>VOFC01003749.1_pt1 | contig 61361 bp, 100 predicted proteins | sample 5384161 | NCBI WGS metagenome assembly VOFC01 (sample SAMN12384722, study PRJNA508395) | human gut metagenome | isolation source: healthy gut B | host: Homo sapiens
TAGCGGAGGAAGAAAGCGCAATACGCCTTGAATATAGCACGGACACAATAACGAAAGGAGGGGCAGCATGGCGGGCAGCAGAACAGAGAAGCACACAGCGGTATACCGAAACGTGAAGCGGTGCGAGTTTCATAATATCGGGGATTATATCGTAGTGACAAGCATTATAGGCGGTACAACCTTTGTGCGTTTTTTCGATTCGGGATTACACACGGAAGAGAGAGTATAAAAAGGCGTGGAAGTATTAAGTTACATTCCATTTATGCCAAACATTAAAAATTAAAAGCAGGAGGACAAGGAAGAATGAACGCAGTAGACCACAACAATGTAGTAATTTTTGATGATAGAGGGATTCCCTCTATTATGTGCAGATTCGTAAGACCAAAGGATACCGAAGAGGTCCGGCAGTATTCAAAATCGGGGATAAGGTGGCGGATGCCATTTACATATCCAAGTACCCGAATACCGTAATTGACGGCAGAGCCTACAGTATGCCAATGGCAGACCCAACCGCAAATATCACATTTGACGAAGCGGTACAGGCTTGCAGATGCAAGGGGTTAGGTTGGCATCTTATGACCGCCGTAGAGTATGAATATCTGTTAAATCAGAGTAGGGAAAAAGGCACAATGCCACACGGTAACACCGATTGGGGCAAGGACTATTACCACAAGGACGAACAAGGCAAAGTAAGCAACTTTGGACGGACATATACAGGTACAGGACCGGTTACATGGAATCAATGTGGAATGTGGAGAAATCACAATTATGGATACCATGGCAGCGGATGATTATACGCCGGATTATGACGGAGTAAGAATTGATGAATTAGAGGTTGAGTTATCAGAGATCCACAGGTACTTAAAGACTTGGGAATTATCCCGGATAAAAAGAGCAGAGGAAGAGAATAAGACCTATGTATACTTTGATGCCACAGAGGGCGAATATTTGCCTATCCGTGGGTCGGCGTTCTTCAGTACTTACTTGATTCGGGTCCGTCCGCTCTCAGCTTGGCTAACCCTCGTTCCGGCTCGTACGACAACATTGGTTTTCCGCTCCGCTTTTTATGAGGTAAACGGAAAAACTGATTACTGAATAACTGTTGAAAGCGGGTGCGGTAGCACCCCTGTACTTGAAAGGCGGTAACTATGAAGCGAAGCGAATTAGAAAACCCCAACCTAGGCTTGAAGGTGCGTGGAAGTAAAGATACCTATTTGACGGTATCCCATATCAGGGAGTTTTAAGGAAAACAGGCACGGAAGAGGAAGAAAGTGAAACCAATAAAAAGAAAGCGGGAAATCGAATACAGGTATTGGCGTTGCAGACATTGCAGTACCGTATATGTCATATCTGCCACGGATGCAGAGTTAAGGAAAAAGATACAGGAATATCAAGAGTTTGTAGACGAGTACAAAGACAAGGAAATGCCACAAGAGGAAATGCAAAAGGCACAGCTTATATTACAGACTAATGTAGAGCGTAGCCGTGAAATTAAAGAGCAGTACCCTCTTACGCTAAAGCCTTGGGAAAGGTAAGACAATGAAGTACAGAGGATTGACATACAACAGGGAAAAAAGAATCTTACGAGTGGGTCTACGGTCTGCCGTCTTACGGATATGCAACGGATGAAGTGGCGGAGATTGGCATGGTCTACGGAGATTTTAAAGAGATATTTCCGGACACCTTGGGAGAACAGACACCTTACAGGGATAAGAACGGCAAAGAAATTTACACAGGCGATATTGTAGCCTTGGAAGTAGACGGACAGATAAGAGAATTTGTAGTAGACAAGGCAACAGTTGACAGGGAATATAATATGGTTGCTTCAAAAGGCGAAAAACTTTGAGGGCGATACCGTAATATGGACTTGTAGTATAAGGAGAATGAACGGTATGGCAAAGAAGAGAAAGAACTTTTATCCGTGAGAAGAGGATATATTGCGGAGAGGAATACTTAGAGGTTGATATAGTAGCAGTTACGAATATGCCGGAAGCAGGCAAGGGAAAAAAGGGAATCCTCACAGGCTCAAAAGAACCTTAACGACAAAGAAGTAAAAAGAAGATTCGTACAGATTGCCAATACTAATTTTGGTACAAATGATTTTCATATATCAGCTACATACAACAATGAGCATTTGCCTATGTCCTTGGAGGAAGCGGAAAAGAATGTGCATAACTACTTAGACCGCATCAAAAGGAAAATGAAGAGGGAAACAGGCGAGGATTTAAAGTATATGCTTGTTACCGAATACACCCCGGAAGAGGAAGAGGGGCAGCTTTTAGACCGTGACGATTTAGAGTTAATGTGGAGTACCACAAGGATAAATTGGAAAAAGGCAAACGACCCGGAATACAGAGCCAATGTAGATTATTACGGATTCGTAAACTGTGACAGATTACAGCCAAACGAAAACGGATTAGAGGGCATAGTAAATTACATAAACAAGCGTAAAAAGGCTGTAAAAAATGGTCCACATCAATGAACCTTAAAAAGCCAAAGGTAAAGAAAAACGACCATAAATGGAGTTTTAGAAAACTCCGAGAGTATGCAAAGACCCCGGAAGATAAGGAAGTATGGAGAAAGTTATATAAGGGTATGAGCCTACCAAGATAGATTTTGAGTACAACGACTATACGGGGTGGAATTGCTACCTACGATTGCGGAAAGTGAGGGATTAAATTGATTGCAACTATTGATTTTGAAACAACAGGATTAAAAGCAGGAGAGGACGAGGTATTACAGGTATCAATTATTGATGAAAACTATAATGTCTTGCTTAATGTTTATTGTAGACCGAACAATAAAGGCAGTTGGGAGGATGCACAGGCGGTACACGGCATTACTCCACTTATGGTAGCCAATGAGTTACCGTTTGAAAGATATGTACCTACGGTGCTTGATATTCTAAGCAAGGCGGACAAGGTAATAGCCTATAATGCAGCGTTTGAAGATAGTTACCTAAAGGCATACGGAATAGAGGTAGACCCGGAAAAATGGATTGACCCTATGATTATGTTTGCAGAAATCTATGGAGAATGGAACGAACGCAGAGGTAGTTACAAGTGGCAGAGCCTTACCAAGTGTGCAACATACTACGGTTACGAGTTTAAGGCTCACGATTCCTTAGAGGATGTAAAAGCAACCTTGTATTGCTACAAAAAAATGGAAGAGGACATAGAAAGGAGAAAGAGGAAATGCTGATAGGCGGAAAAGAGTACAAAAAAAAAGCGTATTAAGTATTTTGTGATGATGAAATAGAACTGTTAGAAGAATAGGCAGGGAGGAAAATATAATGCTGATATTACCGATTAAGAGTAAGTGGTTCAATATGATTCTTTCCGGGGATAAACAGGAGGAATACAGAGAGATTAAACCGTATTATACAACGAGGTTTAAGAAAATATTTGAAATGTACCCAAACTCAAATATTCCTACAGGACTTGATAAACAGTTAATAGGATTCAGAAACGGATACGGCAGCAGTAGACCACAGTTTACCGCCGTATGTTCGTTGGATATTAAGACAGGTAAGGAAGAATGGGGAGCAGAACCCGGAACAGAATACTACACGCTACACATACACGAAATCAGAGAAAGGAAAGATTGTTAAATGCAGCAGGCAATATTTACGGCACATTGCCCTTATGAGTTAGGCGATATTGTAGAGGTCGCAATAATTGAGGGAATGGCTATTACAGGGTATCCGAGAAGATTAGGCACGGCAGAAATGCAGATAACGGATATTATCACGGAACACAGCTTAAAGAATGGCACGGTATCATTTATTTACGAATTGGACGGTAAAAGCGTATGCGGTTGATACCGTGGAATGAATTAACGAAAAGGAGTGAAAAACATTGATAAATCAAGGATTTGTGACCGATTCGGACACGGAAAAAAGAATTAAAGAAGTGGCAGCAGGCAAGAACCACGGCAGTAGATGAAGATAAATTAAAACAGCAGTATAAAAACAGGCTCAACAATGCACAGGGGCAGCACTTTGAAAGAGAGATTTTAGCCGGGTGCAGAATGTACGAGAGCCACGGTATAGCAACTATTGATAAAACACCCGAACCATTCAGAGTAACAAGCAAGAACCACAGGACAGGAGAATTTACCGGGCGTTTCAGTACACACGCACAACCCGACTTTCAAGGGACCTTATACGGTGGGCGTTCGATAATGTTTGAAGCAAAGAGGACAAGCAAAGACAGGATAACCCGAAATGTGCTTACAGATACGCAAATGGATGTATTAGAAAAGCATAGCCGATTAGGGGCGTTATGTGGGGTGTGTATCTGTATACAGGATGATTTTTTTCTTTATTCCGTGGAATGTATGGCGTGATATGAAAGAAATGTACGGCAGGCAGTACCTAAAGCCGGATGATATAGAGGAATACAAGGTTAAGTTTGACGGTGCGGTACATTTCTTGATGCACACCGAGGAATTGAAAGGAGCATACGAAAATGCAGAGCGAAAAAGATAAAATTATGGAACTGTTGACAATTACAGAGGTTAAAGAGGGCGGAGAGGTAATATTTACAGAACGTTCAATAGAAATCTTACAGGAGTTAGGGCAGCAGTACAAAGAAACACCGCTTTTCAAGAAATCAAGGCAGGATAACCCGGATTGGGAGGGGGATGCCAACGCAGGCTTATTATTCGTGTATATGTGTGAAAGATTGACGGAAGCACCAAGCAGAATACATACAATGATAGTTTGCAAGTTAATGATTCCTCTGATTTGGGAAAGGTTGGAAAAGGAGTTGCAGGACACGGCAGCAGTAGCGGATAAGAAGATTGAAGAGGAAACGGCACAGGGAGGGTTATTAAGTGCGACTTAACGGAATTATAGGGGCAGAGATTCCGTATTACAAGATGATGAATAAAGCAATGCCAGGACCGGCAAAGGACACCAAGAGGAAACCGAAGAACGGCAGACTTACGGAGATTGACCCAAAGACCAATAAACCGAGATTAAAAAGCGGTGTGCCGATTGGCAGGAATGAAAACAGCAATAACAGTAATCTTAATTATCGTTGCCGTGGCAGCAGTATTATTTTTTCTTCCACTCATTATTATGTTTTTCTCTTATGTATTTGGTATTGATATGGACGAGGACGGCGGATTACATGAATGTATCGGGTGTCCGAATGAAAGCGATTATTGCACAGAAGAGTGCAGGATATACAAAAAGTATCAAAAGAGATTGGCAAGAATGGAAGAGGACAAAGAACAGGAAAGATACTTTACAGGAATACGCCAAGAGAAAACAGGAGAAGAAAAACAGAAAGGAGGGCAAGCGTTGAAACAATTAACACTAGGTAGCCTGTTTGACGGTATAGGAGGTTTCTGCTATGCAGCAGGAATACCGAGCGGGATAGATACAGGATGCACCATTAAACCGTTATGGGCCGCAGAGGTAGAACCGAATTGCATTGACATAACAAGATACCGCTTTAAGGATGTAATGCACGTTGGGAGCGTTACGGAACTTAAAGGGGATGAAATACAACCCGTGGATATTATAACTTTTGGAAGTCCTTGCCAAGATTTGAGCATAGCAGGAAAGAGAAAAGGACTTAAAGGCAATCGTTCCGGGTTATTCACAAACGCAATAAGAATTATAAGAGAAATGAGGTTAGCAACAAATGGAAAATATCCAACTTTCATTATTTGGGAGAATGTACCCGGAGCTTTTTTCAAGTAACAACGGAGAGGATTTTAGAGCCGTGCTTGAAAAAGTCACAAACGCCAATATTCCAATGCCTGCAAGTGGCAAATGGGCAACCGCAGGAATGGTTAGAGGGGGAGAGGTTGACACCGCTTGGAGAGTCCTTGATGCTCAATATTGGGGAGTACCCCAGCGTAGAAAAACGAATCTACCTTATCGGAGATTTTGGAGGACAACGTGCCGGAGAAATATTATTTAAGTCCGAAAGCGTGCTTGGGTATACCCGAAGAGCAAAGAACAAAGGGCGGAAGCTGCCGGACAATCTAGAATAGCCTTAGAACAGAAAGTAGCCGAGGGGGGAGGTCTTAGGTCTTGATTTTGCACACGCTGACAGCGTGGTAAGAACTTATAAAGACATTACACCAACCTTAGTACAGAATATGGGGCGTGGCGGAGGTCAAACACCTTGTATTATGTACGAGCAAAGAACCATTGCCATAGACCAAGGCGGAGGTAAAAGCCAATGCGGTATAACAACGGAATTATCCCCAACACTCACATGTACGCACGGCGGAGAACCTGTAATATATTCTGAAAAAAGAAATGTTATCCCTTTAAGGGATGAAGTTACAAGAAATAAGGCAAGCAACGGATTAGGCGTTGAAAGGTCGGGGGGACCTTGCCCGACACTCACAACGGCAGACATTCACAGCGTATTTTACGAAGCCTACCAACACCACGGATACAGGGAAAGCGATACAAGCGGAACATTAACCGCAGGACAGAACAATACCGTAAGGGGAGATACCCCATTGATTGTAACCGATAAGAAAGCCTTTGAAGAGAATCAGCACGGAGGATACAGGGAAACACAGATTAACGGCACTTTTAAGGGCAGCGGGGGGGTCTTACGGCGGAGGGTCGGAAACTCTGATAACAGAGAGTACCAAGACAAAGGGGAATATCCCTAGCACTCCGAAGAAAAGCATTAAAGACCTGTTGAAGAAAGCAACACAGAAAGTTGTATACATAATCCGCAGGCTTACACCTGTTGAGGGAGAACGATTACAGGGATACCCGGACGATTGGACGAAATATGGAGCAGACGGCAATATTATAGCCGATACGGCACGATACAGGGCAATAGGCAACAGTATATGCGTATATTGTGCGGAAAGGCTCTATATAGGCATTATACGAATCCTACAGGAGGAAGAAAAGGACAATGAAAGAAAAGACGAGAGCCTTTTATAAGGCAGTATTTAAGTATTGGTGGCACGAAAGGGTATTGAAGTTCTTTAGAAAATAGGAGTTGGTACATATGAAGAAATGTAGCTTATGTGGAGAAAAGGCATTGGAGGGCATAGAGATATGCCGGAATGTCTGAAAAGGGCAGCAGTTGCCCCAAAACAGATAAAGAGGTTACGACAGATAAGCAACATATTAAGCATAACGGCAGATACAGACACGAATATAAAAGCCTGTATGCAGAGCATAACAGAAATTGCGGACGATTTGGAAAGGGGCAGTTATGGCGAAGAAGAGAAGAAACAGGAAAGTAATACCGTTCCAACATGAAAGGACATTGACATATAACAAGGCAAAGCCGAACCGACAGGCAAGGAGATTAGGGATTAAACCCGAAGAACCAAAAGAGAAGAGAAAAAGACGGTAAGCAAGGCAGCAGTATTAAGCCAAAAAGCAAAACAGGCAAGAGAAACACAAAGAAGAATAACACCGCCGGGAATGACATACGGCGAATATATGGAATATCTGAAAGATAAAAGGCAGCAGTTGGAAGAGAAGAAAAAGAACATACAGGAATGATACTTATATAAGTATACAAGTTGCACAAAAGATTGATGTACTTATATAAGTATATTTGTTGATTATCCCGAGTTGTAAATATACTTATATAAGTATATAATAGAATCATCAAAGGAAAGCAAAACGGAGGTAAGAAACAATGGTAGAGATTAAAGGATTCAATGAAGCATACAAAGCAATGTTAGCAAAGGAAACAGTTAAGAAAATACATAAAAAAAACACACCGACAATAGAGTAAAAGAACTTATTGCACAGGGAGTTGATAAGGAAATAGCCAAAGTAATGGCAAGCGTAGGACTATAAGATAGCCGAAACGGTAAGGGGCAACCGCCCCGAGCCGTCAAGACAGGTCGGCAACCTGTTTTCTGACGAGGGCAAGCCAATAGCCGTAGCAGGGATAGAGTGAAAAAATAGCAGTGGGTACGCCAACTAGAGAGCGTGCGGTAAGTCAACAGGTTTTTAGTAATTTTTTAATGTGAAAAATTGCAACGCCTATCACATAGCCGGGAAAGGCGGTGGATATATGCCGAGAAGTCCACCCGAAAAAGGCTATTGCACACCTTATAGAGTGCCTAAGCCTTTAGAGATTGTATAAAGTGTGCAATGCACACGCAGGAGGTAGCCTATGAAAAAAATACCAATGACACAGGAGGATAGGGATTATTTCAAAAGCGGAGTAAGAACCCTATGCGGTATCGAGGTAATACAAGCTAAAAACATCATAAACGACCCCGGATTAAAGGTAGTATTTACTTCCGAGGATTTGGACTTTATGAACAAAGAACTTGGCAGACAGGCAGGGGCGGTATTTGCCCGAATCCTTAGAGCGATTAAGAAAAAGGACTTTAAGGAAGCACAAAGAGTAATCACAGGAGGTAAAAGCAGATGAAAACTATTGCAATTATTAACATGAAAGGCGGATGTGCCAAAACAACAACAAGCGTAAATATGGGTTATATCTTGGCAGAGGATTACGACAAAAAGGTATTGATTATTGATAATGATAAGCAGGGTAATTTATCCAAGGCGTGCGGTGTATGGAATGATGAAGCACCAAGTTTTGCGGATGTACTCACAGGGGATAAGACATTAACGGATGTAATGCAGCTCGGAGCAAATGGAAACATTGCGGTAGTACCTGCCAATATGACACTTTTAACCGCAAACCTTGAGGTAATCAAGAACGAGGAAATAGACCAGGTAACAATATTGTCTAAGGAATTGGAAAAGGTAAAAGATGTATTTGATTACTGCATTATTGATTGTCCGCCGGATATAAATATATCTGTTATCAATGCCTTAGTGGCAGCAGACGAGGTTATCATACCGATTAAGATTGACGGTTACGCATTTGACGGTATGAAAGAGTTGGAAGAACAGATAAACAATGCAAAGCAGCTTAACCCAAAGTTGAAGTTTAGAGGATGCCTTGTAACAATGTTTTACAACCGTGATGTATGCAGACAGGGAGAGGAATACTTGCAGAATCAAAGATACCCGGTATTCAGAACACACATTAGAAGAACAGAAAAGGCGGACGAGGTTACATTTACTACGCAAAGCCTTATGCAGTATTCTCCGAGGTCGGGAGCAGCAAGAGATTATAAGACATTCGTTAAGGAGTATTTGGAGGGATAGAATGGTATACAGAAACAAGGAGGGATATGCTGACCCCACAGCCGGGGCAGCAATCCACGAAGCAGAACCAAAGGCAAAGAAAAAGGAATACAACCCGGAAGTGACAAACCTTGTAAGCGTATTAAAGCAGATGATAGATATTGCAGGGTATGAAATGGTCGGACGTATCGTATTGAGAGATAAGGATACAGGAAAGGAGTACAGGTAAGTATGAGCAAAACAGATATATCAAACGGAGTAAAGGATACTATGTGACACTTCCTTATGCAGGGAACGCATACCTTTACAAACGAGGATATAGAAGAGTTGACGGAAGCGGTAAACAGACTTATTAAAATGACAACACAGAAAACAGCAGGGCAAAGACCAAACACAACACACATAAATTGGGAAACCTTAGATATGGAATTTATGAGAATTGTATGCTACGCAACAACCCTTGTATTATCGGGAAGATTGGAAGAATTAAGAAAAGTGACCGAATCGGACACAATAAAGAAAACGGAGGTTTAAGATATGGCAGGATTTAATATTAACGATTTACTCAATGCAAAAAGCAAAGGGGCAGCAGTACAGGCAGAGGGACCGGCAGAACAGGAACAGGAATTTAAGGTAACTATGCTTGATGTGGAGGACTTAATGCCGAGCAAGGATAATTTTTATTCCACGGAAAACATAGACGAATTAGCAATGTCTATTGAATTGGTCGGACACATTGAGCAGAACTTGGTAGTAAAGCCGGAAGCACACGGAAAATACGAAGTAGTCGCAGGACACCGCCGTAGACTTGCAGCCTTGAAGTTGGTACAGGAGGGCAAAGAGGAATATAGAAAAGTGCCGTGCCTTATCAAAAAGGAATCAGACACAATCAAGGATAAGTTAAGTCTTATATTTACCAATGCAACGGCAAGACAGCTTACGGATTGGGAAAAAGTGCAGCAGGCAAAGGAATTAAAAGAAATCCTTACCGAGTATAAGAAAGCCTTACAGGAAGAAAACAAGGATAAGCCAAAAGAGGAAAGGGAGAAAATGGGGCGTATCCGTGATATTGTGGCACAGATGCTTAATACATCTACTACACAGGTTGGAAGAATGGAAGCCATTGAAAACAATTTATCACAGGAGTTTAAAGATGAATTGGAAAAAGGCAATATCAATATTTCTACCGCCCACGAACTTAGCCGACTTGATAAAGATGGGCAGAAGCAGGCTTACGAAAAATACGAAGAAAAAGGCGAGTTACATATAAGTGATGTGAAAGAAGAACCGAAAACGGAGATTACAGACGAACAGGCGGAACAGGTGCAGAAAGCAATTAAGGAAGCCTTAAAGGGAGAGGTAAACCGTGCGGTATTCAAAGTAAAAGGCAATGTGGCAGCAGTTGAAAAGGAATTGGTTAAGCATTTTTCAAAGACATTTACCGCCAAGACCTTAGAACTTAACGGAAAAGAATTTATTTACAGATTCCAAACGGAGGGAATGGCGATACAGATTAAGGAGGATTGGAGTACATATATTATCGAGTATGCCGACCTTGCGGAAATTGTTGCATTGATGATTGAAACGGAAGAATTGACCTATGACGATTCCGAAGAGGAAGCACCACAGGAACCGGCAGAGGAAGAGGACACCGAGGAAACACAGGAAAGCGGTTTTATGAATGAGCCGGAAGAAGAACAGGAGGACGAAGAGGAAAACGATAATTTACCGGGGCAGCAGGATATGAGCGATTACCCGGAATATGTACCCGAACCACAGGAAAAGGGATTATCCTTTACGGAATGGATAAGCAAAAAATACGGAACAGGTCAATATAACATGATACAAAAAAGAAATAAGGAAAGTTATTATAACAGAATCCGAAAACGGAAATATCTGCCCGGCAGAATGGGAAAGCAGATTAACCAATGCCTTATCTGTATGGGTAATGGGTAAAACGGCAGAGTATCAGAAATACTTACAGGGTTAGGCGGTGCGTATGGACCGTATCGAATACAAGGAGGGCGTTATTTGGTGCGGAGAAGAAAAAGGCAAGCAATCAATTATCTACATTGGTTGCCTGCCTATCCGCACAAATTGGAAAAACAGAAAAAAGAAACGTGCGATTTAATAAATCAATTTATGCAATCCTTTGATTTGCTTATGGAGAAAATAAAAGACCTTGCAGAGAGGTTAAAAGATATTTTCGATATAGCAGAATCGGATATTTGCGAATCTTGCGAAGCCAAGAGGACGAAGCACGGCAGCAGTTGTATAGCAGAAATCGAAGCTACAGGAAAAGCAAGTATCAAATGGTGTGAAAAATACAGACCACCATAAAAGAAAGGATAGCATAAAATGAAGAATTGGGAAGTAGAAGCAATCTTAAAATTTTACAAAGATATTGACCTTGATATTAAGGTTACAGGCGAGTGGCTAGAGCGGTACGAAAGCGTGTATGATACCACAGGGGCAATTAACTATGACGGTATGCCACACGGAAGTAATACAAGCGATTCTACGGCTCTGCTTGCAATCGAAATAGCAGGTACAGATACCGCAGAAAGAATTAAGGAATTAAAGGACAGAATACAGGAGTTAAAGAAATTGAGAACGGAAATATCAAAAGAGATTTATTCCTTAACTCCGATTCACAAAGCTATTATATGCGGATTTTACTTACAGGGTCAAAAATGGGAACGCATAGCGGAACAGATTAGTTATTCTGTCCGGCAGAGTAAAAATATAAGGTGCGTTGCCTTAGAGGTCTTAGGCGGAAAATTAGCAAGGAATAGAAATGTATCACGAAGCAAAATTTTAAAAGAGGTTTTGCATTAAAGATTGCCCGCTATTGCCCGATTTTATGTAGTATATACTAAGATGAAAAGCGAAGCAGGGCAGCAGGATTTTATTGTTAAATCCTGTTGCCTTTTCGTGTTATAAAAATTTGAATTTGCAAAAATGCGAAGATTCCGAAAGAACGGAAAGCCGAAAACCGGGAAAACAAACGAAAGGAGGTTTTGACTTGGCAAGACAGAAAGACGAAAACAGGGAAAAGGCGAAGCAACTTTTTTTAGATTCAGACGGCTTAATGAAGAATACAGAAATTGCGGAAGCCTTGGGGATTGATTCGGCAAAAGTACGAAAATGGAAGTGCGTAGATAAGTGGAATGATGCACTTGAAAATAAACCTAAAAAGAGGGGCGGACAAAAAGGCAATAAAAACGCCAAGGGTCACGGGGCCCCTGCGAGAAATAAAAACGCAGAAACACACGGGGCATATTCTAAGGTGTATTTTGATGAATTATCAGAGGATGAAAAAGCCTTGATAGAATCAGTTACCCTTGATACAGGGGAAAATACATTAAGAGAATTACAAAGCCTTATAGCCAAAGAAAAAGATTTGGAAAAAAGGATAAAAGAATTAAACACAGACACCACAGGCAACCTATACACAGACAAGGTTGTAGAAATGCGTACGCCCGGAAAAGAGGGAGGGGATGCAGACCCATACGGTGCATACAATGAGGACGGCAAGGATACACCACAGGGACCGGCTCTAAGTGTGGCTATGGAAACAACTATTAAATCCTCTGCCTTTGAAAGAGCAATGAAGTTAGAGGACCAGCTTAATAAAGTACACGGCAGAATCATAAAGCTATTGGATACTATAAAGTCCTATGAGTTAGAGCAACGCCGTATCACATTGGAAGAGAAGCGGTACGCATTGATGAAGCAGAAGATAAGCGGGGAGTATGATGTAGACCCCGATACAGGAGAGATAGACGATAGCTACACAGAGGACAGCGAGGACAGCGAGGTATAGGCACAGGCACACGGCAGCAGTAGCCACGCCACGCACCGCCACACGCTCACACACGCACGCACAGGCAGGCACACACCACACACAGCACCACAGGCGGACACAGGCACACGCCACGGACGGCGAGGGTGCGTAGGTACTGTAAGCCGTCTGAACGGCATGAGGGTGCCGTGACCCCAAACGCTTCCTAGATTCGAGGTCAAAAAAACGACTTCCAAAAATCCGCAAAATTTTTTAAGGGGGTAGGATTTTGAAACTCTATGATAAAAATGCGGTCGCAAAATTCTTGGATATGACCCCTAAAAATGTGGAGAGGTTGACACAGAAAGGAATTTTGCAGACAAAGCAAGGAAACCTGTACGCCTTGGCGGAAACCAATAGGGCATACATAAAATATTTGAGGGACCGCAACCCGGAATCACAGGAAGCGGTAGACCTCAACGAAGAGAGAGCAAAGCTAACCAAAACAAAAAGACTTAATGAAGAGTTAGACCTTGCAGTAAAGAAAGGAGAATTGCACAGGTCGGAGGACATAGAAAAGGTAATGACAGCTATGTTAATCAATTTCAAGAGCCGATTAAGTGCCATTCCGGCAGAGGAAGCAGACAAGTTGGCAGCAATGACGGACAAAGCAAAGATTTTTCTATATCTGAATGACAAAATAAAAGAAGCACTTAACGAGTTATCCGATTTTGAGGGTATGTTTAAGGAGGAAATAAAAGAAGATGAAGAGGGAAACGATTGACCTTTTCAACAGAATATTTAAGGTCTTAGAGCCACCGCCCGACTTGACATTATCACAATGGGCGGACAGATACCGCCGTTTGTCCTCTGAATCGGGTAGCAAAGGCGGTAAGTGGAATACAGAAAAAGCACCTTGGCAGCGGGAGATTATGGATGCAATAACTGATATATCCGTTGAAAAAGTTGTGGTTATGAGTGCTGCACAAATGGGAAAAACGGATGCTTTTTTGCTTAATACAATAGGCTATTATATGCACTACGACCCATGCACCATATTGTGTATGCAGCCGACCTTATCCCTTGCGGAAACAATGAGCAAAGACAGGCTTATGCCAATGGTACGAGATACCCCGGCACTAAGGGATAAGATAAACGAGAAAAGCCGAACCGCAGGAAACACAATTTTTAAAAAGGCGTTTCCGGGCGGACGTATCACAATGACAGGTGCAAACTCTCCGACAGAGTTACGAAGCCGACCGATTCGTATATTATTGGCGGACGAGATAGATGCTTACCCACCAACCGCAGGAGCGGAGGGGGACCCTCTGATACTTGCAGGGAAACGACTTACAACATATTGGAATCGAAAAGAGGTAGACACAAGCACGCCAACGATAAAAGGGGCAAGCCGTATAGAAATGGAGTACGAACATTCTACTATGGAGGAATGGAATGTACCTTGCCCGAGTTGCGGAGAATTACAACCGTTGGAATGGAGCAATTTAATCTATAAGGTGGATGCAGACGGGGAAATAGAAAGTACAACCTATGTATGTGCGAAATGTGGAGTAGTGCATACGGAGGTTGAGTGGAAAGAACATTTTAACGAGGGGCGATATGTGGCAAAATATCCGAACCGTAAAGTGCGAGGATTCCATTTTAATTCCTTGGCATCTACTTTTTTGGTTGGGATAAGATAGTAAAAGGATTTATCGAAGCGGACCAGGCATTAAAAAAAGGCAATATCGAACTTATGAAATCTTGGGTTAATACCGAATTAGGGCAGACTTGGGAGGAACAGGGCGAGAAAGCAAGTAAAGATGACCTGTTGAAGCGTAGGGAAAGATACCGTTGCGAAGTGCCGGACGAAGTTATAGCAATCACGGCAGGAATAGATACACAGGATGACCGTTTCGAGGTCGAGGTAGTAGGTTGGGGCGTAGAACACGAAAGTTACGGCATAATCTACAAGAGGATATACGGAGATTTGAAACAATCGGAAGTGTGGAAAAACCTTGACGATTTTTTAAAGCAGACATTTAAGAAAGCAGACGGTACGGCAATGAGAATATCATGTGCCTGTATGGATTCGGGCGGACATTTTACCAACAAGGTATATAAATTCTGTAAAGCGAGAACGGCAAGAAAGATATTTGCAATAAAGGGAGGTAATGAGGGTACGGCAAGACCGTACATATCAAAGCCGACAAAGAATAACAGGGAACAGGCGTATTTATTTACCCTTGGAGTTGATACAGGCAAATCCCTTTTGCTACAGAGGTTGCAGATTGAGGAAGAGGGCCCCGGATACTGCCACTTTCCGAAAGACGAAAACGAATACATCCGAGGATATGACGAGGATTATTTTAAGGGTCTTACGGCAGAGAAACAGGTACTAAAATATAAAAAAGGCAGACCATATTTTGTATGGGAACTTACAGGAGAAACAAAACGAAATGAGCCTTTAGATTGCAGAAACTACGCACAGGCAGCAATAGAAATTACAGGATTAACGCTAAAAGAGCCACCGAAGAAAAATACGGAGGTACAGGCAACACGAAAACACACAAGGCATAGAGGAAATCGGAGTGGAGGTATAACATAATGGCAGCAATAACACTTGAAGTAGCAAAAAAACACTTGGAAATGTGGTTGGAAGCAGAAAGCGAGGTAGCAATAAACCAATCATACACAATAGGCGGAAAGTCTTTTACAAGGGCAAATTTGGCAGAAATCCGCAAACAGATAGAATATTGGAGTAATAAGGTGGCGGAATTGGAGAATTTAGCAAAAGAAAAAGGGTAGAAACAGGGTATACAGGATTGTGCCGAGAGATTTATAGGCAAAAACAGCCGAAAAGGGCAGAAATACAAGCAAAACAGGAAAATAAAAGATTGCCCGCCATTGCCCGATTTTTTGTGATAATATATAAAATAGCAAAGCACCAAGGAGATATAGAAGTATCCAAGGTGCTTTTTTTCGTACCCAAAATACGGAGAAAGGAGGTTTAAGCCTTGAATTTTATTGATAAAGCCATAAAAGCAATATCCCCGGAAAGGGCATTAAAGCGAGAAGTGGCAAAAAAACGCCTTAGTATGATTAACAGCGGTTACGGAAACTACGGTGCAAGTGCTACAAAGAAAAGCCTTATAGGTTGGACACACGGCGGAGGTAGTCACAGAGAGGACGTAGAGGACAATATAGACCCTTTAAGGCAGAGGTCTAGGGATTTATTCTATGGTGGCTCAAATGTTGCCACAGGGGCAATAAAAAGGCTTAGAACCAATACTATAGGAATTGGACTACACCTAAAAGCATCAATCAATGAGGAAGTGCTAAAGATTGAGCCGGAGGAAGCAAGAGAGTTAGAGGAAACGATAGAAAGAGAATTTGCACATTGGGCGGATTCTACAAATTGCGACCTTGAACGCATAGACAATTTTTATCAGTTGCAGCAGTTGGCATTTTTAAATGCCTTGCTTAGTGGCGATTCGTTCGCACTAATGACAACAACCAAGAGGACAGGAAGTATTTACGACCTTAGAATACAAACCCTTGAAGCGGACAGAGTAAGCACGCCGGATAACGAAAGGGTAAACCCTTTGTTTTGTGAGGGCGTAGAAAAAAAAAATACGGCAGGAGAGGTAGTTGCCTATCATGTATCAAAATTTCATCCGCTGTCATTTACGGACAGAGAGCCGAGAGAATGGGTAAGAGTGCTTGCCTACGGAGAAAAAACAGGACGAAGAAACATATTACACGTTATGAACAGGGAGCGAATCGGGCAAGTCCGAGGAGTTCCCTTTTTAGCACCTGTAATTGACACGATAAAGCAGTTAGGACGATACACCGAAGCGGAAGTATTGGCAGCAGTCATTAACGGATTATTTACCGTATTCATTGAAAAAGAAAGTGCAAGTGATGATGTGCCGTTCGGGGAAAGCATCCCGGAAGAGATGCAGGTAGACCAAGAGGACGAAAACAGTATTGAGCTTGCACCCGGGGCAGTAATCGACCTTGGAGAGGGAGAAAAAGCCAATATGGTAAATCCGGGTAGACCAAACCCGAACTTTGACCCGTTTGTAATTGCGGTACTAAAGCAGATAGGGGCAGCCTTAGAAATTCCATACGAAATACTGATTATGGCTTTTTTTCAAGCAATTATTCCGCATCAAGGGCAGCAATTCTTGAATTTTTCAAGGTTGTAAAAATGTATCGGGCGTGGTTTGTTGCTGATTTTTGCCAACCAATCTATGAAGAATGGTTAAGTGAAGCGGTAGCAAAAGGGAGAATCAAAGCACCCGGATTTTTTGCAGACCCGATTATTAAAGATGCCTATTGTTCGGCGGAGTGGACGGGACCGAGTGCCGGACAGCTTGACCCGACAAAAGAGGTTGAAGCTGCCGAGAAGAGGGTACAGGGCGGTTACTCCACAAGGGAAAGAGAAGCAAGGGAACTTACAGGCACAGACTTTTACAAAAATATCAAACAGCGAAAGCGTGAAGAGGAATTGTTAAAGGAGGTAACAGGAGGTGCAAAGACAGATACACAAACCGTTGAGAATATTAACGGACGTGAGGAATCAGACACAGAAAACAACCCCGACAATGACGGAGGGCAGACAGAGGAAGAAACCGAGAAATAAGAACGAAGTGCAAAGGTTTTGGAACTTTGTGCCGGACGAAGAGAGCAACACGGCAGAAATGCTATTGTATGGCGAAATCTCCGAGTATTCGTGGTATGGGGATGAAATCACACCAAGCGTATTTAATCAAGAGTTAAAAGACTTGGGGGCGGTAGATGAAATAACCGTGCGTATCAATTCGGGCGGAGGGGATGTATTCGCAGCAGTAGCGATATATACACGATTGAAAGAGCATAAGGCGAAAATATCGGTAAAAATTGACGGTTGGTGTGCAAGTGCAGCAACCATTATTGCTATGGCAGGCGATACGATAGAAATATCTGTAGGCGGTGTATTTATGATACACGACCCATTAGCCGGATTGATTGGATATTACAATACAACAGATTTAGAAAACATTGTTAAAGAGTTGGAAACAATCAAGCAATCTATTGTTAATTGCTATATGACCGTTACGGACAAGTCAGAGGAAGAGATAAAAAAAGCCTTATGACAAATGAGGGCGAATGGTTCACAGGAGAGGAAGCAGTAGAAGCAGGCTTTTGTACCGCAGTAATGTTTACGGATGTGGATACAGAGGTAGAAAATGCGGAAAAGGTAATTGTAAATTCCGTACCTATCGGCTTGGAGAGATTCAGCACGATACCAAAAGGATTATTAGGCTACGCCAATAGCCATAATAATAACTATAAAACCAATGGAAAAAACAAGGAGGACAATAACATGACATTGGAAGAGTTTAAAAAGAACCACCCGGACGTAGCCAATGCGTATAAAACCGAGGTTTTGGCAGGAGTAAAAGACAACGCCGGAGCGGACACACAGGCAGCAGTAGATACAGAAAGGGCAAGAATCAAGGCGATTGATGAAATTACATTGCCGGGATTTGAGGATTTGGCAAACAAGGCAAAGTATGAAGAGCCTGTAAGTGCGGAAGCGTTTGCAATGCAGATTGTAGCAGCACAGAAAAAGACAGGACAGGCGTTTTTAAACAACCGTGAGGATGATGTAGATAAATCGGGAGTAAAAAAAGACGTAACCCCAGCTTCTAACAATGGCGGACAGGGAGAAGATAAAGACCCGTTCGGAGATATTATTGACCAGATGTATCCGCAGACAAAATAACAGGAGGTAAAGAACAATGGCAGGAAAAGAGAAGTTAGAAAGTTATTCCCCTAAAATGGTACACGCCGGGGATTTTCCCGTTGTGACCGATTCGGGCACAGTAGCAAGCGGAGAAACAATTCACGAACTTATGCCTATCACATTAGGCACGGACGGGAAAATTAAGGCGGTAACAGCAGATACCGTAGCGGATGTATACGGTCTTGCAGCGGAAAACGCAGAAGAGGGAGAAGAGGTAGTGTATTACCTCACAGGCGAATTTTTCGGTAGTGCGATTGAAGTACCTGTAGGCAAGACGGCAGCAGACTTTAAAGCACCATTTAGAAAAATTGGTATTTTCCTCGTAGATACAGACAACGCAACAGCATAGAGAAAAGGAGATAAATAAAAATGGCAAATATCAGCATTTACGACCCTAGAACAATGGGTAAACTTGTAGAGCGTATGCCTAAAGTGCAGACGTTCATTAAGTCTACTTTCTTCCGCAATGTCGAAACATTCGACACACAGAAGATTGATGTAGATTTTAAGAAAGGAAACAGACAGCTTGCACCATTCGTACATAAAAAGATTGGCGGTGTGACTATCGACAACGAGGGGTACGAAACAAACACCTACGAGCCACCACTTGTAGCACCGAACAAAATTACAACCGTTGACGATATTTTGAAGCGTACACCGGGCGAAAGTCTTTACGGCGGTAAATCCCCGAATCAGAGAGCAGTAGAGAAAATGCAGAGGGATTTTACAGAACTTGACGAAATGATTACACGCCGTGAGGAATGGATGTGTTGTCAGGCTTTATTTACGGGTAAAATTCTATCCTCGACAAAGACGGAAAAGAATTACAGGCAGAAATTGATTTTCAGTTTACAAACAAATTGACATTAAGCGGTGCTAATGCTTGGAACAAAAAGACAGGCGGTAAGATTAAACAGTTAAAAGAGTGGAGAAAGCAGGTACAGAAGAAAGGTTTTGTAAACTGTAATGTATGCCTTATGGGTGCGGATGCCTTGGAAGCGTTCTTAATGGACGAAGAGGTATTAAAGGTACTTGATACAAGACGTTTTGAAGCTGCCGTTATTACTCCTAAGGAGTTACCAAACGGTGCTACATATATCGGTACTATCCATGAAATCGCTATGGATATTTACACATACAACGAGTGGTACTTAGATAACTGGACAAACAAAGAACAGCCGGAGGACAAGCCTTTACTTCCTGCCAATGTTGTAGTTCTTCTTTCAACAGAAGCAAATTACTCCATGTATTACGGTGCTGTCGGAGTAACGGACGAAGCAGGTAAGACAATCGAGGTAGTAGAGGGGTCGAGAATCCCGGAACAGTGGGTAGAGCGTAGGCCTCCTAGAAGATTCTTACAGTTAAATTCAGCACCTCTTTGCGTACCTCACGAAGTAGATTCTTGGTATGTTGCTACTGTCTGCTAAAGGCGGTGGCAGCCTATGAAGAATTTTAAGGAAATGCTTGATAAGGACCTGGACCGTACTTTTTACAATACGGAGGAATTTGCCGAATTGCAGAGAGTCCGCATTGACGGAATAGACAGGAATGTGCCTGTTATATTTGATTCGGATGCAGCAGAAGCACGCCGACAAATGTTATCCGGGGACCATGCACAGGGCATATACCAAAAGTTACTTGTAGTACGCATCCGATTATCCGACTTGGAAAAAGAACCAAGGCAGGGTATGAGAATGTGGATAGGCAACGAGCTGTATAAAATATCCGAGGTTACAACAGAGTACAACGAACTTATTATTGAGTTGGTGGGGGGAGGATGAGTAAATGATAGACATTGAAGTATCACAGGAAACCACCAACAGGCTACACGCTATTTTATCCGGCTTGGGAAAAGCGGACGAAAAAAAAGTATTAAAACCTGCTATGCAAAGAGGATTGATAGCGGGGCGGACGGCTTTTTAATAAGCAGATTAAGAGTGTGTACTATGTAAGTCCGGCGGTTATATCGAGGTATTCACATATTGGATATAAAAAGGTTGAAATGCGGAGTGACGGACTGATAGGGAGCATTGAGTACGCAGGTACGGTTATCCCACTTATTAAATACAATGTCACACCACAGAAAGCAACATACGGTAAAACACCTGTAAAGGCAGCGGTAAAGCGGAGTGAAAGCCAAGTAGAACTTGCAAAATCATTTACCGCACAGATGCCAAACGGTCACATAGGAATATATGAGCGTAAGAGTGATTCAAGCTATCCGATTAAACAGCTTTACGGTCCGTCCGTGCCAAGAATGGCGGAAAATGCCGTTGTATTAAAGACGGTCGAGGACAGGGTAAACGAAGTAATCAACAATCGTATGGAACATGAACTTGATAGAATTTTGAACGGAGGTAGTTAATGACAGCGATTGACCTATTAAATGCACTTAAAGCCTATACGGAAGATAAAGTAAAAGATATGCGGTTAATCACAAGAGTGCCGGAGAATGGAACAGACCCCGGAGAGCGACCGCCGTTAGTTTTTATCGGGAACTTGCCAAACAAGGAACAGGAAAAGAAAGCAGCACCCTACATACTTCTTAAATTGCTTACCAAAAAGGTAGATGATGAAGAGAATGTATGCAGGGTGCGTATTATTTGCGTTACATTTTCGGAGGATAAAAACGAGAATTATATGCAATGCCTTAACCTTGTCACAAAGATAGAAACAAGCCTGTTAGAGGATGTGGTAATAGATAAACATTATTCCTGTCAGAAGCCGATAGAAACAATTATCTATGATGAAAATATGGAATTGTACCAAGTTGGAGAACTTATGACAATTTGGGAGTTACCACAGATTCGCAGGGATGTAAGACAGTATTTAGAGTAAAGGAGGTTGGAAAGTATGCCAAGAGCGAGCAGAACAGCCACAAAGGCAGAAGAAACCGAACAGGCGGTAAATTCTACGGCAGAAACAGAAAAACCGCAGGAAACGGCAAATACGAATGCCACAGAGGAAAGATTTATTTATATCGGACCGACAACAAACACCGGGTTGGTAGAAAATACGATTTTTACAGGAAACAGGGAAACAGTTGAAAAGTATTTAGAACCGACCATTGAGAAGTTACCACAGGTAAGATTGCTTATTGTGGCAACGGAGAGCCTTGCGGTATGCAAACCAAAAGTAAAGACGGCAGGAACATTATTGAATAAATATTACAATGATGTTTTAAGTCTTATGAGAAAGCCAAAGGAGGACTAAGGTAAATGAGTAATTACTATCACGGAGCGAAAGCAAGTAAACAGGCTACAAGCGTTTCAACACCTGTTGTTGCGGACAGCAGTATACACCTCATTGTAGGTACTGCCCCGGTACATACAGTAGGCGGAAAAGTAAACGAGCCTGTATACGCTTCCAATTATGCGGAAGCGGTGGCAGCAATGGGATATAGTGACGAATGGGATAAATACGATATTTGCGAGGAAATCTATTCATCATTCAAGCTGTATTCTAATGGACCTATTATTATGGTTAATGTCCTTGACCCTGCAAAGCACCTTAAAGGAGCGGAAACGGTAGAAAAGACATTAGCCGGAGGAATCACAGAGTTACCGTATGAAGCGGTAAGCGATACGGTAGAGGTAAAAGGATATGACGGCGAGGATTCGCTTACAGAAACATACACAAGGGGCGAAGATTACGACCTTTTTTATACAGACGGAGTATTAAGATTAGAGCGTATCGAAAGTGGAAAAATCAAAGCGGACAACGCAAGACTTAATATTAAGTTTAATTCCGTTGACCCTAGCAAGGTCACAAAAAAAGGAAATTATCGGAGGATATGACACAAATACCAATAAATCAAGTGGTTTTGAGTTGGTAGATTCCGTATATCCTAAGTACGGCGTTATCCCTACACTCTTCCTTGCACCAAACTTTTCTACAGATTCGGAGGTAGCTGCAATTATGGCAGCAAAGGCGGAGAACATTAACGGATTATTTACAGGAAAAGCAATCATTGATGCAGACACAGAAACGGTAAAGGTATATTCGGATGTTCCAACGTGGAAGAGCAAGAACAATATCACACAGCCGTCACAGCTTGTTACATGGCCCAAGTATACGCTTGGCGGTAAAATCTACCATTCATCCGTACATCAGGCGGGCGTTATGTCAAAGACGGATGCTACAGAGGACTTAGGCGGAGGTTCGCCGTGCGAATCAGCAAGTAATAAGACTATTCAGATTGACGGAATGGCACTTGCAGACGGCACAGAGGTACTTTTAGACCTCGTAAAAGCGAATTACCTTAATTCAAACGGAATTATCACGGCATTAAACCTTACAGGCAGTTTTGTATCTTGGGGCAATGAAACAGCTTGCTACCCGGCAAATACAGATGTTACGGATTATTTCTATTGCGTAAGCCGTATGTTTAGCTGGGTAGCAAATTCCGTTATCCTCTCAATGTGGAGCAAGGTTGATAAGAAGTTAAATAAACGCCTTATCGAATCCGTTACACAGAGTATTAACATTTGGCTCAACGGCTTAATGGCGGAAGAGAAGATTTTAGGCGGTCGTGTTGAGTTCTTGGAGGAAGAAAACACCACAGCGGACTTATTGGCAGGCAAGGCAAAATTCCATATCTACCTTACACCGCCAAGTCCTGCAAAGGAACTTGATTTTGTATTAGAGTATGACGTAAGTTATCTCGAAAATATTTTTGCGTAGGAGGTAAAACAGGATGCCAAAGATTGACGAAACAGTAATCGGGTTTGCGGTGTACGAAGATGCAACGGAATATATCGGAATCTCCGAAGTTACATTGCCCGAAATTTCAAATATTACCGAAGAAATCAGCGGGGCCGGCATTGGCGGTAAAATCGAATCTGTAATTTTAGGTGCGATTGAAGCAATGAGCCTTACCCTCAATTTCAGAACGGTAACAAATAATGCGATTAAATTACATGAGCCTAGACAGCACAATATTGATTTAAGAGCAGCACAGCAGCAGAAAGACACCGTAAAGGGTACTACAGAGGTTGTATCTGTAAAACATATCCTTGTAGTAACCCCGAAGAAACTTAACCCCGGAAAAGTTGCCACGGCAGCGGCAGCAGAGGTAAGCGGAGAGTATGCAGTAAGTTATTATGCTACATACATTGACGGTAAGAAAAAGTTGGAGATTGACCCACTTAATTATATCTACTATGTAAACGGAAAAGATTACTTAGCGGATGTAAGAAAGGCACTTGGAAAATAAGCACGGGAAACCGTGCTTTTCCTGTATTTGGTAGAAAATTGGAGGATTAAACACAATGGAAGATGTAAAGCAGACAGCAGTAGCAACAGAAGAAAAAAGAAAACAAATGTGACCGAATCGGACACAGACGGATTAAATTATACCCATGTATTCAAGAAACCTTTTGAATTTGAGGGAAAGACATACGATAAGTTGACTTTTTGATTTTGAGGGTCTTTTAGGTTCGGATATGATTGCCGTTGAAAATGAAATGGCAGCAGTTGGCGAGTATGTATTATCGCCGGAAATTTCAACATCTTTCCTGTCTAAAATGGCAGCGAGAGCAGCAGGCGTAGGAAGTGACCTTATCGAGCATTTACCTATCCGTGATTTTGGAAAAATCAAGAATAAGAGCAGAGATTTTTTAGTGACAACAGGCTTAACAGATTAAACCCCGGAACTTGGGTAAGAGAAAATGCACTTTTACTTTCAAGACAGACACACACAGGGGTTGATTATTGGGTAAGCCTTACAATCCGTGATTTAAGAGGGTGGATACGAAGCCTTAACGGATTGATAGAAAAAGAGAAAGCACAACAGCAGAACAACCAATAACATATCCGCCCTTGAAACACAGGGCGGATTTTAACAAAGAAAATAATCATAATTTACATAGATTCAGCACTTGCACAGGCGGGTGCTTTTATTATGCCCGAAAGGAGGTAAAGGCGTGGCGAGTGCAAGACAATTTCAATTTTTCTTTCAATTAACCGCAGCCTTGGGGCCGAACTTCTCTAAGACCTTTAAGACAGCAAACAGCACTATGACCCTTTTGGGCGATAACCTGAAAGAGGTTAGAAATAAGTTAAAGGATGTATCGGCGTATCAGAAACAGCAGACGGCAGTAGAGAGAAGCAAGCAGAGAGTTACAGACCTTGAAAAAAGAACACGAAAGGTTACAGGCGGAGTATGATGCAACAGGCGGAGAATCCGAGAAACTTAAAAAGAAATTAGAAGCCAATACGGAAGCATTGGCAAAGGCAAGGGATAAGGCAGCAGACGAAACGGAAAAATTGGAGGAAATGGGGCAGGCACTCCAAGAAGCGGGCATAAATACAGACAACCTTGCTAAAAACACAGAGGAATTACAAAAGCAATATGACAGGTTGCAGAAATCACAGGAGAAAGTTGCAGCCATTAACGAAAAAAATAGATAAGAATAACGCAGCGATAGCACAAACAAAGTCACAGTTGACAGGAACAATAGGAGCAATCGCAGCAGTAGGAACGGCGATATATGTCGGACCGGTTAAAAAAGGCAGCCGAATTTCAAGAGCAGATGTCGGGAGTAAAGGCAATATCGGGAGCAACAACTGAGGAAATCGCCCAACTTTCAAACAAAGCTAAAGAAATGGGAGCATCAACAAAGTTTACCGCAACAGAAGCCGGACAGGCTATGGAATATATGGCTATGGCAGGTTGGAAAACCGAGGATATGTTAGGCGGTATCGAGGGTATTATGAACCTTGCAGCAGCTTCCGGGGAAGATTTGGCAGGTGTATCCGATATTGTAACGGATGCCTTAACGGCTTTTGGGTTGAGTGCATCAGATGCCGGGCATTTTTCAGACGTATTGGCACAGGCATCAAGCAATGCAAACACCAATGTAAGTATGATGGGGTCAACATTCCAAAAGGTCGCACCTATAGCCGGAGCATTAGGGTATAGCGTAGAGGATATGTCTTTAGGTATTGGACTTATGGCAAATGCAAGTATTAAGGCAGAGGTCGCAGGTACAAGTTTAAAGACAGCATTAGCCAATATGGCGAAGCCGACAGATGCACAAGCGGCAGCAATGGAGAAATACGGCATAAGCCTTACAAATGCAGACGGCTCTATGAAGAGTTTCGGGGATGTAGTAAAGAACCTCCGAAGCAGTTTGGGCGGATTGTCCGAAGCGGAACAGGTGGCAGCAGCAGCAACGATTTTCGGAAAAGAAAGTTTTGCGGGTATGCTTGCTATCGTAAACGCATCAGAAGCCGATTTTAATAAACTTACAGATGCGGTATATAACTGTGACGGTGCAGCTAAACAAATGGCAGAAACCAAGTTGGATAACCTTAACGGAAGTATCACATTGGCACAATCTGCATTTGATGCTTTACAGGTGGAACTTGGAGAGTTGTTATTGCCGACCCTTACAGAGGGTGTGAAGAGGTTTACAGAAATAGTAAACGCAGTAACAAATTTTGTAAGAGAGAATCCGCAGGCAACAAAAACCATTGCCAAAGTTGCGGTTGCATTAGCGGGGTTAAAAGTCGGAGGACTTGCAGCAAAGCTAGGTTTCCTTGAAGTAAAAGGCGGAATACTCAATGTTCAAAAAGCCTTTGAAATAATCAAGGGAATCGGAATGAATAAGTACCTACAAAGCCTTACAGGCGGATTTTTGAATTTTAAGAATATCGGTAGCGGTATTCTTGGATATTTCACAAGCGTAAAGAACGCAGCCGGGGGCGTAAGCAGTGCATTAGGCGGAGTATTAAGCAACAGCACCTTGTTTACAAAGATTGGTAGTGTATTTAGCGGTATCGGTGGGAAAATCGGCGGTACTGTAATGGGAGCGGGTTCAAAACTACTTAACCTGTTTTTAAGTCCGTTTACACGAATGGGCGGTAAACTTGGCGGTATCCTGTCGGGAGTTGGAACAGTTATAGCAAATTCGCCTTTAGGAAAGGTTGGGAATCTCATAGGTGCAGGATTCGGGAAAATAACGAAGTTTATAGCACCTGTAGGAAATGCAATAAAAACCATGCTTGGACCGTTGGGGAATTTGGCAAGTTCCGTATTTGGTCCGCTTGGTGGAGTGGTAGGTAAGATTTTACCGATTGTTGGAGTAATCACAACAATTATTACTGTTATTCAGTTGGTAAAAAATCACTTACAGGAAATCAGAGCATTTATAGAAAAGACATTCGGAAGTGAAGCGTTGGCAATCTTTGACAAGATTGTAGCGGTTATTACGAATGTTGGAGATACCATTAAAAAATATTTTCTCTGATAGCAATATCGGAGAAGCGAGAAACAAGATACAAGAGATTTTCGGGAAAGGCGTACAGGTATTTGATACGCTTGTAAATATCCTTGGAAAGGTAAAAACGGCGGTATCAGATGTAATAGCATTTGTGACAACCTATGTAGTTCCTGTTGCGGAACAGGTATTACAGGTAATTATAAATGATGTTGTGCCGGGTATTGTGAGTTTCATACAGGCAGCAGCACCTACGATAATGTCAATCATTCAAAGTATTGTTGATTTTGTCGGTGCGGTCATTCCAATTATTGCCGATTTTATAGCCGGATTGATGCCGATTATATCGGAACTTATCTCGTTTTTACAGACCTATGTATTACCGATTATATCGGAATTGTTCAATTTTATAACAAGTACCGTACTGCCTGCTATATCGGCAGCGATTCAAGCAATTTTGCCTGTAGTTACTAATGTTTTATCGGTATTGCTTCCGGTAATTCAAACTGCCTTAACAACAATTTGGAACATAGTAGCACCAATCGTACAGGGAATTTTACAGGTGGTGCAAGCTGTAATGCCTGTAATCTTATCCGTGGTTCAATCTGTGATTGGTTCAGTGCAGGGCATAATACAAAATCTTATGACCGTGTTAAGCGGAATTATAGATTTTGTGACAGGCGTATTTACAGGTAATTGGTCGCAGGCTTGGAACGGAATTAAGTCTATCTTTTCGGGAGCGGTTGGAGGTCTTGGCGAAATTATCAAAGCACCATTACGAGCCGTTGTATCAGCGGTTAATACCGTGATTGGTGGACTTAATAAATTGAAAGTACCGGATTGGGTTCCCGGACTTGGCGGAAAAGGAATTAACATACCTTTGATTCCGGGATTTGCAAAAGGTACAGACAGGACACCGGGTACATTTATAGCCGGAGAGAATGGACCGGAGTTGATTACAAACGCTGCCAACAGAAAAGTATTTACGGCAGCACAGACAGGACAGATATTTAACAATATCTCACAGGCACAGACGGCGGATAATGTATCCGCAAGAATGAGTGGGGCCGGCACAATCGTTATAAATGTTCAAAATTCGCCAAGCGTTGTAGTGAACGGAAACGGCGAAGCAAATAACATTAAGCAACAGTTAGAACAGTATGACGAAGCATTTTTAGAGAAGCTACGAGCAATCATTGTTGCAATTCTGAAAGAACAAAAAGAACAGGAGGACAGGGTAGTATATGCTTAATAACACTTATACAACGGTATCCGGGGATACTTGGGATATTGTAGCTTATAAAGCCTATGGCAATGAAATGTATATGGATACTCTTATTAAGGCGAATATTGAGTATAAAGATACCTATATTTTTCCAGCAGGGGTTGTATTGACCTTGCCGGAAATTGAATTAACGGTATCGGAATCCCTGCCACCGTGGAAACAGGGGGTAACGGTAAGTGAGTAATAAGAACTACGCAAGGCGTACCGTGGTAAAACTGTACTTTAAGGGTGCAGATATATCCAAGGAATTATCCAAGTATCTGTTATCCCTGTCCTTTACAGACAAAGAAGAGGACGAAACGGACGATATAAGCCTATCCTTGGACGATAGGGAGGGTAAATGGATTAAAGATTGGCTCAATACGAGCAAAGCGGTAAAAACGAAAACAGAAACGGTTACTACAGGCGGTGGAGAGATAAAGGTAGGTGCTATTGTGAAATTCAAGGGCGGACCGGTATATATATCCTCTATGGCAGCAGAACCGACAGTAAACAGGGGTGCAAGCACCTGTAAATGCACAATAGCGAATCACAACGCACACCCATATCATCTTATATCACAGGACGGACAAAGGGTATACGGTTGGTGCAATGCTTCAGACGTGGAGGGAGGACAGGCAACAACCACAACAAAAACGACCGTGATTAAGGAAAAGAAAGCATTTAAGGGTACGGAGATACACGCTATTGTAATACAAAAAATCCGTATTCAGACGGAAAAGATAAGGTATTAGATTGCGGAAAATTTGAGATTGACAGCGTGAGTTATCAAGGACCACCGCAGAAATTAACCATAAAGGCTACATCAATACCGTACAGTACAAAGTTACGGCAGGAAAAGAAATCTAAGACTTGGGAGAATACCAATCTTAAAAAATATAGCAGAAAAGATAGGCAAGGGTAACAGTATGAAAGTAATGTATCTTTCAAGCCACAACCCAAGCTACAAGAGAAAAGAGCAGGTAAACACGGCGGATATAGTTTTTTTGAAAAAGCTATGCAAAAATGCAGGTATTTCCTTAAAGGTTACATCAAAAACCATTGTTCTTTTTGACGAAGCAGATTATGAAAAGAAATCATCCGTTAAAAAGATAAAGGCAGGGAAAGGAAATATATTAAGCTATAGTTTTTCTACAAAAACGGCAGATACATCCTATTCAAAATGCCATGTATCATATACAGACCCGAACACAAAGAAAACTATTGAAGCTACATACACAGCACCGGGAGCAGACCCGGACGGACAGACATACGAATTTAAGCATAAGGTAACAAGCCAAGCGGAAGCGTTGGAGTTAGCAAAGTGCCAGTTGCGACAGAGAAATAAAGGCGAAACAACAGCGGAATTTACCTTAGTCGGGGATGTGGACTATGTGGCAGGCATAACCGTAACTGTATACGGATACGGAGAATTTGACGGAAAGTACATAGTAGAACAGGCACAACATAGTATCACAGGCGGATACAAGGTACAGATAAAGTTGCGTAGCGTGTTGGAGGGGTATTAAATGGCAGGATTCAGCAGTACAGATATGCAGGAACTAAAAGATATTGTAAGAATCGGACAGGTAAGTAAGGTAAACGCCGGAGAAATGACCGCAAGGGTACAGATTCCGGACCAGGGCATAGTTACAGGAGATTTAAGGATTGTAAAACGACCGCCAACCGTGGAATGTGAAACAGGATGCAAGATTAAAGTAAAACCTTGGATTCCAACCGTAGGGCAATGGGTATTGTGCATATTCAAGCCGGACGGAGAGGGGGACGGTTTTGTTATAGGAGGTATCTAATGGCAGAGATTGGAACACTTGGGGATATTGTCTTTAAGGTATCGGCAAATAAGGTAAGAACCTTTGACGATTTGAAGATAGACAGTAAAACCAATTATGCAAAACACACAAGGCATCTTAAAAAGCCGTTATTAGAGTTTCAATACAATGATGCAGACACGGCGAGCCTTACCATTTATCTATCCGCATTTCTTGGGGTAAATCCCAAGAAAATGCAGAACAAAATAGACAAGTACAGAAAGAAAGGAAAAATCCTTACGCTTGTTATCGGCGGTAAGAAATACGGCAGCCAATGGGTTATCACAGGACATACAAAAGATTATGAGAAATTCGATAATCAAGGAAACCTGTTGATAGCCAAAAAGCACCTTATCGCTTGAACAGTACGCAAAGAGGTAGAAAGGCAGGCAGGAATGAGTTTTACGATAGATACCGCACAGGAACAGCCTATAAACCTTGCACCTCAAACACTATACGAGGAAGTAATACAAAATGTTTGGTTTTTGCTATCCTCGTTAGAATATGACATACCGCTTAACCGTGAGTTTGGATTAAATGCAGCTTACATAGATAAACCGATTACAACAGCAACGGCACTTGCAACGGCAGATATTTATGACAAAATCGGAGAATATGAGCCGAGAGCAGAGATTGTAAGTATAGATTTTACGACAGACTACGAAAGGGGCATATTAAAACCTAAAGTGGAGGTAGAAGTAAATGGCGAATATGACGAATACGACGAGGAATATACCGAGTGAGTTACCCGAGGTTGAGTTTGTGGATACCGATACGGAAGCACTTGTAAATAAACTGATAGCCGGATACGAAGAGATTACAGGCAGAACCTTATACCCTGCCGACCCTGTAAGAGCGTTTATCCTTTGGCTTGCAAGTGTAATCATACAGGAAAGGGTAAATATCAACGAATCGGCAAAACAGAACTTACCAAGATATGCCACAGGGCAAAATTTAGATTCATTAAGTGAAATATTCCATAACACATACAGGCTACAACCTACGGCAGCAAGGACAACGCTTGGATTCAGTATTACAACGGCACTTGATAAGGAGTATGTGATAACGGATGAAATCGAGGTAACGGTAGACGGATACATAAACTTTGTGACAACGGGATACTTGACATTCCCAGCAGGAGAAACATACGCAGAGGTAGAAGCGGTATGCACGACATTAGGAGAGGACGGAAACGGCTTTACACCCGGACAGGTAAGCAGACTTGTTACAGAGGAATTTTTATATTTTAAGGAAGTGGCAAACACAACAGAAACAGCCGGGGGAAGCGGAGAAGAAAGCGATACCGCATATTACAACCGTATGAGAGAATCCGAAGAAAGCTACACTACCGCCGGACCGAGAGGGAGTTATATATATCACGCTAAGGCGGTATCCTCACAAATAAGTGATGTATCCGCAGAAAGTCCGCAGGACGGAGTAGCAGATATAAGGATAATGCTATATGACGGAGAGTTGCCGAGCGAGGAACTTATAAAAAGAGGTGCAGGCATATTTAAGTGCAGATGATATAAGACCTATGACGGATAAGGTAACGGTCGCAGCACCGACAACGGTTAATTTTGATATTGAATTAACATATTACATACCAAAAGACAAGGAAGCAAGCACCAAAGAAATCAAAAGGGCGGTTGATTTGGCGGTGGAAAGCTACGAATTATGGCAGACCTCTAAAATGGGGCGGGATATTAACCCGTCCTATTTTTATGCAATCCTTATGGATTCGGGCATAAAGAGGGCGGATATTAAAAACCTGTATTCACGGAGATACCAAAGGGAAGCGTTGCGGTATTGAAAAAGTGTACCGTAACCTTTGGAGGGGTCGAAGATGAATAGTTTAAAAGATGCCGATTTTTACGCAACATTTCCGCCCGCCTTGAAAAAGGATGAAAAAATGGTTGCGTTGGGTCGGCTCATAGCGGACGAACTGCACCAAACAGTAGAGCAGACAAAAAAGAATATCATATATGCCAATATAAACGAGTTATCGGAAACGTGGCTTGATGTATTGGCGTATGACCTCCATGTAGATTGGTACGATTACGATTACCCGATAGAAGCGAAAAGGGCGATTATCCGGGATAGCGTAAGAGTGCATCAGAAATTAGGCACAAAGGCAGCCGTTGAAATGGCTTTGGGTGGAATACACCCAAAGAGTGAGATAGAAGAGTGGTTCGACTACGGAGGAAAGCCGTACAGATTCCGTATTGTACTTGATACGACAGAATCAAGGGTTGCAGCAGACTATGACGAGATTATAAAGACGGTTGACATATACAAGCGTTTAACGGCTCATTTAGACGGTCTTTATTACCAAGGGTCTATTACTGTGGTAGTAATGCCTAAAACGGAATTTTGGCTATATTCCGTGCCTATGACAGGGCAATTAAAGGCAGGAACAGAACCACACAGAAATACGGTTGGTGCGGTTGAAAATACGGTTATAGATGTAATGACACAGGCAGCGGGATATACGGCAAAATTTACACCGACAGGAACGAAGCCGGACAGGAATATTACATTTGCAACAAAGGATACCGAGATTGTGACCGAATCGGACACAATGGGATACCAATATACGAGCAATCAGACAGGACAGGCAAAAGCCGGAACGATACCGCAGAGAAACACGGCGGGAGGTGTAGCACAGGAGGGAATAACCGCACAGGCTACAGGGCAGGCATATAAGTTTGATTCAGAACTTGCAGGAACAAAGCCGGATAGAAATATACAGTATCAAACGGCAGATGTAGCAGCAGTTGGAGAAACAGAAGTGCAAGCCTATCCGTTTGAAAGCATATTTGTAGGAACAGCACCCGACAGGGCGGTAACTGTAAAGGACAGAGATATACAGACGGTGGCAGACACCGAAACAGAACAATACCCTTATGAAACAGATATGACAGGACAGAAGAAAACAGGTACAGAACCTTATACAAACACAAGACCCGGAATATCTGATAAGGGAATGGCAACCACGGCAGAAACCGAAAGCTACCAATACGAGGTAAAGCGTTGCGGTAAGAATCGGTTATAGCAAATAAAAGTAAAGGAGAGTAAAGAAATGCTGACAGAAAGAGCCTTAGAGAGTTTCAAGCAGTTTGTAGAAACCAACATTGCTTACGCTATGGTCGAGTATGGCGGTACTATGCACAAGGCGAAAATCTTAACAAGAGAACGTTTAAAAGACGGCAGGGTAGCGTTGAGTATTTCCATTACCCCGGAAGTATCGGGGACCACAACAATTACGAAAATTCAGTTGTACGATACGGCTAGTAAGTTGTGGGCGGAAAAGAGCGAAGCAATCAAATTAAAAGGTACACAACAGGGCGTGTTGTACCGATTCAGTTTTAATTTTAAGGAGGAATAGAGCAAATGGGATTATTTAAGATTTGGAAAGACCATGTAACGCAGTATTCCAACCGCTACAGGGAAGTGCAGAACGCAGACGGTACAATCACACACGAAGCCGTAGAGGGCGAAGTAGTGCAGGAGGGTACACCACAGAACGCACAGAACTTTAACGATTTGGAAGAGAGGGTATTATCAGCCGGGTTAATCGCCAATCTTGCAATGCTTAAACTTGGTGTAGCAGAAAGCAGGATTAAGGGATTACAGGGAGAGATTGTAGAAGCAACCCTTACCAATACAAAATCATACCCTTTTAACAATTCCAAAAAGACCCTTGCACTTACCACACCAAGGGGCAATTTGGACTATACCGTAAATGTTGAAGCGGAAGCAAAGGACGCAGGCGGTGTAGGAGAAATCCGTATTACGGATAAGCAGTTAAACGGATTCAAGATTGAGTATACCGGGGCCGCCAAAGGAAGTAACGGTAAAATGCACAGTACAGGGAGGTTACGCATAATGGCAAATGTAATTATCAAAAGTGATGAAAGAAAGGCAAATACGGCAGCAGTATTACAGGCTTACGGAGTAAGAGGTAATGCCACAGCATCACAGAGAGAAGCAGCAGAACACATTGCGGTGCGTTCACAGGAAGCCTATAGAGAATTAAGAAGAATGGGAGGTAACAGATAATGGCAGCAGCAAAGATTATTGTAGTTGAGAAAAACGAGGGCGAGAAAATCGCCTATGACGTATCCACAACAAAAATTATTTTCGGGGATGATGATTTAATGGTAAACATCAAGAACCGAGAGCGTGACGAAGAGGTAACGCTTGATATTTGCAAGGACACACAGGACGGCTTAACCGTTGGCGTAAATACCGAAGCAAGGGAGTATGTGGCACAGGTCATTATCCCGGCAAGGGGATATGAGATTGTGGATACAGGAGAAAAGGACGAGGACGGAAAAACGATTACGAAGCGTGAACCTGTACCGTTTGATATGAAGAAATGTACGCTTGTATTATGGGCGTTAATTTAATTTTAAGGAGGATAAAATACAATGGCAAACTTTGACGATTTACAGGGTGCAGTAGCACAGTTTGGCGCAAACAACAAGGTAATTTTTGATGATACCGGGATGCCTAGCATCATGGTAGCAGTGCCAAAGCCAAAAGGCAAAGTATAGTGATGTAATCACAGGCGGAACAGATGAAACATTACCGTTTTGGATTATGGACGGAGAGGAAAAGAGCGTAATTTATGTGTCTAAGTTCCTCAATATTGTAGAAAATGACCGTGCATATTCTTTAGGCGGATACCTGCCTAGAAACTATATCAACTTTGACCAGTCTGTAGCAGCTTGCAAAAAGAAAGGTGCAGGTTGGCACTTAAATCAGACAGGTGTATTTGCGTACCTTAACCTGTTATCACAGAAAATGGGTACTGTACCACACGGAAACACAAACTACGGCAAGGATTATTACCACCCTTACGAGAGGGGAACAATGCCACAGGGAGAATCACAGAGAACGCTTACAGGAAGCGGACAGCCTACATGGTATCACAATCACGATATGTCGGGCATTGCGGACATTAACGGCAACCTTTGGGAGTGACCGGTGGATTACGCCTTATGGACGGAGAAATTCAGATTATCCCTTATGGTAACTCTATGAAACTTGATTGCGATATGTCGGCGGAAAGCACACTTTGGAAAGCGATTAAGCCGGACGGAACTTTAGTAGAGCCGGGAACAGCAGGCACATTAAAGTTAGACCAGGCAAGTGCATCCGCAGGAATCAGAGTAAATACAAAGGTTGAGTTCCCTACAAGTGGAGATACTTACAGAAATATTGCATTTAAGAGCCTTGGGGCAGCTTCCGGGGTAACTATTCCGAAGTTGCTTATAGCACTTGGATTATACCCGGACAGCGGTGTAACGGGATATGGCAACGACCAGATTTGGATGAGATGCCACGGCGAAAGGTTGCCTTTCCGTGGGTCGGCGTTCGACCAGTGCTTCTCTTTCGGGTCCGTCCGCTCTCGCGTTGAGTAACCCTCGTTCCTACTCGAACGGCAACGTTGGTTTCCGCTCCGCTTTTGTTGAGTAACTGTAAACTGAACACTGAAAAACTGATAGGGCGTGCGATAGCACGCCCTTTATAGCAAATACATTACAGTTAGGCGGTTGCAAAAGTGGAAGAGATACGACAGGAAGAAAAGAAACATAACGGCAATGATATTTTTCATATCAAGGAAAAGATTTATGAAATGATATTGTACGGCAACCCTCAATTAAAGGACTTTCCGAAAACGGAGAGGTATGTACTTGCAGGCGATATAAGAAAGACAATGTATACAATGTTGGAAATGGCGGTGCGACTTGAAAAGAAGTACCACAAGAAAACCACATTGCAGGATTTGGATATTGAAGTTGATGTATTAAGAAATCTGCTAAGACTTGCAAAAGACCCGAACCTATACCCAAACCAAAAGCCTTGTTTGAATTTCCACACTTGGGAAGTATGGATGCGAAAGGTAGACGAAATCGGTCGAATGATAGGCGGTTATTCGGAATGGGTCAACAGCAGGGAAAGACAGAAATAAAAATACATAGGGAAATAATCACAAAGTTACGGTGGTTGCCTATCCGTGGGTCGGCGTTCAACAATACTTCTAATTCGGGTCCGTCCGCTCTCAACTTGGGTAACCCTCGTTCCCGCTCGGGCGGCAGCGTTGGTTTCCGCTCCGCTCTGCCCCTATGTCAAGAAGCCTTACGGTTACGACCGCAAGGACAGTACAAACAGGGTTAAAGGGGTTATTTTCCGTTCCTGTAGACAGGAAAAAGATTGAATTGCTGTAAAGACAGTTAGTAAGCGTAAGCCGAAAAGAAATATATTTGTCACGTCCGAAAGGGTTAAAAACTGATTAGGTTTGTACGGCACAAATTTACAAGAGGTATGCAATGCAAAGCATAAAGAATATATACGAAAAGATTTATGATTTTGAGAATTTACATAAGGCTTGGGAGGAAGCGAGAAAAGGAAAGAGGTACAGGGATGATGTATTGATTTTCAACCGCAACTACGAAGAGCAGTTAATAAATATTCAGAATCACTTAATTTATGAAACATACGAGGTAGGAAAGTATCACACCTTTTATGTTTACGAGCCGAAGAAAAGGCTCATTATGTCCTTGCCATTTAAGGACAGGATAGTACAATGGGCGATTTACAGGCAGTTATTTCCGTTGTACGAAAAGACATTTATCTTTGATTCCTACGCCTGTCGCAAGGGCAAGGGAACACATAAGGCAGCCGACAGGTTACAGTATTGGTTAAGGCAGACTGAAAGGAAGCCGGAACGGTACTATTATCTGAAAATGGATATATCAAAGTATTTCTACAGGGTAGACCACGATATTTTATTAAAGATTTTAGCACGCAGGATTAAAGACTAACGATTACTTAACCTGTTAGAAAAGATTATAAATTGCGAATCTATGAATTTTGGATTACCGCCCGGAAAAGAGCCGGACGAAGTGGCAGTATCGGACAGATTGAGCAACAAGGGGATGCCGATAGGCAACCTTACCTCACAGATGTTTGCAAACATTTACCTTAATGAGGTAGACCAATACGCAAAACATGAGTTGGGATTGCATTACTACATCCGATATATGGACGATATTATCATACTCCACCACGATAAAAAGTATTTGGCAGAGGTCAAAGAGTTGTTAAGGGCGTTCTTATCAGACGAATTAAGGTTAGATTTGAATAATAAAACGACTATCAGACCGTGTAGTATGGGCGTTGATTTTGTAGGCTTTAGAATATGGTCTACGCACCGCAGATTAAAGAAGAAAACGGCGGTAAAAAAATCAAACGTAATCTTAAAAATCAGATTGCAAAGGTAAAAGCAGGAGAAGAAAGAAAAAAGACAGGTTAGACCGTTCGGTAGCTTCATATCGTGGTATCCTGTCACATTTTAACAGTTACGGACTTAGGCAGAGCCTTAACACCCTGTTTAAGGAAAACGGTATGGTAGAGAAAAAAGAAGAGGTAAGTAGATGTACAGGAAATTGCAATAACTGCCCGAACTATACCGAAAGTTATTTTTGCGGATTTGCTGCGCCATATTGCAAACTGCAAGGAAAGGAAATTACACACAATGTATATTGATTCAGCAGCAATTATAACTATTGCAAGCGTATTAGGGGCATTAACTGCCATTGGTGCGGTTGCATACAAGATTATCAAATGGTTTCAGGCACAGGAAAAGCAGACAACCGATATTGAGGATTTAAAGAAGCAGGAGAAAGAGGACATAAAGGCAATGGAAGATGAATTATGCTTACTCACTTATGCGGTATTGGCGTGTCTGAAAGGACTTAAAGAACAGGGATGTAACGGACCGGTCACGGAAGCCATAGGAAAGATTGAAAAACATATCAATCAAAAGGCACACGGACAGGAAACATAGGAGGAAAAACAGAATATGAAATATCTTATTTGCGGAATCCTTGGCATTGCTATAGGATTCTTTGTTTTTTATTTGCTATTTAGGATTGCGAACAAAGACAAGTTATGCAAGAAGCTACAGGACGGAAGTAAAAAAGAAACTTCCGAAGCCGAACTTTACAAAACTTGTATTGGTCGCAGTCCTTTTTACTTACTTTGTGGGTTTGTATATCGGTATCAAAGTAACACTTATCGACTATTCACAATTCGGGGTGCTTGCCACATACATAGCAACCCCGACTACTACAGTAATTGCCTTGTATTGTTGGAAAGCCAAGGCAGAAAACATTATCAAAATCAAAAAGGGATACCCGGAGGAAACAAAGGATATTTCTGTTGATTTAAACAACATCAATATTTAAGGAGGTACGGCGTTATGGGAAAAACAATAACAGCCGGATTTATCAGCGATACAATTAACGGTATCGGGATAAATTCAAGTATCAAATGCAACAACGACAATCTGAACAACAACACAAGCCGAAGCGTAGCCTATGTGGTAATGCACTATACAGGCAATTCAGAGGATACGGCAAAGGCAAATGCAAATTATTTCGGCGGTGCGGGGCGTAATGCTTCCGCTCATTTTTTTGTAGATGATGCGGAAATTTACCAAAGCGTAGAGTTAAGGGATACCGCTTGGCATTGCGGGGCAAAGCCTTATAAACACGGCTCTTGCAGAAATGCGAACAGTATAGGTATTGAAATGTGTTGTACTGCTGGAAACTACAGAATTTCAGACAGGACAAAAGAAAACGCTGCATACCTTTGTGCATTTCTTTGTAAAATGCTTGGAATTGGTGCAGGTGGCGTTGATTCCTATGTATTACGCCATTATGACGTAACAGGAAAGAATTGCCCGGCTCAAATGGTAAGCAATCCTACAGAATGGCAGGAGTTCAAAAATAAGGTTAAGGGTATCTTAGGCGGTTCGGTATCCGCAGGAGGACAGCAGCATACCGCACAGCCGACAACGGACAATGTGGCAAGCTACAAAGTGAAGATTACCGCAGATGTATTAAATGTGCGTATCGGTCCGGGAACAGATTACGGAGTAGCCACACAGGTAAAACAGGGCGAGGTATACACAATCGTAGGCGAGGTAAGAAATGGTAACACCACTTGGGGCAAATTAAAGAGCGGTGCAGGCTACATAAGCCTTGGATATACGGAGCGAATAGCGGGAATGACCGCAAATACTCCACAGGATACAAGCTACAGGGTAAAAATCAATACCGCCGTTCTGAATGTCCGAAAAGGTCCCGGAACAAATTACCCGGTAACAACACAGGTAAAACAGGGCGAGGTATACACAATCGTAGGCGAGGTAAGAAATGGTAACACCACTTGGGGCAAATTAAAGAGCGGTGCAGGGTATATAAGCCTTGGATATACACAGAGAGCGTAGGAGGTACACTATGGCAGTAACAGCAGCACAGGTAAAAAAGGTTGTTAAGGTCGCAAGCGGTATTATCTACTCACAGGAGGGTAATTACGGAAGCGTAAACAGAAACGACAACAACCACGGAATGAGCATAGGTAAGTGCCAATGGAACGCATATTGGGGTAGAGCGTTGCCCCTCTTAAAGTCCATTGTTGAAAAGGACCAGGAACAGGCAAAAGAGATATTAGGGGATGCCCTGTATACAGAGATTGCCGGAAGTAGTGCGGATGCGTGGAACAGACAGGAGAGAGAAGCAACCGAAGAGGAAGCCAATGCAATATCTAAGTTGCTCACAACCAAGGACGGAAAGGAAGTACAGGACGATTTAGCGGATGCAGATATTACAGGATATGTAAAGAACGGCGTAAAAATCGGTTTAGTATCCTTAAAAGCACTTGCCTATTTTGCGGACTTAGAGAACCAAGGCGGTAGCGGTGCAAGTTCACGCATTGCCAAGACGGCAGCAGAAGCCACAGGAGGGGCGGAAAAGGTAGGACTTGAAGAAATACACGCCTACGCCTTAAAAGATGCCACAATGGGGCAATATGAAAGCCGTAGAAGCAAAGTATACGAAGCGATAAAGGGAAGCAACTTAACGGACGTATCACACACCAAGACAGAAGAGAAGCAGAACACACCGCAGAAGCCACAGGAAACGCCTACAGGAGTTTCAAAAGGCGATATAGTGACATTCACAGGCGGAGGGGTCTATATCTCTTCTACGGCAGAATATGCAGCCAAGGAAAAGGATGTGGTAAGCACCTGTAAGGTAACGGCAGTAAATGAGAAAGGCACACATAAATATCATTGCATTTCACAAGACGGTAAAGGCGTGTACGGTTGGGTCAATGCGGAATCTATCAAGGAGTTATCCTCTAAGGCACACAGCGACCCCGCAAGCGTTTCAAAAGGCGATATAGTAACATTCACAGGCGGAGGGGTTTACAAGTCCTCTACGGCGGAATATGCGAGCGTACAGAAGAATGTTACAAGCACCTGTAAGGTAACGGCAGTAAATACCAAAGGCACACACCCTTATCATTGCATTTCACAGGACGGTAAAGGCGTGTACGGTTGGGTTAATGCAGCAGATGTAAAATAGACCGATTCGGTCACAAAACGGAGGAAAATACTATGCAGATTTTAAAATGGTTACTTGTTAATTGGGATTCTGTATTGCTTATTGCTATGGTTGTAGCCTTGATTATTTATTTAATCAAGACAGGACAGACCAAAATCTTAAAGCAGATTGCAATTAAGTTTGTCACAGATGCAGAGGGAGAGTGTGGGGCCGGCACAGGGATTATTAAGCTGTCGGAAGTGGTTGCGAAAATGTACGCATATCTGCCGAGCGTGGTTAGAATCCTGTTTACAGAAAAGCAGTTGGTACAGATTGCGGAATCTGTATTAGCGGAAGCAAAAAAGAAATGGGGAGCTAACGAGAACCTTACAACCTACATTGAAAACAAACAGCAGACAACCCCGGCAGTGGTAACACTTGTAGAAAATACAAAATAACAGAATATGCAGTAAACAAAATGCCCCCTTGGCTTGATGAAGCCTTGGGGGTTATTTTTATATTCTGACAGGATAAGGCAGCAGTACAAGAGGGGTAATACCACATTCAGAAAGTTTATATATTTTTTATGAGAAATGCTAATGCCGTTATCAATCCATATCATAAAACTTTGTTTCTGCAATAATTCAGAGTGGTTTGTAAAGACACAACCGCAATTTATGAGATTATCAGCAACCCACTTTTCGCATTCGGCGAATTTCTTTTCTATTCGGCGGTTATTTTCAACCGTTACCGCCTTACGGTCATTCATATATTTTTCATATTTTCCAAAATCCATAATATCCACCTCTATAGTACCGGGGCAGCAGTACCGCAACCCCGGATAAGTATTTAGTTGAGTGGTTGAAGCCAAACCACATTATCAAAATTAAAAAAACCGCCGGAACGGATGATAGAAAGTAAAGCCTTTTTGCCACCACAAGGCATATACGGCTCTGTATCACCCTTAAAAGCAAAGAAGCCTTTAACCGGGTGCTTGAAACAGTAACCGCTTGGACGAGTATAACCAAGCGGATGTTTAAATTTAAGTTCGCCTTTAAGTCTGACAACCTCTAAAGCGTTGTTGATAGTGATTGTTTCTAGTGTTCTTTCCATAGTGAATACCTCCTAAAATGTGGATACTGTGTATAACTTTGTGGGTCTGTCTTATTCCCTGTTCCTTATGATGCTATTATATACTTATATAAGTATATACGCAACCCGGAATAATTACCAAAATACTTATATAAGTATATAAAGTTATTTGTGCATTTTATATACTTGTATAAGTATAATGAATGTGATATGATAAAGAAAAACCAACGAGCAAAGGAGGTGCAGCAGTTGGCGGAGGAAAAGACAGGAGGAACGCCTGCGACAAAGGCAAAAAATAAATACAATGCAAAGGCTTACGACCAATTTCTTGTAACAGTCCCGACAGGACAGAAAGCAGAGATTGACAAAGAAGCGAAGAAACAGGGATATAAGAGCCGTAACGAATTTATAGTTGCAGCAATCGAAGAGAAGAAAGCGAGGGGATAAAATGGATGAATTGTTGAATTGCTGCCCTAAGTGTGGAAGCACATTAGAGTTTAGCAATTTAATGCAGTATTCAGACGTTTACAAAATAACAAGAAGTGGGAAATTATCTAAAAAAAAAAAGAATAAGAAAAGAAGATTGCGGGCCGATGGAGTGCGGATATATTTCATGCACTAATTGCGATTTTGTGACAGATGCGGAATTAGACTATCGGGGGAAAGATGAAGAGATAAGGATATATCAGAAAGAAGATAAGTATTACTACAAAAAATACTTATATAAGTATAAAAAACTGTTGACAATATACTTATATAAGTATATAATGTAATTGTAGCAAGGAGATAGCAGGAAAGGAGTTAAACAATGGAGGATAACAAAATGACAAACAACCAGTTCAAAGGGATAATAAAAATGATAATAGCACTGATAAGAAATGATACACCGAAAGAAGAGTTAATCGAATATCTCACAGAATTGATTAAGGAATAAAAAACTTAATAAGGGTCAACACAAGGGGCGAACTTCATAACATTCCTGCTAATCGCCCGAGTGCTTATAAAATATATTAGCAGGGAAAAAACAAAAAAATCAAGGTCGAATAGACCGAATCGGACACAAAGGAGGTTCAACATGAAAAAACAACACATTATAATCATTGCTGTAATTGTGGTCTTTTGGATAGGTCACGGGATAATTGCAAGCAATAACAGGCAAACAGAAAACACCACAACCGAAAATCAAACAGATGTTCGGGGGGGTACTGCTGAATTAGAAAAAACAGAAGTGCCGGAATCCGAGAAACAGGAGGAAACAACAGAGCAGAAAGAAACAACGGAAGCAATTACGGAAGAACCAACGGAAATAGTGGAACACAGAACAGGGGATAATATTGTAGGTATAAGCGATAAGGATATTACTACGATATATTCAACAAAGTACGATACTGTAAGGAATGATGTTACAGGTAATTGGAAATGTATTGTAATAGCAGAAAACAACTTTAATGTTGAAGATTATGCGTTATCGTGTTATAAAAACTACTTTGATTCTGATAAAACTATTTTGGCGGTTGAAAACTTAACCACAAAAACAAGCACGAGTATAAGTGTTGTATCCGGCTTGTTATATGTATCAGTGTATGAATATACCAAAGGCGAGGAACATGATGCCAAAGCAATGTTTGGCGGAACACATTTAGTAGATTACATTGTATACACAGACAACGGAGATATTGAAAAAGTAACCGATTCGGAATAAAAGACCGAGGGCAGCAGGCAATAACTGCTGCCCTTTTGGCGTAGGAGGTGCGATATGAAGAAATTTAAACAAATGAGTAAAAGTGACCGTATCAAAATGGAAGCACTTTTAAACGCCGGGTTGTCAAAGGCAGCAGTAGCAGAACAATTACATTTTCACAGAAGCACAATATATAGAGAATATGACAAAGGTAAGTATATGCACCGAAACTCTGACTATACAGAGGAAGAGCGTTATAGCAGTGATTTAGGACAAAAAGCACACGATTACGCCCAAGAGGGAAAAGGCAGAAGCCTAAAAATAGGAAATGATAGAAAATTAGCGGAATATATAGAAAACAAAATTGTAGATAATAGATTTAGCCCGGAAGCAGCATTAGCAGAGGTTGCACGTTCGGGGATTGAATTTAAGACAACAATAAGTGTTAGAACACTTTATAGATATATTGATAATGGAATTTTTTTGAAACTTACAAACAAGGATTTACCTATTAAAAGTAAAAAGAAAAAGCATAATAAGAAAGTACAGGTACAGAAAAGAGCCACCGCAGGAGAAAGCATAGAAAACAGACCAAAGGAAATAGAAAAACGAGAGATATTCGGACATTGGGAAATGGATACGGTAAAAGGAAAGAGAGGGGTCACAAAATCGTGTATGCTTGTATTAACGGAAAGAAAAACCCGTGATGAAATCGTTATTAAGCTGAAAGACCAAGGGGCAGCTTCGGTAGTAGATGCGTTAGACAGGTTAGAGAGAAAATGGGGGATATGTTTTATAAGGTATTCAGAAGCATAACGGTTGATAATGGTGTAGAGTTTTCAGATTATGAGGGAATGGAGCGTTCTGCATTGAAAGAAGAAAAGAGGACTTTTGTATTTTACTGCCACCCGTATAGCAGTTGGGAGCGTGGCACGAATGAAAATAATAATAGGCTTATACGCAGGCATATACCAAAGGGGGTAGATTTTGAGGATACAACAGATGAAGAAATAAAATATATAGAAACATGGATTAACATGAATCTGCAGAGCATTGTGAAATGCAAAGTCCTTGTATGTGCGGTCAGCCGTGACGGTGTTGTGGAGATTCCGGGAGGTCACTTTATTTTGCGTGAGGGAGATCATCTGTTTATTACCGCGACCAGTGATGTCCTGACGAAACTGTTGCGCAATCTTGGAATTATCACCCACAAAGCAAAAGCGTGTCATTCTCTGTGGTGGTGGCCGTATCGGTTACTATCTTGCAGAACATCTTGCAAGAGATGGCGTGGCAGTACAGCTGATCGAGCAGGATGAAGAGCGTTGTGTGGAGCTTTCGGACAAACTGCCACAGGGCGTCTGTGTCATCCATGGAGATGCCAGCAGTCAGTTCCTGTTAGAGAGCGAGGGAATTCATGACTGTGATGCGGTAGTGACGATGACCGGACTGGATGAGATGAATATGATCATCTCTTTGTATGCACAGACATGTGGGGTTCCGCAGGTGATTACCAAGGTCGGACATATGGAGAACAGCAGCATTCATGACAGTCTGGGACTAGGCAGTGTCATCTGTCCGAAGGAACTGTGCTGTAATAATATTGTACAGTATGTGCGTGCTATGCAGAATACGACAGGTGCAGCACTGACACTTCACAATATTGCGGAGGGACAGGCGGAAGCACTGGAATTTGTTGTAGATGCAAATACCCGTTATATTGGAGACCCACTGCGTAATGTCAGGATTCGTCCGAACATTCTGATCGCAAGCATCAGCCATGGAAGTAAGACGGAGATTCCGAATGGTGATTCGGTTTATGAAGAGGGGAATTCCATGATTATTGTTGCAAAAGGAGATATGACACTTTTGCGGTTAAACGATATTTTTGAGTGAGGACATTATGAATTATAAAATGATGGGAAAATTCATTTCCCAGATTCTTTTTGTGGAGGCAGCATTTATGCTGCCTGCCTTGTTACTGAGTATAGTTTATGGAGAGCAATCCGCAGTCCGCGGATTTATAGGTGCGATTATTATCACATTGATCGTAGCAGCAATTATGTATGTACTCTGCAGAAATGCGGTAAAGCGTTTTTATGCACGGGAAGGACTCGTATGTGTGGGAATGAGCTGGATCGCGTTAAGTATTATGGGATGCCTGCCGTTTTTTTTTATTTCGCGGGAAATCCCGGATTTTCTGGATGCGCTGTTTGAAATCGTATCCGGATTTACGACAACGGATCATCTATTTTAACGGATGTGGAAGCTTTGTCTCATGGACTTTTTATATTGGAGAAGTTTCAGTCACTGGTTAGGCGGTATGGGTGTGCTTGTATTTTTACTTGCTGTTGTTCCGAGAGATCGTGGAGGAAGCGGATTTACGTTGCATATTCTCCGCGCAGAAAGCCCGGGACCAAATGTTGGAAAACTGGTTCCGAAGATGCATACGACTGCGCGCTTTTTATATGTGATCTATGTGTTGCTTACAATCATTAATATTGTTTTTCTGTTATTCGGTGGAATGCCTGTATTTGAGGCTGTATGTACAGCGATGGGTACGGCAGGTACCGGTGGATTCGGTATCAAAAATGACAGTATGGCAAGTTACAGCCCGTATATTCAGAATGTCTGTACGGTCTTTATGTTATTGTTTGGTGTGAATTTCAGTTGTTATTATCTGCTTTTGATCCGCCATTTTAAGACCGTGTTCAAAGATCAGGAACTTCGCATGTATATTGCAATCGTATTAGGTTCCATTGTTTTGATCACATGGAATCTTCACGGATTTTATTCAACACTTGGTGAGACCGTGCGGCATGCGGCTTTCCAGGTTGCAACCGTTATCACAACAACAGGATTTGCGACGACGGACTTTGATCTGTGGCCGAGCTTTTCAAAAGGTATCCTGCTGGCGCTGATGTTTCTAGGCGCCTGCGCGGGAAGTACCGGCGGTGGATTGAAAATCGGCCGTACATTGTTGCTTTTGAAAAATCTGCGCAGAAAAACACGACGTATTTTAAACCCGAAGAGGGTGGAAGTTGTGCGTGTCAACGGACAGAAAGTCAGTGAATCGGTATTGGAGAACACCAATACGTATCTGATCGCATATGTTGTAATCGTCCTTGGAAGTTTCCTGTTGATTTCCATTGATAACTTGTCGATGATGACGAATTTTTTCCGCAGTTGTTGCGTGCTTTAATAATATCGGACCGGGATTTGATGCGGTGGGACCGACCTGTAATTTTTCGGTATTCTCCGGATTTTCCAAGGTGGTGCTGATCTTTGATATGCTGGCAGGCCGATTGGAAATCTTCCCGATTCTGATTCTGGCAAGCAAGAGTACCTGGAGTAGAAAATAATAATTGGGGTGAATGATATGGCAGGTAAAGTATATCTGGTTGGAGCAGGTCCGGGAGATCCCGGACTTGTTACCGTAAAAAGGACTTGAACTGATTCAAAAAGCAGACTGTATTGTATATGACCGGCTCTCGGCACCGGAGCTACTTTCCTACGCAAAAGAGGACTGTGAGTTTATTTATGTAGGAAAAGCAGATCGGCATCACACGCTTTTGCAGGAAGAAATCAATGAACTTCTGGTCACGAAGGCAAAGGAACATGCCTGCGTGGTCCGTTTAAAAGGCGGAGATGTCTATGTATTCGGAAGAGGCGGCGAGGAAGGGGCTTATCTTCGGGATCACGGCATTAAATTTGGTGTGGTTCCGGGCATCAGTTCGGCAATCGCGGGGGCTGCCTATGCAGGAATTCCTGTGACACATCGTGGGCTTGCAACTTCTTTCCGGGTGATTACCGCACACAACCGGCTGGATCAGACGACAGATATGGATTTTGCCTCCATGCTGGATGAGAAGGAGACACTGATTTTTTTTGATGGGCTTAAGCAAAGTCGGTGAGATTGCAGAAGGTCTCATACAGGCAGGTCGTTCCCCGATGACTCCGGCAGCAGTGATTTCGCATGCGACGACAAGCGAACAGCGAACCTGTGTCGGCATTTTACAGGATATTGAAAGACGCGTTGCGGATGCGGTACTCACTTAACCGGCGATGATCGTCATCGGTGATGTGGTACGTCTGCGCGAACAGCTGCAGTTTTTTGAAAATCAGCTGCTTTGGGGAAAACGTTATCTCGTTCCGAAAATCGGAAGAAAACCATCTCGTCTTGCAGCATTGTTGCGTGCGCAGGGCGCTTTCGTGCAGGAAGTGACCGTTGGTGAGATCGCAGGAATTCATGCATTGTACGGAGCGGCGGAACTGGCAGACGTGGATATGTTTTTTTATTTACAAGCCAGAATGGCGTGGATTGCTTTATGGATAATGTATTTGCCTCGAAGCTGGATGCGCGTGCACTTGAAATGCAAAGATTGCGGCAATCGGAAGCAAGACAGCGGAGCGTTTAAAGAACTATGGGCTGCGTGCAGATTTTGTGCCGGACCAGTATCATTCGGATGCACTTGTGCCACAATTGAAAGAATATATGCAATATACATTTGGCAATGACCCGTTTCATTCGGTATCAGTGTGGTATCCGACGGCGAAGAATGCGGATGATATCCTGATGGATGATCTTGTGGAAATCTGCCAGTGCGGCAGACTGAATGTATATGAGAATAAAGCATGTACATGGAATTTACAAGATGGATTTTCCGGTTATGACGGCATTCTCTTTACCTGCGCATCATCGGCAGAGCGTTTGTTTGGTGATGTATCGCGGCAGGAAATAAAAAGAACTGGAAAAAAGTACCCGGCTTTATGCAATCGGACCAAAAAGCAGGGAAGCATTGGAAAAAGCAGGCGCTTCCTATGTCGTGGAGGCGTCGAAAAAATACGTATGAGGGACTGTTTCATGCAGTATTGGAAGAAGGTGTCTTATGACCTATGCCAATATCATCGTAGATATTTCTCTTGATAAGCTGGATAAAACGTTTCAGTATGCGATTCCGCCAGAGTTGCAGGAGCAGATTCATCCGGGCGTACAGGTGGATATTCCGTTTGGAAAACGCACGTTGACCGGATATGTGGTGGAAGTGACGGAAGAACCGGAATTTGATGTGGATAAAATCCGTCCTCTCATAGGGATTCATGAAGGAAGTGTGCCGATGGAATCCCAGCTGATCGAGATGGCGGCATGGATTCGGAAAAACTATGGTTCAACAATGAATCAGGCATTGAAAACGGTTCTTCCAATCAAAAAACAGACCAGACATGTAGAGCATAAAACCGTAAAGCTGCTTCTCGATGAGACGCAGGCACAGCAGAAACTTGCCCTGTTTGAGAGTAAACATTATAAAGCGAAAGCCCGTCTGCTGCGGGAACTGATCGCACAAAAAAGAAATTGATTATACTATGATCACACAGAAACTGAATGTGTCGGCAGCTACGATCCGCAATCTGCAGGAACAGCAGATTCTGCAGATTGAGACAACAACCTGTTACCGGAATCCGGTGCAGCATCTGACACAGGAAGGGTATCATCTGACGCTCAACGAAAATCAGAAACAGGTCGTGGATCAGATCACAGAGGATATGGACAGTGGACATCCGAAAACATATCTTTTGAAAGGTGTGACCGGAAGCGGCAAGACAGAAGTGTACATGGAACTGATTGCACATATTCTTGCAGCGGGCAGACAGGCAATTGTACTGATTCCGGAGATTGCACTGACCTATCAGACAGTGATGCGTTTTTACAACCGTTTTGGTGACCGTGTTTCGATTATGAACTCGCGTCTTTCCCAGGGAGAACGTTACGACCAGTATGAACGTGCAAAAGCCGGGGGAGATCGACATTATGATCGGTCCCCGCTCGGCGCTTTTTACTCCGTTTGAAAGACTTGGACTGATCATCATTGACGAGGAACATGAAAATTCCTACAAAAGTGAGACATCGCCACGTTATCATGCCAGAGAAGTGGCAATCGAACGCGCCCGGATGAATCAAGCAACGGTCGTGCTTGGTTCCGCTACGCCGTCCATAGACAGTTATTACATGGCACAAACGGGCAGATACCAGCTGCTTGAAATGACACAGCGCGTAAAAAACCAGGCGCTTCCAACCTGTGAAGTGGTAGATTTACGACAGGAATTGCGGGATGGAAACCGTTCCATTTTAAGCAAACGATTGCAGGAACTTATGGAGGACCGTCTGGAAAAGAAGCAGCAGACGATGCTTTTTTTTGAATCGAAGAGGTGTTTCCGGATTTATTTCATGCAGAGCTTGCGGATATGTGGTAAAATGTCCTCATTGCGATGTATCTTTAAGCCAGCATGCAGGTGGCAGAATGGTCTGTCATTATTGTGGATATGAAGAAAGACAGCCGAAAGTCTGTCCTTCCTGTGGAAGCAAATATCTCGGTGGATTTAAAGCGGGAACGCAGAAAATCGAGATGCTCGTAAAACAGAGATTTCCGCAGGCGCGGGTGCTGCGTATGGATTTTGATACGACCCGCACCAAAAGATTCCTATGAGAAAATTCTGCAGGCGTTTGCCAGCCAGGAGGCAGATATTCTCATCGGAACACAGATGATTGTAAAAAGGACACGATTTTCCAAATGTCACGCTTGTCGGTGTCCTTGCGGCAGATATGTCACTGCATGTGGCAGATTATCATGCGGCGGAGCGGACGTTTCAGCTTTTGACACAGGCGGTGGGACGTGCGGGACGAGGACAGCTGCCGGGGCAGGCGGTTATCCAGACTTATGACCCGGAGCATTTTGCCATTCAGACGGCAAAGGCGCAGGATTACGAGTCTTTTTATCAGCATGAGATTGTGTACCGCAAAATGATGCACTATCCGCCGATCTGGAATATGCTGCTGGTACACTGCATGGGGAAAAATGAGCAGATCACGCAGCAGACTGCGCAGCTTATGGCAGACAAATTACAGTCTGCGATCAAAAGAAGCAACAGACCGGTGATCCTTGTCGGACCGGCCGATGCGACGATCGCAAAAAGTAAATGATATATACCGCAAAGTTTTGTATATGAAAGCAGCGGACTACCAGACACTCGTGGCACTCAAGGATGCATTAGAGCAGTTTGGAAAGAAGACGAACGCGTTTTCAAACGTAACTATTCAATTTGATTTCAACCCGTCAAGTGGTTTTTAGGAGGTAAAAGATGGCACTTAGAACAATTCGCGTACAGGGAGATCCGATTTTGAACAAGGTATGCAGACCAATCACAGAGGTTACACCAAAGATCCGTACTTTAGCAGAGGACATGATCGAGACCCTGTATGAGGCAAACGGTGTAGGACTTGCAGCACCGCAGGTTGGCATTTTAAAGAGAATCGTAGTCATTGATGTAGGAGACGGACAGGGACCATATGTGATGATCAATCCGGAAATTCTGGAATCTTCCGGAGAGCAGACCGGTGATGAAGGCTGCTTGAGTGTTCCGGGGAAAAGCAGGTCAGGTGACACGGCCAAATTATGTAAAGACAAAATATTATGATCTGGATATGCAGGAGCATATTGTGGAAGGAACCGAGCTGTTTGCACGCTGTATGTGTCATGAATTTGAACACCTTGACGGACATCTTTATGTGGAAAGAGTCGAAGGTGAACTCCATGATGTTGTATATGAAGAAGAGGATGATGAATAATATATGAGAGTAGTATTTATGGGTACACCGGATTTTTTTCGGTGGGTGTATTAGAAGAAATCATTCGCGCAGGCCATGAAGTGGTTCTTGCAGTGACACAGCCGGATAAGCCGAAGGGAAGAGGCAATGCCATGCAGTTTCCACCGGTCAAGGAGTGCGCACTTTCCCACGGAATTGAAGTGTTTCAGCCAAAGAAGATCCGTGAGGATGCGAATGTAGAATATCTTAAAAAATTTGATGCGGATATTTTTATTGTTGTGGCATTTGGACAGATCCTTACGAAAAATATTCTGGATATGCCAAAATATGGTTGTGTGAATGTTCATGCATCACTTCTTCCGAAGTATCGTGGCGCGGCACCGATTCAGTGGGCCGTGATCAACGGAGATGCCATCACAGGTGTTACAACGATGCGTATGGATACCGGCATTGACACCGGTGATATGATCGCAAAACGCGAAGTGCGTATTGCGGAGGATGAGACAGGTGGAAGCCTGTTTGATAAATTGGCGGAAGTCGGGGCAAAATTATGTGTGGAGACCATGGACATGCTTGAAAAAGGCACTGCACAGTTCACTCCGCAGAACAATGATGCGAGTACACATACTTCAAAGATCACAAAAGAACTTGGAAATATCGACTGGAAAAAAGCCGGCGGTGGAAATCGAGCGTCTGATCCGTGGATTAAATCCGTGGCCGAGCGCGTATACGCACCTGGATGATAAAGCTTTCAAAATCTGGAAAGCAAAGGTAGTAGATGAAGCAAATGATTATGAACCGGGCTGCATTGTGAAAGCATCAAAAAATGAATTGATCGTACAGACCGGGGATGGACAACTGGCATTGCTTGAAGTGCAGCTTGCTGGAAAGAAACGCATGGATGCAGGTGCATTTATGCGCGGTTACACAGTGGAAGAGGGCACATTTTTTTCGCCAGTAGGAAGGAGTAGCCATGTATTTATATTGGGATAGCACATACATTCTTGTCATTATCGGTGCAATCATCTGTATGATTGCGTCTGCAAAGGTAAAGACCACATTCAATAAATATTCGCAGTATCGCAGTATGTCAGGAATGACCGGTGCACAGGCAGCACAGCGCATTCTGAATGCGGCAGGAATTTATGATGTGGAGGTGCGCCATGTATCTGGCAGCCTGACCGATCATTATAATCCATCGAATAAAACATTGAATCTTTCGGATACGGTTTGCAATTCTACTTCGGTTGCAGCCGTCGGAGTTGCAGCACATGAGTGCGGACATGCGATTCAGCATGCGAGAGGATATGTGCCGCTTCGCCTTCGTTCTGCGTTTGTTCCAATTGCAAACTTTGGTTCTGCACTGGCATGGCCGGTGATTATCATTGGTGCGTTGATAAACAGCCGCTCTTCGATGATGATCATTAATCTGGGAATTTTATTATTCTCGTTTGCAGTAATCTTTCAGATCATTACCCTTCCGGTCGAGTTTGATGCATCCCGCAGAGCAATGATGATGCTGCGTGAGCAGGGAATTCTCGGCGAACAGGAACTTGGATATACAAGAAAAGTCCTGACTGCAGCGGCGCTGACTTATGTGGCAAGTGCAGCAGCGGCAATTTTACAGCTGCTTCGAATTATTTTACTTTTTGGAGGAAGAGACCGTGACTAATACCGTCAATACCAGAGCACTTGTCTTAGAAATGCTGATGGCCATCAACGAGGATGGACAATACAGTCATCTGGTGCTTCGAGATGTGCTTGACAAATATCAGTATCTGTCAAAGCAGGAACGCGCATTTCTGACAAGGCTGACCGAGGGAACGGTGGAAAAGCAGATCACCTTAGATTATGTGATCGACCATTTTTTCAAAGACAAAGGTGCGAAAGATGAAACCATTGATTCGCAACCTTATGCGGCTGAGTGTTTACCAGATCATGTATATGGATGGCGTACCGGATTCTGCCGTGTGTAATGAAGCAGTAAAACTGGCGAGAAAACGCGGATTTTCCGGTCTGTCAGGCTTCGTCAATGGCGTGCTTCGAAGCATTGCCAGAGAGTGGAAAACGGTCGGATTTCCAAATGCCAGTGTCTGCTATTCGGTTCCGGAATGGATTGTAAATACGTGGCAGAAAGATTATGGTAAGGAACGGACGACACAGATTCTGGAGGCACTTTCCACAGAAGCAAAACTTACCGTTCGCACCAATTTACAAAAAATGTACGCCACAGGAACTGAAAAAAGACTGGAAGAGGAAGGCGTTACCGTAACGGAAGTGCCGGAAATTCCATATGCTTTTTGCTTTGTCAGGGCTTGATTACTTATCAGGACTTGAGAGCTTTCGGGATGGATGGTTCTATGTGCAGGATGTCAGCTCCATGATGGTAGCGGTCACCGCAGATCCAAAGCCGGGGAACTATGTGATCGATGTCTGTGCGGCGCCGGGTGGAAAAAAGCACACATATGGCGGAACTGTTAGATGGCACAGGTATGGTAGAGGCTAGAGATCTGACCGAATATAAAGTCGGACTCATTGAGGAGAATATTATGCGTACCGGTCTGCATAATATAAAGGCAGTACAGATGGATGCCACGGTACTGGATGAGGCATCCATAGAAAAAGCAGATGTTCTTGTGTGTGATCTGCCTTGTTCCGGTCTGGGTGTCATGGGAAGAAAGACGGATATCCGTTACAAAATGACAGAGGAAAAAGCACACGAACTGGCACAATTACAGCAGAAAATCTTAGAAACAGTATGTGCCTATGTAAAGCCGGGCGGAACCATGGTATACAGTACCTGCACGATTCATCGGGGAGGAAAATGAAGAGAACGTGGAGACGTTTTTACAGAAACATACGGACTTTTCACTGGTATCTGAAAAACAGATGTATCCCGGCGAGGTGGGAAGTGATGGATTTTTCCTCGCAAAGATGGTAAGGAGCATGCATGGATAATAAGATTGATATTAAGTCCCTCAATTTGGAAGAACTGACAGGATTTATTGTGAAAAATGGCGAGAAGGCATTTCGTGCAAAACAGGTATATCAGTGGCTGCACGTAAAGCAGGTGGATACTTTTGATGAGATGACGAATCTCTCGAAAGCATTCCGGGAAAAATTAGAACAGTTATGTTACATAACAGATCTTCATCAGGAGGCAGTACAGATTTCAAAAATTGACGGAACAAGAAAGTATCTGTTTCTTTTGGAAGATGGCAATGTTATAGAGAGTGTGCTGATGCGCTACAAACATGGCAATTCGGTGTGCATCTCTTCGCAGGTGGGCTGTCGTATGGGCTGCCGTTTCTGTGCCTCGACCCTGGATGGACTGGTGCGAGGACTTAAGCCGTCGGAAATGTTAGACCAGATTTATAAGATTGGAAAGGACATTGGGGAACGGATTTCCAACGTTGTTGTAATGGGAACGGGTGAGCCGATGGATAACTTTGATAATCTTCTGAAATTTATTGAATTGCTCACAGATGAAAACGGGCTGAACATCAGCCAGAGAAACCTCACCGTATCTACTTGTGGTATCGTGCCGAGGATGCGGGAACTGGCGGATCGGCAGCTTGCAATCACACTGGCATTGTCACTGCACGCATCCAACCAGCAGAAACGTCTTGAACTTATGCCGGTTGCCAATAAATATGACATTCATGAGGTGATAGATGCCTGTCGCTATTATTTTGAAAAAAACAGGGCGCAGGGTTACGTTTGAGTACAGTCTGGTGGGTGGTGTCAATGATACCGATGAGGATGCCAGGGAACTTTCACGGCTGATTCACGGCATGAATTGTCATGTAAATCTCATTCCGGTCAACCCGATCAAAGAACGCAATTATGTGCAGTCGAATGCGGCTGTGATCGCGGCCTTTAAAAAATAAACTTGAAAAAAAACGGAATAAATGTTACTATAAGAAGGGAAATGGGCAGGATATTGATGGAGCCTGCGGACAGTTACGCAAGCGATATATCACTTCCAAAGAGGGATAGCATTTGATTTTACAGCAAGAAAGGATAAAGCGGATGAAGACGTATTCCATAACGGATACCGGCGCCTTGCGGGAAATGAATCAGGATTATTTTTTTCGCATCGGATGACCCAGTTGGTAATCTGCCGAATTTGTATATTGTGGCAGATGGTATGGGTGGCCATAAGGCTGGCGACTATGCGTCGCGGTACACTACGCAGCGTGTGGTAGCGTCCGTATCCAGAGACCCGGGGAGGAACCGGTTTCAATTATAAAAGAGGCAATAAACACAGCCAACAAAATTTTAATTGAAGAAGCAGCAGAAGATGAGTCGAAACAAGGTATGGGTACGACTCTTGTTGTTGCGACAATTATCGATGGAAAGCTTTATGTTGCCAATGTCGGTGACAGCCGGCTTTATATTGTAAATGACAATATCCGTCAGGTGACCAGAGATCATTCACTGGTAGCGGAGATGGTAAGGCTGGGCGAAGTTGATGTGGCGGCGGCCAGGGAGCATCCGGATAAAAACATCATTACCCGGGCAATTGGTGCGAAAGAAAATGTAGAAGCAGATTTCTTTGAAGTGGAATTACAGGAAGGTGACCGCATTGTAATCTGCACCGATGGTCTGACCAATATGGTGGAGGATGAAGTGATCCGCAATATTGTTTCCTGTGATATTTCGATAGAAGAAAAGACAGAACTACTGGTAAAGACTGCCAACCAGAACGGAGGCAGGGACAACATTACAGTAATGATTATAGAACCATTTATGTATGAGGTGAAAGCATGTTAACAGTTGGTACGTATTTAGCAGATAGATATGAAATTGTAAGTAAGATCGGTGCAGGCGGAATGTCCGATGTATACAAGGCAAAAGATCATGTGCTGGGACGATTTGTCGCAATCAAAGTATTGCGCACAGAATTTTCGAAGACCGCACATTTGTAGCAAAATTCCGTACAGAAGCACAGTCCGCAGCAGGACTTGAGCATCCGAATATTGTAAATATATATGACGTAGGAAGCGAAGAGGGCCTTTATTTCATCGTTATGGAGTATGTAGAGGGCATCACACTTAAGACTTATATAGAAAAAAAGGGCCAGTTATCCTTTAAAGAATCCGTAAGTATTGCCATTCAGGTGGCACGTGGAATCGAGGCGGCCCACAACAAGCAGATTACCCATCGTGATATAAAGCCGCAGAATATTATTATTTCTACGGAAGGAAAAGTAAAGGTTACCGATTTTGGTATTGCCAGGGCAGCATCTTCCAATACGATCAGTTCTGATGTCATGGGATCCGTTCATTATTCTTCTCCAGAGCAGGCGAGAAACGGCTTTGTGGATGGCAAGAGTGACATTTATTCCCTCGGTATTGTGATGTATGAGATGGTGACGGGAAGAGTACCGTTTGACGGAGATACGACCGTTGCGGTGGCGATCCAGCATCTGCAGGAGGAGATTACACCTCCGAGCACATATGCCCCAAATCTTCCAATCAGTTTAGAGAAGATTATTTTAAAATGTACACAGAAAATCCGGACCGCCGTTATCAGACAATCGAGGATTTACTGGCAGATCTGCGAAAGTCACTGGTGAAACCAAATGAAGATTTCGTTGTGATTGCTCCGCTTGTGGACAATGGAAAGACAAAAGTTATCAGCCAGGATGAAATCAAGCAGATTAAGGAACAGAGAGCAGTAGAGGCTCCGACAGAACCTGTTCAGACGGAAACAATTCCTCCTTATGACGAAGAACCGGAAACGGAAGATGAGGACGATGCAGAAGAATCCGGACTGAATCCGAAGCTGGATAAAGCAATGACGATTATGGGCATTGTTGCATTAGCTGTTATTGTAATAGTAATTATTTATCTGATCGTAGGTGCAATGAAACTGATCAATCCGGGTAAATCGAACGAGTCACAGACAACCCAGACAGAAACACAGACAGAAAGCCAGACGGATTCTCAGGATACAGAGAAGATGATCGCCGTAGAGAATGTATGCGGACATACAAAGGAAGAAGCACAGCAGACACTTGAGGCACAGGGACTGTATATGTTTGAAGCTGCACAGCAGAAGTCTGATCAGCCGGCAGGAACCATTCTCGAGCAGGATCCGGTAGGAGGTTCCCAGGTACTTGAAGGATCAACAGTCAATGTGATTGTTGCGGGAGATCAGAATGTAGATTATACAGATGACAACAAAGACTCTGAGACTGAAAAAGTAGTTGTACCAAGTGTGAAAGGATATTTGGAAAAGATGCAGTCAATGCATTGAATAATGCCGGACTGAAAGTGGTAAAGAATTATCAATACAGCGACAGTGTGGATGCAGGAAAAGTTATTTCCCAGACACCGGCAGGCGGCAGCAGTGTGGACAGTGGCACGACGGTAACAATCGTTGTCAGCCAGGGACAGAAGTCTGTGAATGTATCATCCGTATTAGGAGATACAAAAGATAAGGCAAGCAACAAGCTGACAGGAGCAGGATTGAAAGTTGCAGTAAAGGAAGCGTACAGTGATTCTGTTGAGGCAGGAAAAGTCATTTCCCAGAGTATTGCCGGTGGAAAGACAGTTCCGGCAGGAACGACTGTGACGATTACCGTCAGCCTTGGACCGGAGCAGGTAAGTTATAGTTTCTCAAAAACTTATGCAGCACCGGAAGGTGCGGTCAGTGCATCCTACAGCCTGACAGGAAGTGATGGAGTTTCCTACGACGGAGGGGATGAAGATGTATCCGGATCACTGACAATCTCAGCAAGTGATATGGAGTGTGCATCCGGTAAAGTAACGATTACATGGACAATTGAGACGATTGATGATGAAGGGCTTTCCGACACAACAACCAAGACAGAGACACACAGTGTAAAGTTTACAAAACAATAGGTTATATATGCAGGGTAAGATTGTAAAGGAATTTCCGGTTTCTACTACGTACACGTAGTGGGAACCGGAATTTATGAATGTAAGGCAAAAGGTGTTTTCCGAAACCGCAAGGTAAAACCACTGGTCGGAGACAATGTGGAAATCGTAGTTCTTGATGAGGAGAAACATCTTGGAAATGTAGAGGAGATTCTTCCTCGCAAGAATGAACTGATTCGTCCGGCCGTATCAAATATCGATATGGCATTTGATTTTTGCAGCAGCAAAGCCAGATCCGAATTTTAATCTGCTGGACCGCTTTTTGTGTATGATGGAATATCAGAAGGTACCTGTTACGATATGCTTTAACAAATGTGATCTGGTATCGGAAGAAGAAAAGGAAAATCTGCAGAAAATTTATGCACCGGCAGGATATGATATTCTTTTTACAAGCGTAAAAACAGGAGAAAATATTGACCGGTTAAAAGCATTGCTTGCAGAAAAAACAACAACAGTGGCCGGACCATCCGGCGTGGGAAAATCCTCACTGATCAATGAATTGCAGACGGATGTGCGTATGCAGACAGGAGCCATCAGTGACAAGATCGGAAGGGGCAAACATACAACCCGGCATTCCGAGATTATTTCCATTGGGCAGGATACTTATATTATGGATACGCCTGGATTCAGTTCTATGGATTTGCCGGGATTTGAAAAAGAAGATCTATGGACATGCTATCCAGAGTTTGTTCCTTATGAGCCGGAATGCAGATTTATCGGATGCAGTCATATCGGAGAACCGGATTGTGGTGTTAAGAATGCCTTGGCGGAAGGAAAAATCAGTCGGGTGCGGTATGACAATTATGTGATGCTTTATGATGAAATGAAGAATATACGTAAATATTAGGAGGACATCATGAACTGTTTATCACCATCAATTTTATCCGCAGATTTTGCCAATCTTGGAGAGCAGATACAGATACTTGACCAGGCAGGTGCCGGCTATGTGCACATTGATGTTATGGATGGAAGTTTTGTGCCGAGCATTTCGTTTGGATTTCCGATTATGCAGTCTATTCGAGGCTGTACGGAGCGCATGTTTGATGTGCATTTAATGATTGAGGAACCAATTCGATATATTGCGGAGTTTGCAAAAAGCAGGAGCGGACATTATTACGGTACATGCAGAGGCTTGCAAACATCTTGATCGTACGATTGAGGTAATTAAGGAGCAGGGACTTTTGGCAGGTGTTGCCCTCAATCCTGCGACACCGGTAGAAATGATCCGTCATGTCTTGCCGAAAGTGGATATGGTACTTATTATGACAGTCAATCCGGGCTTAGGCGGACAGCGGCTGATTCCTTATACGATTGACAAAGTAAGAGAAGTAAAGAAGCTGATAGAGGAACAGGAACTGAAGGTGGATATTGAGGTAGACGGAGGCATCAATCTTTCAAATGTGGAGGAAGTGATGGATGCCGGAGCCAATATTATTGTTGCAGGTTCTGCAATATTCAATGGAAACATTCAGGAAAATGTTGCAAAGTTTCTTGAAGTGATGTAAAAAGAAAGTGAAATGGATATGAAGTTTTTGATTGTATCAGGCGGTTCATTAAACAAAGAGTTTGTCACAAAAAGTAGTTGGACAAGGCAGATACGACCGTATTCTGGCGGCAGATTCCGGCATGAATGCATTGTATTCTGCGGCCGTTACACCGGATATTATTATCGGCGATTTTGATTCGGCAGATAAAAAAAAATACTTGCTTTTTTCCAGCAAAATAAAGAAATCGATTTTTGCACCCTGAATCCGGAAAAAGATGATACGGATACGGAGTTCGCCATCCGTGAGAGCATTCGAAGAGGTGCGGATTCCATTACGATTATCGGAGGAACCGGAACCCGTCTGGATCATGTGTTAGGCAATATCAGTCTGCTTGGAATCGGACTCGAAGAAGGTGTACGGATGGAGTTGTTGGATGCGCACAATCGTATTTGTATGATCGATCATTCGGTTACACTTAAGAAAAAAAGAGCAGTACGGAAATTATCTGTCACTGATTCCGTATAACGGAAATGTAACCGGAGTTACATTAAAGGGATTGAAGTATCCTCTTCATGATTATACGATGGGAGGTTTTAATTCGCTTGGAATCAGCAATGAGATTGTGGACGATGAAGCTTCGATCGAACTGACATCGGGACAGCTTCTTGTCATCGAATCGCGAGACTGATCAAAAAGATATCATGCTGCATAATGCAGTCAAGAAGGGGATATACAATGATCATTTCTATCGTTGAACAAGTCTATTCTTTATTGTGGGGAGATCTGATTACGATTCCGCTGCCCGGAGGAGGCAGTCTTGGAATCTCTTTGTTGGTACTTCTTTTTGATTCCGACCGGAATCTATTTCACAATACGAACGAAATTTCTGCCGCTGAGACTTTTTCCGGATATGATAAAGTCTCTTTTGGCGAAAAAGAACATAAGGACAGCCTGTCCACGTTCCAGACACTGATCGTCTCCACCGCTACGCGTGTGGGAATGGGCAATCTTGTCGGAGTGGTTGCGGCAATCTCGGCAGGTGGCGCCGGTGCCGTATTCTGGATGTGGGTAACAGCACTCATCGGATCGTCCACCGCTTTTATCGAGGCGACGCTTGCGCAGCTGCACAAAGAGAAGGATCCGCTCTACGGAGGGTATCGCGGAGGCCCGGCATACTATATCCATCATTATTTCGAGGAAAAATTACATAAGAAAAAGCGTCATGTGCTGATCTCGGTGTTATTTGCAATCTCGGGACTCATTTGCTGGTGCGGAATCAGTCAGGTAATCAGTAATTCCGTGTCATCTTCGTTTGAAAATGCATTTCAGATTCCGCCGCTTTATACGACGATCGTTCTTGTGGCGATCGCAGCGGTTATTGTGTTAAGAAAGAATGCTACGATTAAAGTTCTCGATATTGTTGTACCGATTATGGCAGCGTGCTACTTTTTTATTACGATATATATCATTGTAAGAAATATCGGAGTAATTCCGTCTGTATTTGGGCGGATCTTTGAGGAAGCATTCGGAATCCGTCAGGTGGTATCCGGTGGATTCGGAGCGGTGTTGATGAATGGTGTTAAGCGAGGTCTCTTCTCGAATGAGGCAGGTTCCGGTTCGGCGCCTTGTGCGGCAGCAGCTGCAGAGGGTGATATCCCGGTTCGTGCGGGACTGACGCAGGCGCTCGGTGTATTTATCGATACGATCGTGATCTGCAGCTGCACGGCGATGATCATGCTGACTGCGCCGCAGAGTGCAATCGCGGACAAGGCCGGAATGGATCTCCTGCAGTCTGCGATGCATTATCATCTTGGCGAGTTTGGTGTGATATTTATCGCGATCACATTATTCTTTTTCGGTTTCTCGACATTCGTCGGAATCCTATTCTATGCTAGAAGCAATGTCGCCTATCTGTTTGGGGACAAATGGATCTGGCAGACATTGTATAAAGTGCTTGCACTTGTGATGCTTTTTGTAGGAGGTATTGCAACCTACACATTTGTGTGGGATCTCGGAGATGTCGGAATCGGACTGATGACGATCTTTAATATCGGCATGCTTTACCTGCTTGGCGGGCAGGCACTTGGGGCATTGCGTGAATATGAACAAAAAACAAAAAAGACATTAAAATCACTGTATCGTTTGTAGGAAAAAATGTACTTTTTTCTTTCGAATGTGT
>VOFC01000434.1_pt1 | contig 61285 bp, 72 predicted proteins | sample 5384161 | NCBI WGS metagenome assembly VOFC01 (sample SAMN12384722, study PRJNA508395) | human gut metagenome | isolation source: healthy gut B | host: Homo sapiens
CCGTTCTCTGTTCCCGAAAATTACTTTGATGATTTTGCGAACAAGATGCAGGACCTTGTCAAAGAGGAAAGCCCTGTATCGTATGGAGGTGCAAAGCGACAGGCGCACACTGTTTGCTAAAGTCAAGCCATACCTTTATCTGGCGGCAATGTTCTGCGGTTTGTATTTCGGAATTAATGTCATAAAGCACAGGCAGGACATTGCAAAGACTGCAAAGGTAGAAAACGCGGCTGCAGTTAAGAATGCCAATTCCGAAGACGTATATATCGAGGAAGTTTGTGAGTATGCCGGGATAGACAAGGAACACATTTATGCTTATGCTACTGGTCAGGATTACGATTATTGAATGAAAAAATAAGACATACAATGAAAAGATTCAGACTTACCATATTATTTTCCATGTTACTCACTGCCGTATGTTTTGCAGACGAGTTTCAGGATCGTCCACGCTTTTCTCCGCAGGAATTTATGCAGAAAAGAGAGGAGTTTATAATTAAGAAAGCCGGATTGTCGCCTGCAGAAGCTGCGAGTTTCTTTTCCTCTATACCGCCAGTTTGAAAAAGAAAAAATGAAAATAGAAAAAAAAATCGGCGGATTAATGCACAAAGCTTTTGATAGCGGAGTTGACGAAAAAGAGGCGCAGAGCATTATAAGCGAAATAGACAAACTGCAGCTGCAAAAGGTTAAGCTCGAAAACAGCTATCATCAAAAGTACCGCAAAGCCATTACGGCACAAAAAATATTGCGCGTGTTTCAGGCTGACTGGCTTTTCAGCCGCCACGTTCTTAAACAAATGGCAAAGCCACGTCATGAAGGATCGAGACCGCAAAAATAAAACAGCCACATATAGATTATAGGTTAGGTAATCTCCGCAAGAACACGTTTCTTGCGGAGATTTTTTTTGTTTGGTGAGGCGTTTAGTGAAAAGCAGTCTCCCGTTTTCTGCGGAGCAAGCCTTAAAGTCATCCTCCTCTGTGTGCATAAATTTGCAATAACGTCGGATATTCCTGCATATTTATCGGATGTAAAATTGTCTTTGCAAGATATTGTACGTCAGTGATATATAAATGCGAAAAAATATAAGGCTTATATTTGAAAAAACAAGGCACATGTTTTAAAATATATGGCTTGTATTTTTAATAAAGTGCCTTATATTTTTTTACATGTGCCGAAGCACTTGTTTTTCTTTGCATATTGTGTGAATATATGTCTCGAAAGGGTTGTAAAAATCCGTATCCCGTGGCTAATTTTTAGGTTAGTTTGTTTTTTGTGCGTTTTTGTTTGGTGAGTAGCAGGTAAAATTCTAAATTCGTACCGAAAATATTACTTCGTTGCTGCATGTACATTGCAGATGCGTGTGTAAAGCCAGAAAACAATAACAATTAAAAAATAAATTACTAACAACAAAAACTAATTACCATGGAAGAAGAAACCAATCAATTAACGGGGAACCTGCGAGTTAGCAAACTTGTGGAGTTCCTCATCGCAGTATTCATCACGATTGTGGTTTGGAATCTGCCGGCACAGACGTTCGGCATTGACGGACTAACCATTGTACAGCAGAGAGTCATAGCTATTTTTGTATTTGCCACCTTTATGTGGCTGACCGAAGCCGTTCCGGCATGGGCAACATCGCTCGCCATAATTACGTTGATGCTGCTAACAACGTCAAACCATAGTTTCTCGTTTTTTAGAGACGATGCGGCGGGAAACCTTGGGACTCTGTTGAAGTCAAAAGATATTATGGCAACTTTTGCCGACCCTATAATCATTCTTTTTCCTTGGAGGTTTCATTCTGGCAATAGCTGCCACAAAATCAGGACTTGATTTGTATCTCGCCAAGAGTCTTTTGCGCCCGTTCGGACACAACAGCAAAAAAGTTCTTCTTGGTTTTATTCTCATAACCGGTATTTTCTCAATGTTTGTAAGCAACACCGCCACTGCGGCAATGATGCTTACGTTCCTGACACCCGTTTTCAAAGCTCTTCCTGCAAATGGAAAAGGTCGGGTTGCGCTTACGCTCTCAATTCCTGTGGCTGCAAACATCGGCGGTATAGCAACTCCCATCGGAACTCCGCCTAATGCCATAGCTCTGAAGTATCTTAATGCAGCCGACGGCTTGAATCTTGGAATAGGTTTCGGGCAATGGGTTGCCGTGATGCTTCCGTATGTGTTGGTTCTGTTGATTATTTCATGGCTTTTGCTTAAAAAATTTTTCCCGTTCAAACAACATACAATAGATCTCGATATAAAAGGCGAAGTAACTCATAATTGGCGCACCGTAGTAGTAGCCGTAACTTTTATAGTTACCATACTTTTTGTGGATGCTCGATAAAGTAACCGGAATAGATGCCAATACAGTAGCAATGATTCCCATGGGAGTGTTTGCTATAACGGGAGTGATAACCGCGAGCGACCTTCAGAAAATAAATTGAGTGTAATTTGGATGGTGGCCGGCGGTTTTGCGCTCGGTTTGGGACTGAAAGATTCCGGTCTTGCCGATGTTGCCATTGAAGCAATACCGTTCGGAGAATGGTCTCCTCTTATGATAATTCTTATATCAAGCCTTATATGTTATTTGCTATCGAACTTTATTTCCAACACAGCCACTGCCGCGCTGCTTGTTCCTATTCTTGCAACAGTTTGTACAGGCATGGGCAACACGCTTAAGGGAGGCGGTTCGGCAATAGTGCTTATAGGTGTGGCAATAGCCGCTTCTTCGGCAATGTGTCTGCCTATCAGTACTCCTCCAAACGCCATTGCACATTCCACGGGGCTTGTTCAACAAAAAGAAATGCTTAAAATCGGTCTCATTGTCGGCGTTATCTCCCTTGCTTTGGGTTACGCGGTTCTTTATTTTGCAGGAACGTTCAATTTGATATGATGAATTAAAAAATACCCGCTGAAGTCTTTATGGTTTCAGCGGGCTTTTTTGTATAAACCAAGAGACAATAAAAGCAATGAAAAAGATAATATATGGAATTGTTGCGCTTTTCGTTCTTACTTCGTGCGGAAGCAGCATGACTTCGCTCGTACCCAAGAAACCGTCAAAGGCTCCCTGATTATTTTTCGGTGTGGAATATTCAGGGCTATGTGGTAAATTACGACGGTCCTAAGACGATTGCCGTAATGGACGAGCAACATATGTTCGGAAAAGGCAAACTTGAAAACTGGTGTGAGTTTTTTTTCCCGATTTCCGCGAGGACCTTATTTTTGTAATGGACGATTCCTGGGACATCCCTGCGGGAACTCATGAAGATGGAAATAACAGTCAGCACATGTCATGTGCGAGACTTGACACGACACGTTTCCCAAGTTTCAAAGGAAACCCCGTGGAGCGTCTCGGAAAACTGACTAAAAAAGGTGAAAAGTCTCGGCTGGAAAGGATTGGGTGGCTGGATATGTGCCCAGGAAGCCTTAACCGAGTCGGACAAAAGCAATCCCGACGAATATTGGAAGACACGTTTGACAGAAAACGAGAAAGCCGGCATTTGTTATTGGAAAGTGGACTACGGACGTAAGGAAAACGATGCCGCATGGCGCACTAAAATGACAGAGATAGGCACAAATACGCTCCGAAAATACTTATAGAACACGCATATACCTTTGACAACGCCGGAAAGTACGATGCTTTTCGCACATACGATGTAGAAGTTATTACTTCTGTGCCTGTTACCCTGCAACGTGTGGCAAAACTGCTTCCGCTAAAGAAGAGTGAGGGGAATCTCGGGCTTGTAAATTGTGAAGACGAGCCATATATTGCAGTAGGTTTGGGGTGTGCCATCGGCGTAATGCGTCATCCTATTAACGGTCCCTTACCCAATGGGCAACTTGACCATGTTTTCCCGATTCATGGCAGAGATTTGAAGAGCCGTATGGATGAAGTTAATCGCGCTTTGAAGTGGCATAGGATTGCCGAGCCTTTTGGCGTGGATGCCGATGCTAACATAGATTCCGAAACCATTGAAGACTGCTGGGTGCTGGGAGAGCGTGAAACCTGGGTGCCCACTCGTCATGTCGGCGATACTTTGCGTGAGTCGGCACCTGCGATAATAAGTCGCGCAATGCCTTTGCCTGTGGTTGAATGTGCCGAAAAAGAAAAACCGTTTGTGCTTGCATCGAAATATCCGAATGGTGCTGTGGCTGTGGCAACGCTTGAGCGCGGAATCATTCGCCGTACATACACTCCGTTGGCAAAGATAACGATAGAAGTGCCCGATGTAAAAGCACCGGTGGGCGTATTCGGAGCTTACGAGTCCCTATGCATTCGTTACACAAAGGATTTGCCTTCGAAATCTCGCGTCCTTGCGCAGGATTTGAAAGGAAAGATTCCCGTGGACATTACTAAAGATGTAAAAATCGAGGGACGTTCGATAACCGTTCCTGGAGATGTCATACGCCGTGTGGGACTTATGGCTGCCACAAAAGGCGACAAGTCCGAACCGGGTATGGTAATGGTTGTGCGATAAGCGGCATGTACATGTTTTAATGTGTATCTTTGCATAAGAGTATAGCTATTAAGACAAATGAATACGAGAGAAAAGAAACTTGAAGCCTTCGGACGTTTGCTCGATGTGCTTGATGAATTGCGGGAAAAGTGTCCGTGGGATCACAAACAGACCAACGAAAGTCTCCGACCCAATACAATAGAAGAGGTTTACGAACTTTGCGATGCTCTTTTGAGCGTAATGACAGCAAGGAAGAGCGTAAGGAATTGGGCGATGTTCTTCTGCACATTTGTTTTTATGCAAAATCGCGCAGGAAAAAGGACTTTTCGACATTGCTGACGTTTGTACGGCTTTGACAGACAAACTTATTTATCGCCATCCCCATATTTACGGGCATGTAAAGGCTGACAGTGCGGAGGCGGTGGCTGATAATTGGGAAAAGCTCAAGGAACATGAGAAAGACGGCAATAAAACGATTCTTTCGGGAGTTCCTAATTCATTGCCTTCGCTTATGAAGGCGTTCCGGATACAGGAAAAAGCCGCGCATGTGGGTTTTGACTGGAAAAAAACAAAGAGGATGTATGGGCCAAAGTCAGGGGAAGAGTTGTCCGAGTATGAAGAAGCTTTGAAAAAAGGAACGGATAAGGATTGCGAAGGTGAGTTTGGCGATCTCCTATTCTCTCTTGTAAATGCTGCACGTCTGTATGGCATAAATCCCGACAACGCTTTGGAGCGGACGAATCGCAAGTTCATTTCGCGCTTCAACCATATTGAAAAGGGCGCAAAGGATAGCGGGCGGCATGTGAGTGAGCTGACGATTGATGAAATGGACAAACTTTGGAATGAAGCGAAATCAAAAAAAAAAATTAAGTGAATATGAAAACCTGTAGAATAGTAGTTTTGTGTTTGTTCGCGCTTTTGGCGGGCATTGTTTCTTCTGTGAGTGCGAAGGTGCGCCTTGCCGATCCGTTTATATTCTATGAAAACGGTACTTACTATGCTTACGGAACTTTTCGTCCGACGGCATTTTGGTTTTTACCTCAAAGGATTTGAAAAAATGGACCAACAAAGGGCTTGCATTGAATAAAAAGACACCAATATACCTCGTTTCTTCTGGGCTCCCGAGGTTTACAAGATTGGCAAGGAATATATTATGTATTTTTCGGGAAACGAGCATCTTTATGTGGCGAAATCCAAATCGCCTTACGGTCCTTTCAAACAGATTGGCACTAAACCAATGCTCGAAGAGAAAGCTATTGACTCTTCGCTTTTTTTTGATCGCAAAAAGAAACCGTATATTACTTTCGTGCGCATGAATGACGGCAACAACATCTGGGTTGCTCCGCTCAACAAGGATTTGTGTTCGTTCGACAGCACGAAAATGATACACTGTTTCAGTGTTTCCCAGGAATGGGAGCGTGCGCAGGCGCGGGTAAACGAAGGTCCGTGTGTGTTTACCAAAGGCAAGAAGTATTATATGATATATTCTGCAAATGACTACCAGTCGCAGAAATACGGTTTGGGTCTTGCGGTGGCAGACAAGCCTGAAGGTCCGTGGGTTAAGCGTGCCGACAATCCTTTTCTCCAATGTCCCGACACACTTGTGGGAGTAGGACACAACTCTTTCTTTACCGATAAAACGGTAAGTTCCGCATTGTGTTCCATGCCCATGAAAGTCATACCAAGATACATCCCCGCAACATGTATATAGGAACTCTTGAATTTTCCGACCCGAAAGACAAGGATCATCTCGTGTTTGGTAAGGATATAATCGAGGCAGAGGAAGAATGAAAGCCTTTGGGCTGACAGTAATAAAGAAAAGCCGCATTTGATTGCGGCTTTTTTTTGTGTTTCGGAATGCAACCGGTATGTTATAAATGAAAGATTTCTTGTTTGGTTGGTCGTTAGAAAAGCTTGTGAAAGACATAACGGAGATTCTGCATAAAAGTGTATGCTTCCTTATGTATATTCATATAACCGGTGGCGGACGTTGCAAAAGACGCAAAGTAAGGCAAAAATGATAACGTCTTGAAAAACAAGAAATTAAAGCGTTTTGGACTATTTTTGTAAGTTGTTGTTTATCAGAAGTTTGAAATGACGGAAAATATAAGGCATATATTTTTAAAATACGAGCCATATATTTTGAAATATATGGCTCGTGTTTTTTGCAATTTCCCATGTGTTTTTTCGGAAGTGGGGGAAAAAGCGGATTTTTTGCCGGATTATGTGCATATTTTCTTGGAATATGCAGAGCTAAAGGCTTACGTGTTTATTTCTTTGCCTGTTCGCATTTTACACTTCCGAAAACTTTTTTCACTGCTTCAAGATAACCGTAGCCGTTAACGTTGTCCGGTTGCAGATAGCTTGTCTCTGTCCATTCGTTCCAGCTGTTGATGGTTATGAGCGGCTGCATTTTAGGACGTTTGTCAACAAAATCTTTGGCAAACTTAAGTGCGCGTTCAAAATTTTCGGGAGTGTTGTTCTTTGTTACCGGACTTTTCGCCGTGCGCGGACTGTTGTCCCAACCAATGCTCACGTGGGGATAATAGGGAATGGTGAAAGTTGAATCAATCTTGTTCCATTCCGCAACGGCACGGTCTGTTATTTTTGCGTAATCATCGTCCATCCACAGAAAATGGCAGAATTGATAATGAGTTGAGCTGTTGAATCCCAATTTCGTAACGAAGTCGTTGCCGGGTTCAATGGTTTTGTTGCCATCAAGCCCGCTGTAGTTAAGATTCACCGACCACATGGTCAACTGCAGCTCCAAATCGGGAAATCCGGCTTTCTTTACTTCTTTTCTGAACCACTTGAGAGCTTCGATGGTCTTTTCAATGCCGCCGAGCCCCTCAATGAGATTGTTTACATCGTATATCATGAACACCGGCTTGCCATTGATTTTATAGTATTCGGGCTGCTTGAAAAACATTTCTATGTTGCGGTGGCATATCTTTTCAAATTCTTCTCTGCCAACCTTTCCCTGCCATATCACATTGTTTTCGTTCACGCTCGCAAGCCTTGTGTCCCAAAGATTCAGCACATCGTGGTTTGCCCACATAAGATAGAACTTCATTTTGTTGCGGTTTTTGGCTTTCAGAAAGCCGTTGCTGAGCGAAGTTTCCATGAACGGGCGACCGTCAAACCAATACCAGTCGAAAATGAACACGCCCACGCCGTGGTCTGTGGCTTGGTCTATTTCCATTTCCATAACTGCGGGGTCCGCTTCGTTGATATATCCCCACAAAGGTCGTCGGTTCCAATAATGTCCGGGATTGCGCTGCTGCATGGTCATAACAGTTTCCCATTCTCCCATGCCTGAGGGCCAAAACGGGCGTAAACGCGGGTCGTCACTGCAATATGCGGGATAGAAAAACGCTGCAACATCGTAACTTTTGTGTTGCGCTTTCACAGCAAGCGATAGGCATACTAAAAATGTCAGTAATAATTTTCTTTTCATGGTATAATCATCTCATTTTCTGCGAAAATAGAGATTTTTTGAACTAATGGACAAGAAAAGAAGGGGAATGTGTGCAAAAGACAAAAGAAAGCCGCCGATATAAACCATATCAGCGGCTTTTCTGTACGCCCTCAGGGACTCGAACCCTGGACCCATTGATTAAGAGTCAATTGCTCTACCAACTGAGCTAAGGGCGCATCGGTTTGAAGTTTGTTATCTTTCCGAATGCGAGTGCAAAAGTAGCGCGTTTTTTTGAAACTACCAAATGTTTCGTGCTTTTTCTTACGTATTCAAAGAAAAACTTACGAGGAGTATCTGTTTGTTTCAGTCAAGTTCGAAGAATCCGTTTACTTTTCGGCGGTCAAGTATGTGATACGGAACATTCTTGTCTTGCAGAGCCTGGGAAACCGCAGAATCTACAAGCTCGTGGGTATTGTTGTTCTCGCTAAGATGACAAAGGAAAAGCTGTCGGAGATTGGCAAAACTGTTGTCGCGAAGAAACTCTGCTGTTTCCGTGTTTGACAAGTGCCCTGTGGAACATGCTATCCGGCGACGCAAGTGGAGCGGATAAGGTCCGGTTTCGAGCATCTGCGGGTCGTAGTTTGATTCGAGCACAAGGTAATCGGCTTCAAGCGCACGGGAGCTTACTTCTTCTGTAATCTTTCCGCAGTCGGTTATAAGCACAAACCGTTTGTCATTATAAGTAATGGTATATCCGCAACAGTCTGCGCTGTCGTGCGGAACATCGAATGCTTCAACGGTGAAAGCACCAATCTTCACAGGTTGCAGTTTTTGTATAGGCTTTACAAGGTTTTTGGGTAGCTTTTTGTGTATTCTGAAATTTGTATTTATTCTTTGGTGAACGATTTCTGTGGCAAAGACAGGAATCTTAAGGTATATGGCAAGTCCCGAAACGGCGGAAATATGGTCTGTGTGGTCGTGGGTTAAGAATATTGCGCTTATCTTTTCCTGATTCACCCCGTATTCCGAGAAATATTTCTTGACTTTGCGGTAGCCAACGCCTGCATCTATCAGAATGCTTTCTTCTGAAGATTCCCAACAAATAGCAATTGCCGCTGCTTCCACTGCCGAATGACAAAAATTTCAACATTACAAATTATAAAACTGCGCGAAGTTACTAAAAAAATCAAAGACTGTTGTTAAATTTGCCTTGCTTAAAACATAAGGCATGAGACATGAGTAGAAGAAAGATTATCAATAGCAGGTTGTTTATATTGGCATTGGGCATGTGGCAGTGCATGACTTTCGTTTCTTGTGGCGGGGGAGACGATAAAGAAAAGGAAGCGGCATTGTGTGCAGAACGTTTTGCGCATTGCTATTTCAATTTCAAGTATGTCGATGCGCTTGCATATACCACGGAAGATTCGCGAAGGGTTCTCGAATTTTGCGCGTCGAACATGAGTAGGAAGATAGTGGATAGTCTGAAAAACATAATCGATACGCCCACCGTGAGTGTAGTTGAAACTTCTTTGAAAAGCGACAGCGAAGCGGAATGCAGGATAAAGGTGGAAAACGGAATCTTTGTAGACACGATTGGAGGTTATCCTGTGCCCGGACAGAGAGAAAAGAGTTTCCGTTTTATGCTTGTAAAAGAGGGAAGAGAATGGAAAATCAGAATGGCAAACCTACCGCGAAGTGAAAAGTAAAGTCTCTTGAAAAACGCGGATGTATTATTGGAAAATGTTCGCGCGAATTGGAATAATAAGGATTGACAGCTTTCATGCCGCCATCGAATCTGAGAACAAAATAATCAAGATTCAGACGCAGACCAATGCCGTAAGCTGCGGCGAGTTGCTTAAAGAAATTATTGAATTGGAATTTTCCTCCCGGTTGATCGGAATAATTGCGCGTTGTCCATATATTTCCGCAATCGGCAAATACTGCTCCGTGTAATTTCCAAAACAAGAAGGTGCGGTATTCCAGGTTTACATCCAGTTTTATGTTACCCGTTTGGTTTATGAAGTCAATCTTTCCATCTTTGCTGCGATATTTTCCCGGTCCGAGTTCTCTTACGCTCCAACCTCTCACAGAGTTTGCACCTCCCGCAAAGTATCTTTTCTCGTAAGGAACTATTGAGGCATTTCCATAAGGCAGTGCCAAACCTATTCCTGCGTGAAAGGCTACGGCGTTTCGGCTGTCTATTACGAAATTCTTCACAAAATCTAAATCGGCTTTGGCATATTGTGCGAAAGCAATGTTGAAAAAGTTTATAATGTCCGTCGGCATTCTTTTCGCTATGGAGAATGTGCGAAAGAAGATACAACAGGTTGCCCGCTGTTTCAATCCCGAATCTTACTCTGTAAGAGCTGTTGGTATAATCGAGAAGCCTTGAAGAACGATTACCCCTCGAATTGTAAACCATATTATATGCCGAACGCATAATAAACAGGTCTTCGTAAGAATATCTAAGCACTGAATTTCGCGAAGAAGTGTTTTCGAGATAATCGTGGCGGAAGGTATCGGAAATCCAAGGCATGAAAACGTAGTTGAGACTGATGAGGTCAAGCCTGTGCTGTAGTTTGTTTTGCCAAGAATTCCAGAGATATCGAATACCTGCGGTAAGCGTGCGCCGATGAAACTCCGGACGGTCTTGAGTATTGTAAAGAAGAGAAATTTCAGAGTTGACAATCGAACTCATACGGTGGCGGTGCTGAAGAGGACGCACAAGCATCGGAACTTTCAGGTTTGCTTCTACCCGAATTCTATATAGTTCTCATTATTATTGTAACCTTTCAAACCTTTAATGGCTTCGAAAGCACCACGAAGCTTCAAATCAAAAACTTTCCGCACCTTTGAAAGCATTTCGATTCTCAAAGGAAAGCGTGGCTGCGGCTCCCAAATCTCCTGCCATGTTTGTGCCTTCAAGTTCAAAGCTTATGGAGTTGACGTTTCTTGATTTGAAAAAAATGTCGGCGGTAAGTGCGTCAGCGCTGTTCTTTTGTCCGTGCATAGAGTCGCATTCTGCTTCGGAAAGTTTCACAGAAGCGAAATCGGTAATAGCCAATCCGCCCAATCGTTGATAGGCGTTTTGTATTTTTGATTGGTTATAAATATCGCCCGGACGGAAGTAAACGTTGCGAAGCATGGTCTTATTGCGAAGCATTGCATGTCCGTAAGAATAAACAACGGAACCGTAACCATCGTTTACCGTGTCGCATTGAGATTTTGAGATGTTTTCTACAGAATCTTCGTTAATATTGTAATAGAAATTCACTTTGCCGATATGATATCTTGTATATGCCTTAACAGAGTCGCGTGCTCCGCTGGCGAATGAAATGTTTACCAGAAGAGAAACGTTTTTGCTGAAAGCAGAAGTGTCGGCAACGAAACTGACAAAGTCTCTGTTTACATTATAATACCCGCTGTTCTGCAAAAGTTTGACAATACGGTTACGTTCTTCGTTTAGAACATTTACATCACAAGCCATTCCTTTGAAAAGATGCGAGTTCGCGCTGTCATTCCTGACTATTTTACGAAATTCCGGGTTCTCAATGTTCCATTCTATATTATCTATAGAATAAAGCGGACCCGGAAAAATAGTATATTCAATGTTTGTTTTATAACCTTTGCGGCGTTCCGTATAATTTGCATCGGCTTTCAGATAACCTGCGCTTATCAAGGCATTGCGTAGGTTGGAAAGTGAATTCTTCGACATAACGGAATCATAAACCACTGGGCTTTCACCAAGTTTATGCAAAAGCATGGTGGCGTGAAGTGTCTTTGCCTGCAATACAATAGATTCCAAGTGGAACTTTTACCAATCCGAACCATTTTGAATTGGGATGCTGCTTGAGGTATCTGTCGTAGTTTTTTGCGTTGACGGTTTTTTCTGCCGATTTAATCTTTACTGAAGAAAGCACGGTGCTTCCGTTGCTCAGAAACTTTTTGACGAACACGCCGAAAGGCAATCACGCTCAACAGCGCGATTGTAATATTATATAATATGGTACGAAACGAATGCAATTTGCCGTATTGTTCTATTTCGTTTCTATATCGTTTTCGCCTTTTGCCTGCCAATCAGCTGGAAGTCCTTTTTGCGAAGTTGGAAACTGTTTGTAAGATATTTGTCTCGTACAACTTGGTTCGATGCAAGTTCTTCCGGTGTGCCCTGAAACAGTATTCTTCCTTCAAAAAGCATGTATGCCCTGTCGGTAATGCACAAAGTGTCTTCTACATTGTGGTCGGTGATCAGAATTCCAATATTGCGGTATTTCAATTTCCAAACAATATATTGAATGTCCTCTACTGCAATAGGGTCAACGCCCGCAAACGGTTCATCAAGCATTATGAATTTCGGATCGATGGCAAGGCAGCGTGCAATCTCGGTTCTTCTTCGTTCGCCTCCCGACAAACGGTCGCCAAGATTCTTACGTACTTTTTGCAAACGAAATTCATTTATCAGGCTTTCAAGTTTCTCTTTTTGATAGGCTTTGGGTTTCCCTGTCATTTCAAGCACGGAAGCGATATTATCCTCTACAGACATTTTGCGAAACACCGAAGGTTCCTGCGCCAAATAGCCTACGCCGCTTTTGTGCACGTTTATACACGGGATAGTCGGTAATATCGTTGCCGTCAAGATATATATGTCCGCCGTTGGCTTTGACAAGTCCCGTGGTCATATAGAAAGACGTGGTCTTTCCTGCACCGTTAGGTCCGAGAAGACCCCACGATTTCTCCCTGTTTTACTTCAAACGACACATCGTTTACCACGGTGCGTTGCCATATATCTTGACAAGTCCTTCGGTGCGCAACACCATGGAACTTTTCTCCGTTTCTTGCTTTGCTGGTCCATCAATGGTGGAATTTATATAGTGTAGGGCATTTTTGCCGAAACAAAATTACGAAATTCGATCAAAATGGAGAAAAAAAAGCCGTAGGGCTTATCCGCCACAAAAGTTTTCATAACTTTTGCACAAAATGTGAACATCAAAACGGCTGTTTAATGCTTATTCAGAAAAGTCTTACCACATTCGGAAAATACTTGCGTCTCATGGGACGAGTGTTTTCACGTCCCGAAAGAATGCGAATGTTTACCAGGCAATACTTGCGGGAAATGCAGCAGCTTGGCATAAATTCCATTGTAATAGTACTGCTTATATCCTTTTTCATAGGAGCGGTGATTTGCATTCAGATAAAACTGAACGTGCAAAGCGCATGGATGCCCCATTGGACCTCTGGATACGTTACGCGCGAGATCATGTTGCTCGAATTTTCTTCAAGTATAATGTGCCTTATACTTTCGGGGAAGGTAGGATCTAACATTGCGTCCGAGCTTGGTACCATGCGGGTTACGCAGCAGATTGATGCACTTGAAATAATGGGTATTAACTCCGCTTCATACCTCATCCTTCCCAAGATTCTCGGGCTTGTAACGATGATTCCCGTTCTCGTAACGTTTTCAACGGTTTCAGGAATAATCGGAGCTTATGCCACGGCATACATAGGGCACATAATTACCCCCCAGCGACCTTACTGCCGGAATGCAGCATGAGTTTTCGGAGTGGTTTCTATGGATGGGAGTGATAAAATCACTGTTTTTTTGCTTTTATAATTTCCAGCGTGTCCTCTTATTTCGGCTATACAGTGGAGGGCGGGTCTGTTAATGTGGGCAAGGCAAGCACAAATGCGGTGGTATCAAGCTCCATGCTCATACTTTTTTCCGACATGTTCTTAACCCAACTCCTTTCCTAAAGCCATGATAGAACTAAAAAACATACATAAAACCTTTGACGACCGCGAGATATTGAAAGGAATATCCACGGTGTTCGAAAAAAGGAAAAACGAATCTCATAATAGGGCAGAGCGGTTCCGGCAAAACCGTACTCATGAAGTGCATTGTAGGTCTCTTCGAGCCTACGGGCGGTGAAGTGCTCTATGACGGCAGAAACTTTTTTCGGAATGTCAAAAAAGAGCGAACTTTTTGCGTCGTGAAATGGGAATGATATTCCAGAGCGCAGCTTTGTTCGACTCCATGACTGTGCTTGACAACGTAAGATTTCCGCTTGATATGTTTTCTACGCTTTCATGGCGCGACCGTCAGCGCAAGGCAAACGAATGTCTTGAGAGAGTAAATCTGAAAGGAGCCGAAAGTAAACTGCCAGGGGAGAGATAAGTGGCGGTATGCAAAAGCGTGTGGCAATAGCAAAGCCATATCAATGAATCCGAAATACCTCTTTTGCGACGAACCAAACTCAGGACTCGACCCCAAAACCTCACTCGTGATTGACGAGTTGATTCACGGCATAACTCAAGACTATGGCATGACCACAATAATAAACACCCATGACATGAATTCCGTTATGGGTATAGGCGAGAACATTTTATTTCTTTACAACGGGCGTAAAGAGTGGCAGGGTAACAAAGACGAAGTAATGACTTCGAGCAATGAATTGCTTAACAACTTTATATTTGCCTCCGACCTTTTCCGTAAAGTAAAAAAAGCGGAACTTGAAGAAGAGGGGAAACAATAAAATTCTTCGTTACGCCAAACCATATAAAAATCATTATGCATAAAATTCTGCGTGCAAGAAAAATAATCTGCAGCACTCTTCAGAATTTTTCGAATTAGATGCAAAGAACTAAGAAAGAACAAGTAAATGAAGTCGAGAAAGGGAGGACAATGATGAAGATTCCTTTTTATACTTGTTCTGTTGTCTTTCTTAACAATGGTAGCTTGTAGCAATGGGCAATCAAGAAAGAAAAGTCTAAGTCCATCGAAGCAATGTGAAAAAAATATAGATAGTATCGACATTGCCAAAAATATGAAAGTATCTAATGAAGATATTGATGATAGTCTTTTCAATAAGAGTGTCATCATGGATGATGGAGCAAAATCCGGACTCCATAGAATTTGGTTTATTTTATCAGACATTTCCTTTCTTAAAAAAAAATAATTCTACGATTGACAGCGTTTTGATTGAGCAAGGTGAAAAATATAAAATTTTAAAGGCTGTCGTATTGCTTTTTATATCAAATGTCCGCAAGATCAAAATATTGGCATTGCGGACATTATTTTTTATTGTACGAATATCTGTAAAGCCATAAAACCTTTAGAAACCACCATACATTCTATTTGAACATGCGAATTTTCATTAGCGATGGAGAATAACTTGAAATTTAGCGCAAAAAAAAATAAGAAAACTGCGTAGGAAACAGGAAAATTCCCATTGTAAAAAACGCCATATCTGAAGGCGAAAAAAAAAGGCACTTCGTAAAAATACAAGGCATATATTTTTGAAATAAGTGCCTTGTATTTTAAAATATATGCCTTGTATTTTTCGCGATTGTATATGCCTGAAACACAAGGTCTGTCGGAAGCATGTTTTTGGGGCATATTGCGAGTTTTAATTTATGGAGACCAAAAGCATGAAGTTGTGTGTTTTTATTGGATGTTGCTTGCATTTTATGCATAAATATAGATGTGCTGAAAAACGAAGACTGTATAAAAGTTGGTAAAAACTTTATGACGAGTTCTGTTTAGGATCTATTGAAATGTGCGACTGCATCTTTTCTAAAAATATGAGTAGGACTTTTTAACGCAGTTGTTTCTTTTTTTGAGATATATAAAGACAGATTTGGAAAATAACTTGGATTATTGTGTGAGTTTCTATTCGTGTTCAGCATGATATTGTACTACATTTTATTCTGACAGGACATGATTTAAGTTTTGTGCAAAATGGTACAAGTTTTAAGTGCCAACACCTAAGTACAAGAACATTTACCGATTTGGAGAATTTTTACTTAGTGTTAGAAAATCCTATGTAGTATTTTTTGCTTGGAGATTCTGTAAGGTTTTATGTGTATTGCTTTCAGGAAAGTCATTCTTTGTATAGTGGAATATAGATGTTGTTGGCTTTTTGTCGAATGTGTTATAAGTCAAAAAAAGAAAAGTGTAGGCGATATTTGAGAGAAGGAAAATGAAAAAATCCGGTTTGCCTAAAGCGAACCGGATTCCCGTTATTTTTCAGAAATGTTGTTTTTTTTACTTTTACCTTTGCAACGATTGCGCTAAAAGCTTTGGGATCGTTGATAGCAAAGGTCTGCAAGCACTTTACGGTTGATTTCAATACCTGCTTTGTGGAGAGCACCCATAAGCTGTGAGTATGAGAAACCTTCAAGACGTGCAGCAGCATTGATACGCTGAATCCACAATGCGCGGAATTCACGTTTCTTTGCTCTACGGTCTCTGAAAGCGTAGGTCAAACCTTTTTCATAGGTATTTTTGGCAACGGTCCAAACGTTTTTGCGCGCGCCAAAATAACCTCTGGTTTTCTTTAATATCTTTTTTCTTTTGTTGCGTGATGCTACGTGATTTACTGATCTTGGCATTTGTTTTTTGTCTTTTTGAATGTCAGCGCCGCATTTTTTTATTAGTGCGAGCTTTTTGAGCTGGTCATTCGGGTTAATGATGTTGTTTGATTAACGCTTGAGCAAAAGTTCGCGAATCTGTTTTACGTTTGATTTGTCAACGATAGCAACATGATCCAAGTTGCGTTTTTGCTTTTTGGTCTTCTTCGTCAAGATGTGGCTGTGAAAAGCGTGATGACGTTTGATTTTACCTGTCGCGGTGAAAGAGAATCTCTTTTAGCACCGGAATTGGTTTTTTGTTTTGGCATTTTAATTTGTTATTTAATGGTTTTATATTAGCGCGCCACGTATACCAACTACGTGTACACGACACATTTACCTTTGTTATTCGCCTTCAATCATGGGAAGTTTGTATTCCTTCGGGGCATTTGATTTCGGGGTTTTCTTTTCTTCTTTTTGCAGAAGCTTCTTCCTGTTGTTTGTTTTCGGAATTGCTCTTGGTTGTTTTCTTTGGAGCAATGAACAAAGTCATTCGCTTTTCTTCCAACACAGGCATTTGTTCCACTTTTTCCGTATTCTTCCAAATCGCTGGCGAAACGTAGAAGCAAAAACCTCTCCTTGTTCTTTGAACAGAATGCTGCGACCTTTGAAAAACACGTATGCTTTCACCTTATTACCATCGGAAAGAAATTCTTTGGCATGCTTAAGCTTAAAGTTATAATCGTGATCATCGGTTTGAGGTCCGAATCTTATTTCTTTTACATCAATCTTAACCTGCTTGGCTTTCATTTCCTTTTGATGCTTTTTTCTGCTGGTAAAGGAATTTAGAGTAATCTATAAGCCTGCATACAGGAGGATTGGCGTTAGGTGAGATTTCTACCAAATCGAGGTTCTCACGTTGAGCCAAAGCTATAGCTTGATGTGTGGGCATAACCGTGGAGGCTATGTTGTCGCCTACTACACGTACTTCACGCACATGTATCTGTTCGTTTACGCGATATCTGCTTTTTAGTTTATCGTTCTTCATTCAGAGTTTTTTCGGCTTGCTGCGGTGTCCCTTTGGTAGGACACCGCCCAAAAACCGAGTGCAAATTTAATACTTATTTGTTTCTTGGAGAACTTCTTGCGCTATTTTATCTGCAAATTCTTCGAATTTCATTGCTCCTTTGTCGCCTTCGCCCTGTTTACGTACCGATACGGTGCCGTTTGATGCCTCTTTTTCACCAACGATAAGCAGATACGGAATGTGCTGCATTTCGTTGTCGCGAATTTTACGACCGATTTTTTTCGCTGCGTGCATCTATTTCTGTACGAACATTGTGCTCGTCAAGATATTGTCTTACCTTTTTCTGCGTAATCGTTGAATTTGTCGGAAATGGGAAGTACAGTAGCCTGCACAGGAGTGAGCCATAACGGGAAATGTCCGCAGGTATGCTCCGTGAGAACTGCTACGAAACGTTCCAAGGAGCCAAAAGGTGCGCGGTGAATCATTACGGGGCGATGCTTTTCGTTATCGTCTCCCATGTATTCCAACTCAAAGCGTTCGGGAAGGTTATAGTCCACCTGGATAGTACCAAGTTGCCAACGACGACCGATTGCGTCTTTTACCATAAAGTCGAGTTTCGGACCATAGAAAGCAGCTTCGCCATATTCTATGTGAGCGTTGAGACCTTTTTCTTTGCAGGCTTCGATGATTGCGCTTTCTGCTTTTTCCCAGTTCTCGTCGCTACCAATATATTTGCTATGATCTTTTTGGTCGCGCAGAGAAATCTGTGCCTCAAAGGATTCGAACTTGAGTGCGTGGAATATAATCATGATTATATCCATTACACGCAGGAATTCAGACTTAACTTGGTCGGGACGACAGAATATATGAGCGTCGTCCTGGGTAAATCCGCGTACACGCGTCAAACCATGGAACTCACCGCTCTGTTCGTAACGGTAAACCGTACCGAATTCTGCTATGCGCAGCGGAAGATCTTTGTATGAACGTGGTTTGCGGGCATAAACTTCGCAGTGGTGAGGGCAGTTCATAGGTTTAAGCATGTATTCTTCGTCTTCTTCCGGGGTATGGATGGGCTGGAAAGAATCTTTGCCGTATTTTGCGTAGTGTCCCGAGGTTACATACAGTTGTTTGCTACCGATATGCGGGGTAATTACTTGCAAATAACCGAAACGATGTTGTATTCTTTTCAGGAAATCGGTGAGTTGCTCGCGTAATATTGTTCCTTTGGGAAGCCATATAGGGAGACCTTTGCCCACACGCTCGGAAAACATAAAGAGTTCCATTTCCTTGCCAATTTTCCTGTGGTCGCGTTTCTTGGCTTCTTCTACAAGTGCAAGGTATTCTTCGAGCATTTTTTTTCTTGGGGAAGGAAATGCCGTATATACGTGTCATCTGCGGATTTTTTGCATCGCCACGCCAAAAGGCAGCACTTACAGAAGTTACTTTGACTGCTTTGATGGGTGTGGTGTCTACAAAGGTGCGGTCCGCGACACAAGTCCACATAATTGCCTTGTTTGTAAATTGTGATGTTGCCGTCTTCAAGCTCTTCTATGAGTTCGCATTTGTATGTCTGTCCTTTGGAACGGAACATTTCAAGTGCTTCGGCTTTCGAAATGTTTATGCGCTGGAGACTTTCTTTTCTTTTAAGCAGCTCCTGCATTTTCTCTTCTATTTTGGCAAAGTCGTTTTCGCGAATAACTGTGCCTTCGGGAGGAGTAACATCGTAGTAGTAGCCGTTTTCTATAGCCGGACCAATGCCGAACTGTGTACCGGGGAAAAGTTCTTGCACTGCTTCTGCCATGAGATGGGCGGAAGTGTGCCAGAAAGTATGCTTGCCTTCGGGGTCATCCCATGTGAGAATGCTGATTTTTGCATCTTTTTCGATGGGACGGCTTAGGTCTTCCACATCGTCGTCAACCTTTACCGCCAAGGCTGCTTTTGCGAGCTGCGGCGATATGTCCGTTGCGATTTCAAGTCCTGTAACGCCTGCGTTGTATTGCTTCTTTGAGCCGTCAGGAAAACTTAGTTCTATCATAGATGGTATTGTTTGTTGTTACTATCTTGTGGGGCGTAAATGCGCGATGCGCGTTGCCCTTGCAGTTTATGGTGCAAAGGTAGTGATTTTATTAATAATGAATACGCATGAAGTTTTCTTTTCCGTGTAGAGAATGAAAAAAGAGCGGAGATAAAGTTGAAAGGAAAGAGAAAATATTGAATGTGGAGTAGCGCCTACGGAATCGAACCCGTGTTCCATGCGTGAGAGGCATGTGTCCTAGCCGCTAGACGAAAGCGCCATTAAAGAAACGATGCGGATTCTTTCGAATATAGTGTGGCATCTTTTGCGGAAGCTAGGAGATTCGAACTCCTGGTACGATTACTCGCACGGCAGTTTAGCAAACTGCTGGTTTCAGCCACTCACCCAAACTTCCAATTTGTTTGTGCTAAAACTTTGTTTGTCAAAAGCAGTGCAAAAGTAGGCTTTTTATTTTAATCGACAAAGCCCGGAGAGGCTTTTTTTGAGTACGGAGTCAAAAAACTTTGCTTTTATGGCTTTTTTACGCTGTTATTGCTTGTTGAAAAAGCATGGATTTGCCGTGTACGAAAGTGCCGGTGCGCCTGTTGGAAAAAACACATGGCTTGTCGTAAAAAATACAAGCCATATATTTTAAAATACAAGGCACTTATTTCAAAATATATGCCTTATATTTTTGTCCGTTATAAGTTCTTGAATAATAGCAATGTATAAAAGAGGTGAAAAAATTGCTTGAATTGGGAGATAAATTGCGTGTATGAGTATAAAAAAGCAGCCCGGAATTTTTAGAGTCCGGGCTGCCTGTAGCAATGTCTAATCAATATTCTATTTTATTGTTTATCATGTCTTCCGTATTCCATGGTGCGGGTGATCCGCCAAGGTATTTATGAAACCATTCAAGGTGGGCATTATAGTAAACAGGCATTGAGCGGAGTGTGTTGGGCCAGTGTCCGTCGTTCTTGAATACTATAAGGCGCGAAGGTATTCCAAGGGTCTGCAACACTGAGAAGTATTGCAGGCTTTGGGTGTAAAGAAACACGGTAGTCTTTTTTTCGCCTGTTATGATAAGGGTCGGGGTCTTGAAGTTCTTGACATATTGAGACGGGGAGAACTTTTTTAGAGTTCGGAGTTCCACGGCTGACCTTCGAGGTCGAAGTTTGGAAACCATAATTCCTCCGTTGTACCCCACATAGAGGGCAGGTCGTAAAGTCCCATCATTGAAGCAAGGCATTTGTAGGGATGCTTTTTGTCCCTGGAGCCAATTCATGAAATATCCGCCGTATGACCAGCCCATTGCTCCCATTCTGTCAGCATCTACATAAGGAAGTTTGGCGAGAGCTTCGGTTACGAGGATTACGTCTTCATAAGGTTTTCCGCCCCAATCACCGGAAATTGCGCGTGTGAATGCTTGCCCGTAACCGGAAGAACCATGGGGATTGGGATATGCCACTACATATCCTGCACCGGGATAGACTTGCCAATCTCCACGAAACGAATCCATCCACTGCATTTGGGGACCGCCATGAACATTTACGATTAGCGGGTATTTCTTTGACGGATCGAAATTGTGAGGCTTGACAATGAACACTTCGACACTGTCGCCTTGCGCACCTTTCACCCACATTGCTTCCGAAGGTCGCATGTCAACTTGGTCTTCAAGTTCCTTGTTCAAAAAGTTAGTTGCTCCTCGTGCGCATTCTTCTTGCCGAGTTTGCAGCGATATAGTGCCGACGGTTTTCCAGTGGTCGAATAGGAATAATAAGCGTATCCGTCATTGCTTATGTCAAAAGAACTGATTGCGCGGTTGGGAATGAGTTCGCTTGTTTTCAAAGAATTTATGTCAATTCTGAATAATGGAGAATATCCGCGTTGTTGTCCTATGAAATATATTTGTTTGGAATCGGAACTCCATTTATAGTCGTCAACCCAATTGTCGAATTTCTCGCTCAGAATTTTCTTTTCGCCGCTTACTCTGTTGTAAAGAGCCAAACGGAAACGGTCGCTCTCGTAGCTTTCAACCTTTTGAAGTCTGTATGCAATCCATTTGCCGTCGGGGGAATACTGAGGCGAGCCGTCCCATGCAGGGTTGTCGGATGTAAGACATTTGGCTTCACCGCCTTTTACCGATACTGTCCACAAATCGCAATTGGTATTTGCCTCGGGATTTTTGGTGTGGTTGCTAACATAACAAATTTCCTTGGAATCGGGAGAGAAACAGAAACTGCCGTCTGCACCGCTGGGCGAAAATACAGGTGAAACATATTCGCCGGGAGTAACATCAGTGTAAGTCTTTGAGTTTACGTCGTAAACAATTATGTGCTGGTAACGACCATCTGCGTAAGTGGTCCAATGACGATAGAGGAGTTTGTCGGCAATATGTGCCTGTACGGGACCTTGTTCTTTTTCATAATCAGTTCAAGGTTCTTTTTGCCGTCGGCTCCCGCTTCGGGGTAAACCTCTGCCGTGAAAGCTATATAATTATTGTCGGGAGAGACAAGAGGGGAGCTTACGCCAAGTTCGAAGTCCGTGATTTGCTTTTTCTCTCCGTTTTCCAGATTCATGTAAAAGACTTTGCGGTCTTTTGTCGGCTATTGCCGTGTAGAAAACACCTTTCCCGTCTTTGTCCCAAACGGGCTGGTAGCTTTTTCCGTCTTCTGTTTTTAATTCAAGATTGGGATTTTTTGCTTTCACATCCATTATGGCAATGTCGGACTTTGAACTGTGCTGCGCCAGATTCATACTGCTTTGCGACATGATGAGTTTGTCGTTTGCAGGAGAAAGGGAGAAACCGTAAACGCTCCTAACCTTGTATAAATCCTGAATGGTAAACGGACGTTTTTGCGCCCGGCTGCAGAAAACAGCTGCAATTGCCAGAAAAATTAAAAAAAGAATCTCTTCATATAAATACTTGTTTGATAATTTCTAATGTAAATGTTGTTTCGCGCTGCAAAATTAAATATAATTCGCTTATCAAGAGATTTTTCCGGCTTATGCTTTGCAAAAGCAACAAAAAAAGACGCATCGAAATCAACGATGCGTCTTGGGTTTTCCTTCTTTGGGTTATTGCATTTCGTTTTTCTCTGAAACGGGAATTTCTTCGCCTTTGTTATCAATGAATTTGTATTCGAGGAAGGCAAGACTTTGATTGGGACACGTGTTCACTTTGTATTTCAGTTTCCATTTGAGTTTCGTGGAGAAAAACCTGACGAAATGTATGCATATACGTAAGGGTGAACTTGAAGAGTGATTTTGCCGATGCCGGAATTGTAAACCTCCTTGACTTTCTGGTTCAAAACGTCTGCAAAAAGGGAGTGAAGATTTAATCTTACCCGTTCCGCCGCACGTAGGACACTTTTTTCTTCTACGGTAACTTCAGTAACGGGGCGTACTCTTTGCCTTGTTATTTGCATTAGTCCGAATTTAGACAAAGGCAGAATATTATGTCGGGCGCGATCGTTCTGCATTGCCTGATTCATACGTTCGTAAAGTTTCTGGCGATCTTCGGCAAGATTCATATCAATAAAGTCCACGACAATAATTCCTCCCATATCGCGCAGACGGAGTTGCCTTGCCAATTCGTCGGCTGCCCCGAGATTTACTTCCAGAGCGTTTGCTTCCTGTCCGTCCGGGTTTTTGGCGCGATTTCCACTGTTTACGTCTACCACATGCATGGCTTCCGTGTGTTCAATTATGAGGTAAGCTCCGTGTCTGTAGGTTACTGTGCGTCCGAAAGCCGATTTTATTTGTTTTGTAACCCCGTAGTTGTCAAATATAGGAGAATTGCCATCGTAATATTTAACTATGTCTTTGCTTTCAGGCGCAATAATATGAAGATAGTCGGAAATCTCATCGGCTATTTCCCTGTCGTTTACAAAAACATTTTCAAACGTTGGATTATACATGTCTCGCAACAAAGCGGCTGCGCGACCTATTTCTTCATAAACAAGTGTCGGACGTTTTTTGTGTGTCTGCGGCTTTGCGAAAAGCATCGTGGCAGCGTTTAAGCAGAGCTTTCATTTCGCTGTCAAGTTCCGAAGCGCGTTTACCTTCTGCCACTGTGCGTATGATTACTCCGAAGTTGCGTGGTTTTATGCTGTAAACAAGTTGTTTCAAGCGTGCTCTTTCTGCATCGCTTTTTATTTTTGAAGATACGGAAACCTTGTCGCTGAAAGGAATCAGTACGATATTTCGCCCCGCAAATGAGAGTTCTCCGCTAAGGCGCGGACCTTTGGTTGATATAGGTTCTTTGGCAATTTGCACAAGTATTTCCGAACCGGCTTGAAGTACGTCGCTTATTTTTCCGTTTTGGGAAGGTCGGCTTCTTGTTTAACTTTTGCTTGTTCCAAAGGGTAGTAGTTGCCGTTTGCTATGTTTTTTCGTATGGCAGAGCCGTGTTGAAACGAAATCCGAGGTCAAGATAGTGGAGAAATGCCTCGCGTTCGTAGCCTACGTCAACAAAACACGCATTAAGTGCGGGAAGTATTTTTTTTACCTTGGCAATGTATATATTGCCTACGGCATTGCTTTCAGAGCGTTTCTCGCTTTGATATTCTACAAGTCTTTTGTCTTCAAGAAGAGCAATGGAAATGTCTTTGGGACATACGTTTACTATTACTTCGCTTGTCATTTTTTGTGCTTTTTATATCGTGAAAAGTTTTAGATGATTATTCTTTTCACTTATGTTTGTCTGCATAAATAAATCGTAAGGCATGGTTAGCCCGGGCATGAGAGTTATAAAAAATAAGAACAAACCAAACGCTATACGCATAGGGCTGCAAGCGAACAGTTTGTTCTTATTTTTTCGTGATATTGCGGAGAACAGTTTTTACTTGCTCTTGTGTCTGTTCTTACGCAATCTTTTTTTTACGTTTGTGAGTTGACATCTTATGTCTTTTTCTTCTTTTTTCCGCTTGGCATAGTTGTAATGTTTTAAGTTCTTGGTATGTTATTTTGCTGTTGGGGCAGAGATGCACTTGCGTGCTTCTTATGCTTTTACAGAATTGACGAATGTTTTTGCCGGTTTGAATGCCGGAATGTTGTGCTCGGGGATGATGATTGTTGTGTTCTTTGATATGTTGCGAGCTGTCTTTTTGGCGCGCTTCTTGAGGATGAAGCTTCCAAATCCGCGCAGGTAAACGTTTTCGCCGTTTTCTATTGAGCCTTTAACAGAGCTCATGAAAGCTTCTACCGTAGTGAGAACGGTGGCTTTGTCTATACCTGTCTTCTTTGAAATGTCGTTTACAATTTCTGCTTTAGTCATAACGATTGTCGTATATTTGTTTGTATATTTATTGCACGTTGATTTGAATTTGCGTGCAAAGTTATATTTTTATCTTGATATATAGAAGTATGCGCTGTTTATTTTTGGCGTTTGCAGCTGTTTTTGGTTTGCTTTTGCCCTATATTGCATACGGCTTGTTGTACTTGTGCTATTGTTTTGTTCCCGGGCTTTCAAATACTTTGGTGAAAGTATCGGGTGCGGGAGTTTCGAAACACATTTTTTTTCGCGTGTGCGCGGATGAAACAGACATAACATATATGCGTGCAGGCAGAGGCGATGGACGGGGTCGGTGTTGCTTCCGTATTTCATGTCTCCGCATACAGGGTGCCCCATGTCTTGCATGTGTACGCGAATCTGATTCTTTCTTCCAGTTTCGAGTTTGAATTCCACAAGCGAATATTTGTTGTTTGAGCGCAGGGTTCTGAAATGGGTGAGTGCATATTTGCCTCCGTTGTCAACGGAGAGCTTTCGGTTATGTAATCCTCGTTTTCGGTCAGCCAACTTTCTATTGAGCCCTGTTTTTGTTCCATTTTTCCTTCCACGAGTGCTATGTAGCGGCGGTCTGTTATAATGTTTTGCCAGTTTTCCGTAAGCATTTTGGCTGTTTCAATGTTTTTTGAGTAAACCATAAGCCCTGAGGGTTTCTCTGTCAAGCCTGTGCACCACGTGTGATGTGCATTTTTGATGGGACATTTTCAAGTGATTGTCCAAAATGCTTTTAACATTGAACGGATGGTGTGGGGCGGGTGCCGAAAGTATTCCTGGATTCTTTTCCACTATTATAATGTCGTGGTCTTCATATACTATTCGTATGAATTTGCTGTTAATATTTCCCGACTGTTTGTGGCGGCTTATTTCAACGGTCATGCCCGGAGTGAGCGGGTAGTTGTATTGTGTTATGGTGTTTTTGTTTACCATTGCTCCACCGTTGGCAAGTATTGCTTTTTGCTTTGGTATGGCTTATGCCATTGAGGGCTTTTTCGATGAACGGTAACAGTTCGTCGTTTTTCTTTACGGTAAAAGCCAAATATTTGATTGTTTCCTATTGTTCATATTTTGATTTTCTTTTTAATCTGCAAAGGTAAGAATAGTTTTCGGGGATTTCCGTATAATATTATGATTTAATTTTACTTATGGCAGTCTTTTTTATTTGTATGTAAGTACGTATCGGTGAGTTTTGGCATCGCGCATTTCCTGGAAAATCATCCTTAAAAACAGACTTTGTAAGTTATTGAAAATCAGATGTCATTTTTCGCGAAAAATACAAGGCACTTATTTTAAAACAAGTGCCTTGTATTTTAAAAATATATGGCTTGTATTTTTTACAACATGCCTTATGTTTTTCCGTGGCTTATATTATGCCTGATTTTCTTCGGGCAGATATTTTTTCAATGCACGTTCCACACCGTTTTTCCACGTGTTGATGTTTTCGCTCTCCAATGAAAGCGAACTTACGAGCTTTATGACGTTTCGTAAAGGCATACGGTAACGCAGTACTCCCTGAAATGAGTTTTGCGTAGTTCCAATATTCTTTATTGAATTTCTCGGAAAGTCCTTCCACCGTGGTTTTATATCCGCGTTTGTTTTCGAATTGAAAGTCATATCTTTTGGTTCCGTCCGGATTTACCACTTTTATGATGTTCCCTTTCGTTACGGTTTTGGGCAAAAGTATTCCTTCGTCGTCGTCTTGCAGACCTGTGAAAATTTCATAGGGATGTCCGTTGAGCAATCCCACGAATGCCACCCATTTGTCTTTGTTGTTTTGAAAACGTACCACATCACAGGCAAGGATTTCGGGACGCTTTTTCTACAACGTATGCTTGTTCTTCGAGCAAACTGTCTTTGAATAGTGAAAGTGTTTCGTAAATTTTTGTCCGCATCAAGAGGGGCGGGAGATTCTTGTGAGAGTTTGCTCACGGCACACGCCGCGTTCATTAATATCTTCGATATGCCGGTCAGGTTTTCTGTGTTCATTGCTGTTGTTTGTTGTTTGGGTTTTTTTACGAAATAATAATACCACCAATAAGTATCTCCGTATTGCGATAGCAAAGCATTGGCGTTGGCACGCGGATTAGGAGTGGCGTGCATCATTTCTATGAAATCGTTGTAATTTGTTTCGGTAAGATTGTCCTTGATAGTAATCACAGGCTTTGTGCGCAGGTGTTGATACAGCACAAGTGCCTCTCTGCAATGTTTTTGAAGGTCATTGCTTTTCAAACTGTCGCTTTGCGCTTTTTTTGATGGTTGCTGCAAATTTGTCTATTTGCTTGTTAAGCAACAGAGTGGCAAGTTTGTATTCTAATATCTGCGGTCTTGCTTTCACAAGTTCCGGTTGGGCGGAAATTGTGTTAAGGAATTGATCGGGGTAGTGCGTGGATATGGCATCGCTCCAAGGAAATGATAAATTTTCTTGGGGTTGAAAATCATTTTTGTACTGTCGCCGAGCGCAGGAAGAAGGGTGGTGGTGCCGCCGGGTATGGGATATTCGAACAGTTTCTCGTTAAGCAGATTTTTCTTTGCCAATGCGTAAGCACGCAAAATGGTCAGCGTTTGGCTTGTTTCCGATGATTTTGCGCCCACGCCAAGTGCTTTGTCAAAGTTGTTGCTGTCGAGAAAATATTCGGCATTCATCTCGTAGTGCATAATTCGTTTCGTATTTCCTGCAAAGCCCGTGAAAAGCATTATTGCCGTTATGATAATCGTGTTGGGGATTGCCGCATTTATAAAGGTGTGGTTTCTTGTGTCTCTGCCGGTTTCGCTGCTGTCGGTAAATGCAAAAAGAAACGCAGGCAATGAGTATCAGAATATAGACAGCGAGTTTGAGTAAGCTGAAATCGGGAATCAAATCGGTGATTGCGGCAAGGAAGAGAGCCGAAGGTACGTATGAAACCGCATATACAATGGTGGGGAGGCGGAACAACCTTGATACGCCGATTTGTATGGCAACTGCGCAAATTGTTATGGCAACTGTTCCCACCAAACGGCTGTAATGCGTGTGTCCTTCCGAGAGAATGTGCTGCGTAAGTGCTATGAAGTTGCACTCCATATAGTGAATGTAACACACCGTGAAAGACACAAACAGCAGCATAAGCAACGCCCGTGTAACGCTGCGTGGTATTGAAGAGCCGCTGTTTGATTGATATTGCATTGTTATTTGGTTTCCGAATGTCTTAATACTACAGCGGAGCGGGCAGGTATGTAAATTTTCATCCAACCTTTGCCGTATTCATGAAGTTCTTTGTCAAAAAGAGTGATATGTTCCACACTGTCATCAGCCAAAGAGTAACCGCCAAATTCGCGAGCGTCTGTGTTGAGCACAACATTGTATCTGCCTTCGGGAACTTGGAATCCGTAGCCTTCGAAACTCTTTGTGGGATTGAAATTGTAGATGAAAAGCAAATCTTTTCGCATGAAAGCGAGAATTTGATCTTCGTCATTGTGCCATATTTCCACAACTTGTGATTCTCCGAAATGCTTTTCGCTTTTAATGAGCTTGAGCATTTTCTTATCAAAATCACCGAGGAAATGGAAACATAATTCTTTGTTATCAACAAGATTCCATTGGCGGCGCGCATATTTGTAACTCCAACCGTTACCTTCCCGTGGAAAATCAATCCATTCGGGATGACCGAATTCATTGCCCATGAAATTAAGATAACCGCCATTGAGTGTGGATAGAGTTATGAGGCGAATCATTTTGTGCAAGGCAATTCCTCTATCTACTGTAGTATTTCTGTCGGAAATTTTGAAGTGCCAATACATGTCGGCATCAACAAGTCGGAAAATTATTGTCTTGTCCCCAACAAGAGCTTGATCGTGGCTTTCGCAATATGAAATGTTCTCCTCGTCCTTGCGCCTGTTTGTAAGTTCCCATAATATGGAGCTTGGTTTCCAATCTTCGTCTTTCTGTTCCTTAATGGTTTTTATCCAAAAATCGGGAATGTTCATTGCCAACCTGTAATTGAAACCGTAGCCGCCTTTCTCGAAAGGATAAGCAAGACCCGGCATTCCCGAAACGTCCTCGGCAATTGTTATTGCATTAGGATTTGTTTCGTGTATAACCTTATTGGCAAGCGTAAGATAGCATACCGCATTGTCATCCTCGTGTCCGTTGTAATAATCGGCATAGCTTGCGAATGATTTTCCGAGACCGTGATCGTAGTAGAGCATTGAAGTAACTCCGTCAAAACGGAATCCGTCGAATTTGAATTCTTCTATCCAATATTTACAGTTAGACAATAGAAAATGTAAAACTTCGTTTTTCCCGTAGTCAAAACACAGGCTGTCCCATGCAGGATGCAGGTGTTTGTCGCCGGGATAAAAAGTATTGATTTGGGTCGCCTGCGAAATTACCCAAGCCTTCTGCTTCGTTTTTTGCCGCATGAGAGTGAACAAGATCCATAATAACGGCAAGCCCGTTCTCGTGTGCGGCATCTATCAACCGTTTTAATTCTTCAGGTGTTCCGAATCTGCTTGAAGGGGCAAAGAAACTCGAAACATGATATCCAAAAAGAGCCATAATATGGATGCTCTTGTACTGCCATAATCTGCAAACAATTGTAGCCGTCTGCAACAACTCTTGGAAGAATGTTCTTTCGAAACTCTTCGTAAGAGCCAACTCCCTGAGCATCCTGCGCCATACCGATATGACATTCGTATATGAGCAAAGGATCTGTGCTTGGTTTGAAATCTTTTATCTTGAATTGGTAAGAATTTGCGGGATTCCACACTTGGGCACTGAATATCTTTGTGTTTTCGTCTTGTACAACTCTTCTGCACCATGCTGGAATTCTTTCTCCGCTTCCTCCGTTCCAATAAACGCGCAGTTTATAAAAGTCGCCGTGTTTCATGGAGTTTTCCGGCAAAAAGATTTCCCATATTCCGTTTTCAATGCGCTTTAATTCGTATTCTTGCGATTCTCTCCAATTATTGAAATCACCGACAATAAAAATCTTAGCAGCATTTGGAGCCCACTCTCTGAAAGTCCAACCTTTGTTATTAATGTGATGAAGTCCGAAATATAAATATCCGGAAGCGAAATCCGAAATGGTTTTCTCCCCGTTTGTCAATTCTTTTATTTGGTTCAAAGCGTGCAAATGCCTTCCTGTAATGGCTTCCCCATAGGGCTGCAACCATTTGTCGCTTTTTATTAATTGAAGTGTTTCTTCCTGCGTTTTCATGAGATAGTTTTTACAGTGGTGATATTATTGTAAAACGTCATTACGGTAAGTACCTTTTCTTGTAGTGTTACCGTTGGCATCCTTTTCGACAAAAGCTCCGTCCTTCATGCCGTTGTGGAAATGTCCTTCAAAACGTGTTCCGTCTTTTTCTTTCTTCAATTCCGACACCTTCCTTTTTTTTTCCCCGTTTTTGAAATTTCCTTTGAATTTTCCTCCATCAGCAAAGCGCAAAAATACCTTCGCCGTTCATTTCTCCGTTTTTCCATTGTCCCTCATAAGTATTTCCGTTTTTCCAAGTGTATTTGCCAACTCCGTCCCGAAGATTGTTTTTTCCAATTACCTTCGTAACGTGCAGAGTTTTTCCAAATATATGTTCCCTGACCATTGAATTCTCCTCCGAGAAAATTACCAGTATATTTGTTTCCGTTTGCAAAGGTAAAGATACCTTCGCCTGTACGTTCGCCGTTTACGTATTGTCCTTCGTAAGTATCTCCGTTTCGAATTTATAAATACCGCGTCCGTTTTGTATATCGTCTTTCCAGTCGCCTATATATGTATCTCCGTCGGAATAAGTAAAGGTTCCTTTTCCGTTTCTTTGATTATTGCTCCAAGAACCGGAATAGCGTGAGCCGTCATTCCAATCGAAAACTCCGTTACCGGATTTCTTGTCATCAAGCCAAGAACCTTTATAATAAGCACCGGTAGAATACGTATAAGTACCTTGTCCTTCGCGTTTGTCCGCTTTCCAATCGCCTTGGTAAACGTCTCCGTTATAGTAATACATTTTGCCGGTTCCTTGCTGATAATCCCTATACCAAAGTCCGTCATAGCGGTTATTGTTTTTGAAATAAAAAACGCCTTTGCCGTGTTGTTGGTCTTGATACCATTGTCCTTCGTATTTTTCTCCGTCGGTGAATTGATATACACCGTGTCCCTGACGTTTTCCTTTTACGTATTCACCTTCATAGGGTGTCTCCGTTTTTGAACACGGTTTTGCCTTTACCATGTGGTTTGCCGGCTCTTATTTCGCCGTTATATTGTGCACCGTCTTTGAACTCGTATGTACCTATCTTCAATGTCTGCGCTTGCAGTTGCGTACAAACGAAAAGGGAAAGCGGCAAGATATATTTGCTTATGATATTACTCATGATTGATTCTTTTGTTACGAGTTCCGGCTTATGTACAATTCCGCCCTTTCAAGGTCTTCTTTTTGTATCTATGCCCACGGTTTCAAAATTGTTTACTGCCACGCGAATATTGTATCCGTTCTCAAGCCAACGCAATTGCTCGAGTGATTCTGCTTTCTCAAGCGAGCCTTGAGGTAGTAGTGTTATTTCTTCAAGCACTTTGGAACGGAAACCATAGATTCCTATATGCTTATAATAGGTGTGTGAGGCAAGCCAATCTTTCTGTTCCACTCCGCGAAGGTAAGGAATCACCGAACGACTGAAATACAGTGCTTTTTTATCCTTACTAATTACAACTTTCGGTGTGTTGGGATTCAAAAGCGCATTAAGATTTTCGTTTGGAGCGTAAGGCTTTACTATTGTGGCTATATCTGTGTCTTCTTTTTCGAAACATCCTATCAAATCCGATATTTGCTCTTTGTGAATGAAGGGCTCGTCTCCCTGCACGTTTATAACCACGTCGAAATTCTTTTCCTATGTTCTTATAAGCTTCTGCCACACGGTCTGTTCCGCTTTTTATGGTTCGGAGAAGTCATTATGGCTTTACCGCCGAAACTTTCCACGCAATCGAAAATTCTTTGATCATCGACTGCTACGTAAACATCGTCAACTATTTCGGAAACTCTTTCGTAAACGTGTTCTATTATCGGTTTTCCTGCCAAGATTGTCAAAGGTTTTCCTGGAAATCTGGTAGAAGCGAATCTCGCCGGTATGATTGCTATACAACTTATATTGTTCATTTCTTTCTGAGATTTCTATTCAAAAGTACGATCTATGCCGTTAGCGGAATATTGAAGGCTGTCGTTTGCCGTTTGCCCGCACGAACTGTAGTTGGGTGGGTAATCAAATTGCTCTTGTTCCGTGTATCCGAGACTCTTGTCCCTATAAACTTTTTTCATGAAATATGCCCAAATAGGCAGAGCCATTGACGCTCCTTGTCCGTAGGTCATATTGTCAAAAGTGAATATCACGGTTTTCTCCTCCCACCCAGCATGCACCTACAAGCCTTGGGCTATTCCCACAAACCATCCGTCCGAGTGGCGGTTGGTGGTTCCTGTTTTGCCTGCCATGGGAGCTGTGAAGTGGTATTTGTATCTTATTCTGCCGCCGGTGCCGTTGTCTATGACGCTTTGTAGCATTTCGAGCATGCGTAGCGAACTTTCTTCGCTTATAACTTCGTTCATTTTGGGATAGAATTCTCCAACCACATTTCCTTCACTGTCTTCTATTTTCGTTACGAATAAAGGTGAAACGTGGATTCCTTTGTTTGCAAATGCCGTGTAGGCACTCGCAAGTTCGCTTACCGATATTTCGCAAGGACCAAGGCATAACGACAAAGATGGATAGATTTCCTGATTGGTAACACCGAAGTTGTGGATAAGTTCTACGAATGCAGCAGGACTGAGTCTGCTCATGAGATAAGCGGAAATCCAGTTGTTCGATTGAGATAAGCCCCATTTTAAAGTTACGAGCTGTCCGTATCTCGAATGGTTGGCATTGTCTGGCGACCAAGTCTGATCTCCCACTTTATAAGTGTGTCTCGTGTTCATAACCATGTCGCAGGGCTTCCAACCGTTCTCCATTGCCAGAGAGTATAGGAAAGGTTTTATGGTAGAACCCACCTGTCGTCTGCCCGCCGTACACATGTCATATTGAAATGGGTATAATTCAATCCGCCGACATAGGCTTTTACGTTTCCGTTGTGAGGATCTATGACCATGAAGCCGGAGCGCAAAAACGATTTGTAGTATCTTATAGAATCGTAAGGCGTCATTATTGTGTCAACTTCTCCGTGGGGAGTGAATACCGTCATCTGTACCGGCTTTTTGAAGGCTTCTTTTATTTCATTCTCAGAATAGCCGTCATTTTTCATGGTGCGGTATCTGTCGCTCTGCTTTATTGATTTGTCTATTATGGCATTTACCTGTTCTTTACTCAAAGCGTTTGAGAAAGGTGCGGTGCGCGAATTTCTTTTTTCGCGATTGAACATCGGTTGCAGAAATCCTTCCACATGACCGTGCATTGCTTCTTCCGCATATTTCTGCATGCGCGAATCGATGGTGGTATATATTTTCAGACCATCGGTATAAATATTGTAGTTTGAGCCGTCTTTTTTCGTATGTTTGTTACACCATCCGTAGAGCGGGTCGGTTTCCCATGTCAAAGAGTCGTCGTAAAACTGTTGTTTCTGCCATGAAGCATAGTTTCCCTTGTCGGGACGTTTTGCCATGAGTCTTTGACGCAGAAATTCGCGGAAATATGTTGCAAGTCCGTCTTTATGGTCGGTTCTATGGAAATTCAAACCTATGGGTTTTGCAGCGTTTTCTTCATATTCGCTTTGCGTAATGTATCCCGCCTTTTCCATCTGCTTGAGTACCACATTGCGCCTCTCCATACAGCGTTCCGGTTCTCTCACAGGGTTGTAGTATGACGGATTCTTGCACATTCCGATAAGAGTTGCACTCTCGGTGAGCGTAAGGTCTTTGGGCTGTTTGCCGAAATAGGTTTCCGCCGCAGTTTTTATGCCCACGGCGTTGTGAAGAAAGTCAAAATAGTTGAGATAAAGGGTTAGAATCTCGTTTTTTAGTGTAATAGTGTTCCAATTTCACGGCTATGACCCATTCCACGGGCTTTTTGAATCATACGCTTCATGTAGTTCTTTGCCGTGGAAGAATAAAGCTGCTTGGCAAGTTGCTGTGTTATCGTTGAGCCTCCGCCCGCGCTTTCTTTTCCGAGTATTCCGCGTTTCACAACGGCACGCATAAGCGAGCGGAAGTCTATGCCCGAGTGGTCGTAAAACCTTATGTCTTCGGTGGCAACCAAAGCTTTTGTTACATAGGGCGATATTTTGTCGTATGAAACGAATACGCGGTTTTCTGAGCGTGCATAAGTTCCGAGCGATTGCCCGTCGGATGTGAGCACTTGAGACGCAAATTTGTCTATGGGACGGTCAAGTTGCTTGAGTTCCGGCACATATCCGATCCAACCTTCGGAAATTGCAAAAAATGCAAGTCCCGTAAGCAAAACCGTTACGAAAAGCAGTCCCCAGAGGAAATGAATGAATTTTTTACGCATTCGTCATGTAAGGATATATTGCAAAAGCAAATTTAATTATTATCGTTGACATGGCAAAACTAAAGAATACAGGAATGATTCGTGTCGGAAACGCCGTTTTGAAAGAGAGAAATCCTGCTTGTTTTTCATGTAAAAAATGCACACTGTTTCCTGCTTGCAGAAAAATGCTTCCTGATTTCGAAAAAAACATAAGGCAAATGTTTCAAAATACAAGGCACTTGTTTTAAAATATAAGGCACATATTTTGAAATAAATGCCTTGTATTTTTCCTGATTTATAAGTACGTGATAAAAAGAAACTTATGTGGAACGATTTTTAGGGCTTGAAATGCCGGGAAAAACAGAATGACGAACGGTTATAAAACCGTGGCGCAATGACAAAATGCCCACTTTTTTTGAATGCGTTTCTTGTATGAGTTCGGATGTGTGATAATGCCCAAAAAACAAGCGCATCCTTGCGCCGAAACGTAAGGATGCACATATGTTATATGTAAGGGATATTAATAAGCTCTGGCTATCAATGCACGTTTAACGGCAGGTTTGCCGCTCACCATGTCATTGCCGAGATTTTCCTGACTGTAACCGTAAGGAATGCAACGTATTGTGGCTTGGGTTTCTTCTTTGATTTTTTGCCTCGGTTTCTTCTGTACCGTCCCAAGGACAAAGGAAAAATCCGCCATCTTTTATACGCTCCTTAAACTCTTCGTAATTGTCGCAGGTATATACGTGTTCATCACGATATTTCTTGGCTTTCTGGAAAATGTTCTTTTGCATTTCCGTCAACAAGTCCGCTACGCGGTCTTCTATGCCGGCAAACGGAACAGTTTCTTTCTCGAGCGTGTCGCGGCGCATGAGTTCTATTGTGCCGTTTGCAAGGTCTCTGCCTCCCATGACGAGACGCACGGGAACTCCGCGCAGTTCGTAGTCGGCGAATTTGAAGCCCGGGCGTTTGTTGTCGCTGTTGTCGTATTTCACGGAAATGCCGCGTTTCTCAAGATTCTCTTTCAGAGGAATGAGAGTCTGGTCAAATTTTTCCTGTTCTCCGTTTTTGAAAATAGGAACTATCACAACTTGTGTAGGTGCAAGCTCGGGCGGTAAAACCAAACCGTTGTCATCGGAATGAGCCATGATTAGAGCACCCATAAGTCGGGTGGAAACACCCCAGGAAGTTGCCCATGCAAATTGAGGCTTGTTATCCTTGTCAAGGAACTGCACATTGAATGCTTTGCCGAAGTTCTGACCGAGGAAATGTGAAGTGCCGCTTTGCAGAGCTTTGCCGTCCTGCATCATTGCTTCTATTGTATATGTGTCAAGTGCTCCCGCAAATCTTTCGGTTTCACTCTTCACACCCTGTATGACAGGAACCGCCATTTTGTTTTCGGCAAAGTCGGCGTAAACTTTCAGCATCATTTTTGCACGCTCTTCGGCTTCCTCGCGTGTGGCGTGGGCAGTATGTCCCTCCTGCCAGAGAAATTCGCTCGTACGAAGGAACAAACGTGTACGCATTTCCCAACGCATCACGTTACACCACTGATTGACAAGCAAAGGCAGGTCTCTGTAAGAGTGAATCCAATTGCGGAACGTGTTCCAAATGATTGTCTCCGAAGTAGGACGTATTATGAGTTCCTCTTCAAGTTTCGCAGCGGGATCAACCACAACACCGTTATGCTCTTCGTTGGTTTTCAAACGATAATGAGTAACAACCGCGCACTCTTTTGCAAAACCCTCCACATGTTCTGCCTCCTTTGAAAGAAAAGATTTAGGGATAAGCAAGGGAAGTATGCATTTTGTACGCCAGTTTTCTTGAATTCGTCATCCAAAAGAGCGTTGGATTTTTTCCCATATAGCGTAGCCGTAAGGTTTAATCACCATGCAGCCTCTGACATCTGATTGTTCCGCGAGACCGGCTTTGACTACAAGTTCATTATACCACGCAGAGTAGTTTTCACTGCGCTTTGTTAGTCCGGATAGTTCTTTTGCCATTATTTGATGCTTTATTTTGCGCAAAAGTAGCGATTTTCGTTGATAAGAAAGGTGTTTGCCGTCACTTTCTTGCGGTAACATGCAGCAGAAGAACTCGGAGATGCCGGCTAAAATTAGTTACAAAAAAGAAAAAACGGTACGATTTATTTACAAAAAAGTCTCGGATTGATAAAAATACATAAAAAAACGGAGAGTATTTGTCTTAGACGCTCTTTCTATTGATTTCATTATTATTTTTTGCTATGAGTTTTCAAATATGTAAGCTGAATATGCCCCATATAGCAAGATTAAGAATAAAGAGTCTGTTTTGCCTTTTGGCTTGGATGCTGTTTGCAACGTCGTGTTTGGAACAGTATTCAATAGTAGGTAATACGTCTCTGCCCATGCTTGACGGCAAAACGCTGTATTTGAAAAACCGAACGCTTCAGGGAATAGAGAATATAGATTCCTGCGAAGTGATTCACGGCAAATTTGTGTTTGACGGAAAAATAGATTCAACCTGCATGGCGGAACTTTATTTGGATAATGTCAGCGTTATGCCCGTGGTAATAGAAAACGGAAAGATAAACGTAGATATAAATCTTTTAGACCAAAGAGTTTCGGGCGGTTCTCTAAACGAAAGACTCTATAAGTTTATCGATGCAAAGTCGAGACTTGACAACGAATTGGGAAATACTTCGCTCGATGAGGCAAGGCTTATGATGCGCGGTGTAATGCCTTTTGAAGCTGAAAGGTTGTGCCGCGAAAAAGCAGACAAACTTTCACGCTCGTGTGATAGTCTTGTGGTAGATTTTGTTCAAAGCAATTATAATAACGTGCTCGGACCGGAGGTGTTCAGCCGTATATGCAATCAATATCGTTATCCCATAATAACTCCGCAAATAAAGAAAATCGTAGAAAATGCTCCTAAGAAATTCTTGAACAATCCCTACGTGAAAGAATACCTGTATATTGCCCGTAAGAATATGGCAATTATAAATGGTAAGGACATGTTGGAGGAACATGAGCTTCCGAGATTGCAGAATGCCAAAGTTTTGCAGGTGAAAAAATGAGTCTGAGTTTGAAAATGAAAGTATCTTTCATAATTAGTGCCGTTTTATGTGCGAATCGCATGGTGCTATGTTCTTGCAGTGGTGAAGATCGTAGCGATGAGATGCCTCGCATTCCCGTCGTTTCCACTGTTAGTGCCACGGTTAACGGAAACAGTTGCACAATGAACGGAACTGTTGTGGAGAGTCACAATTCTTCGCTGCGAGAGTGCGGTTTCTTTTTATGGCGAGACAGGAGCTGCTTCTGTAAAAATCAAAGCGGATACAACCAAGATATTTGAGGTAAAAGCAGACAGCCTTGAAGCCGGGGATTATTACTGTGTGGCTTATGCCAAAAACGGTATGGGTGTTTCATACGGAGACACTGTGGAATTTATTGTGAGATAAAAAGTATAAAAGATATAAGGTCTTTCCATGACAATATAAAACATATAGAGTAGGATAATGTGAAAATTTTGCCTTTCTACGGGTTTTGTTTTCTGGAAGTGATGTATCTTTGCGTGGAAAAATAAAAAACTAAAACAAATAGATATGAAATTTGGTAATATTCTAAAGACTTTTACTATGGTAGGGGCATTGCTTTTTGCTTTTACCGGCTGTAGTGATTCTGTGGACGATTCAAATCTTTACGTTTTCAAAGGGTGAGATGGTTTCGTCCTTTTTGACAAACAATAGTGATCGTTTTTCAGATTACATAAATTTGGCAAAGCGTACAAAACTGAGCAAGAAAACCCAATCAACAGTTATGGAATTGCTCGCAACTCGTGGTAATTATACTGTTTTTGCGCCCACAAATGAGGCAGTGCAGGTTTTCGTTGACAGTATAATGGATCAAAAGAATATTCCGATTGATCAAGTTTCTGACTCAATTGCCGAAATGGTTGTAAAGAACAGTATCATTGATACCGATCAGAACAAAGCTTATGAGCAGAGCGATTTTAATGAGGGTGCTTTGCCTTATCAGAATCTTAACGACCGTTATGTTACGGTTTCTTACGATACAATTAATGGCAAGGCTGTAGTTGTCATAAATTCCGAATCACGTATTGTGGAACCTGACAATGAATGCGAGAACGGTTACGTTCATGTCATGGACAAGGTGGTAGCTATGTCCAATGATGAGATTTCTCAGTTGATAAGCCAGGCAGATAATTGCAAAATCTTCTCACGTCTTCTTCAGGAAACCGGTTGGGCAAAGAAATTGAACAAGTATCGTGATGAGGATTACGAAGAGAATCACCCCGAATATGGCAATGCCATTGGTTCTACGGGTGGTAATGTTGCCCAATACAAATGTCCCGAACACAGATACTTTGGTTATACGGCTTTTGTAGAACCTGATAGTGTTTACGAGAAAGAATGGGGAATCAAAATTCAGGTTTCCAATTTTGGTCAGATAGAAAATTGGGACGAAGTCAAGAAGAGCATCGAAGAACATTGTAATCAGGTGGACATTTACCGTCAAACAGCAAACGAAGCCGGTAATCCTGAAGATTGGACCAATCAAGATAATGTTGTAAACCAGTTTGTGGCCTATCACCTTTATGAAGATCAGATTCCTTTCGACCTTCTTGTGATTCACATGAATGAATGGGGGTATTCATTTAAGAATCCTAACAAATTGGCAGCTAATGTTACTCGTAACTATGAGAGTATGGGTCCGCAGCGTCGTTTGTTCCGTATAACAGAAGGCGAAAGTACAGACGGAAAACGCTTGAACCGTTGGTCGTCATACGATGAAGATACATACGATGAGATAACAGTTCACGATCAGGGTGCTCTTGTTACTTCCAATAATGGGAATAATTCAAACAATGCACTGAATGGTTTTTATTATCCGATAGACAGAATCATTGTTTATGATTCACACGTTAGAGATTATGTCTTGAACGATCGTTTGCGTTTCGACTTAACCGACTACATGATAGAAAGTGGTGCCAACGGTTTCGGTAACCCTCACCGCTCGTTGGATTTCTTTAATGTGCCTAACGGATATTTGCGTAAGGTTTATAAGATTACCGACGAATCTTGGCAGATTGTATTCAACGAGGTTAATCCTAACAGTTGGGTAGACGTTAACAGTAATGAAATTCTAATTCTTGGTCAGTACGACGTTACTTTCCAGCTTCCTCCTGTGCCGGTTGATGGTACTTATGAGTTCCGTTGGGGACTTTCAAACGCTTCTTGGCGTGGTATGACCCAGATTTATTTCGGCGATAATCCGGATAACTTGCCGGCTATCGGTGTTCCTTTGGACATGCGTGCAGAATATACTTCTCCAAACATTGGTTGGGAGAAAGATAACCCGGATGATCCGCATTCGGCTAAGGAAAATGACAAAGCTATGCGTAACCACGGCTACATGAAAGGTCCTAAACTTTACGGTTTGCTTAGTGCGAGCGGAGTGTCAACTTCTTTCCGCGACGGTAACGGTTCTAACATGCTTTCAATGCGTTATATCGTTTACCGCGGTCTTATGAAAGCAGACAAGACTTACTACGTGCGTTTCAAGAACGTGCTTACCAACCCTTACGGTCAGCTTTTCTGCGACTACTTGGAGCTTGTTCCACGTTCCATATACAATGGAGAAAAAGCTGAAAGCATTTGGTAAAAACGGCTGAAAGTTTATATCATAAAAATCCCGGCACTCAATTAAAAAATGCCGGGATTTTTTTGTACTTATGATGCTGAAATCTTTTTGTTTTTCGGATGTCCGAAAAAACATTCGGCATATCGTAAAAAATATAAGGCAAATATTTTAAAATAAGTGCCTTATATTTCAAAAATAAGTGCCTTGTATTTTTGCCCTTTATAAGTTTATGAAACGCAAAGAGTTACAAATGCGTATTTTTGCCTTTTAGTGATGGCGTTTTATAGCTTTTTTTCGTCCGCCAAATCGCTCATTTTATGAAACCTTGTCTTTTCAGTGTGGCTTTTAATGTTTCCGACATGGCTTCATTGTCTTTTCGTGTATATCTTAAGTCTGTGAAAACCTGCGCGAGCGTTTCTTTGTTGTTTATTCTTACGAAATCCTTGTTCTCGGGAAGGGATTCTTTCGGTGCATATAGTTTGTCGATGTCCTGTTTACTATAATCTTTATAAGTTTCTTCGTGGATAATGGCTTCAACAGGCAAACGGTCGCTTTGTGTCGGGCTTTCATCGGGATAACCAAGTGTAAGCGTTGCAACGGGAAAGGTAAGTTTGGGAAGTTTCAGAACATCGATTATCTTGTCAGGCTGATATACCGTCGTGCCAAGGAAACAAAGTCCAATACCTTGCTCTTCGCACAGAATTGAAAAATGTCTGTGTAAAAAGCAGTGCGTCAGTTGCCGCATTTATAAACGAAAGTTCATTGTCATATCCCGGCTGCGCCTTTCTTTCCTCGCACCATCTCACCGTTCTATTAAAGTCTGCGCAAATAGTAACCACTGCTTGAGCCGATTCAACCATAGGTTGGTTGAAATGAAGCGGGGCAAGTTTCTTTTTCATTTCTTCTGTGCGCGTAATAACTACACTGTATAGTTGCAGATTCCCCATGGTCTGCGTGCGTTCTGCCTCTTCTACGAGCTTTTTCAAGAGATCGTTGCTGATTTCCTTGTTTGAGTATTTTCTTATACTTCTGTGTTGGTTTATAACTTCCATATTTATATTATTATGTTTATGCAAAATGTGAGGTCGCTCTTTGCGGATGAAGAAATCTGCTGTGCGCCCGAACCTATTTTGTTTCTGTCAAAATATTTTGTAAGTCCGTATTTCGCATAGGCGGTGAGCCGCTTCGCAAATTTGGTGCTGCACAGCAAAGATGCCCTTATGCCGTTTCCGTAGAGCGATGTGAAATTGTTATATATGTATCTCACGGTGTTTTCATAGGCATATACTCTTGTGGAATAGTTGTCCGTCTTGAAATATGCTGCAAAGGCTGCAACCGAAAGTTTGTTGTTCCTGTAGCAAGCGCGTTCTGCAACAGCCCAACCGTGATTGTTTACTCCTTTATCAGAAGTTGTAATTACCGTAATTTGAGTTTTTGTGGAAAATTTACCGAATGTGCCTCCGCACATAAGTTTAATCTGATTTCTGTTCTGAGATGTGGAGTCGGTAGAGTATCCTGCGTCGCATTTTTTCTTTGTATATTTCCATTCTGCTGAAATAAATGCTTTTTTCGAGTTGTGTATTTCTGCTTCAAAGCATAATTCGCTCCCGTTCAATGGTGCGCGGTAGCGGAATGTAGACCATGGTCTGCGATAGAAATCACCATACCCGCGAAAACTCAGAAAACGAAAAGGTTCGGTGGAGAATCCGAAATAAACTCCTTGCTCGTTGCTCACAGTTCCAGAGCTTTTGAAGCAATCAGCATAGGGCGTATTATATTTTTTAGAGTAACTGCGCTGTATACTGGTAAGTGTTGTCTGGTTTCCAATGGTATATTTAATAGTGTTGACAAATGCGAGCGCGTTCTTTTCCGTTGTGGCAATTTCTCCTCTTGATTTTATATCTTTATAACAGAATGAATAATGCAGACCGAGCGTTCTGAAATTTTTTCCGCGCATTGCGTATCTGTTATAGTCGGCTTGGCGCGGGTTCATGTACTTGTCGTAGTGTACGAAAGCCGCAGAAATGCCTGCGCTAAGCAATCTCGTGCCATACGTAAAGTCTCCTCCTGCGGTAAAGTCGTTTACGTTTCCTCTTCTGTTCTGTTCCACAGATGTTCTGTGGTATCCGGTGTTTATCAGAGAGGTTATTTCGTTGACGGAATTTGTTACGGCATCGTCAGGTTTATATGAAAGCATTGCCGTTAGCAGGATTTTCCGAAACGGATGCTTCCTGCTGCGCCGCGAAAGAAATCTCTTTCGGAATATGACAGATGCGGCGTTATGGTGTTAGGATTGTTGTATGTGTCGTAAAGCACACCTTTTTCCCGGAAAAGAAAACGTTGCCAATGGTAAGCCCTTCGCCGAGATTTATTCTGTAATCACCAATGGCAAAAGCGTATTTCCCGTTTCTTTGCTTGCGAAAAATGCAGAATGAATAAGAGTCCATTAAAAGTTTCCCCTGCAAGCAAAAGGTTCTCCTGGGTCTTTTTCTGAGGTAAAGCCGAATTTCAGTTCGTTGTTGCAGTTGTAGAAATATTTGAATCCTATCCTGTTTTTGTCTCCGAGGTATCTGTTTGGAACGCTAAGAGTTGTGTTGCTTTTGCACCCCTCCGGGGTGTTGAGCGGAACGAGAAAGTTTGCGGCAATGTCGTGTCTGCCGTTAACGAGAAGGTCTTTCACGGTTTGCTTTTGCACTATTGTCGTGTCGCAAGTGAGGAATGCCGTGAGGAAAAAAGCGTGTGCGGTAGTCAAATCTGGGAACAAGCGCCAATTCTCCCAATGATATTACGGGATAGTGACGTTTTACGTATGAAAGCAAGGAATCTGTTTGCGCGTCTGACAGGAATGGCAACTCTTGCAAGTCTTCCCGCGATGCTTTATTTATGTTTATCGGGTTGTCGTAAATGTTGCGAAGCGCATCAAGACGCTCTTCGCTGATTTGAGAATCGTTGTTTTCGTCAAAACATGAGGAAGAGTACAAATCCACAAACTCATCCCACGTACAAGGCTTGATTCCGTAAACACTGTGAGTGTGTTCTTTGTTTTGGGCGTGGACGTTTGCGAATATAAAAACAAGACAGATTATTAAATATAGTCTTGACTTTTGCATTTTGTTTGAAACAATGGGAGGCTTTCCCGTATTCAAGCCTCCCATTGTTGTTATTCTCTTGCATTGAAGCCTTTATGAAGTTCTTCATGTCTTCTTCATGTTCCTGCGCACTAAGGAAAAGTTTGAACTGAGCTTTGGTGCGAACAAGATTATGTTCCGGATATTTCGTTTTGAAATAGGTGTCGCCGTTCAGATAATCGGCAAAAAATCTCACAGCCTGCATGTATGGGGGAAAAGTTCTGGGGCAAGCGGCAGGTTTTCTATTTCCGTTTTTGTGAGGAATGCCTTTCCTGCCTTAAGATAGCCTTTGGTAAAAGCCTCGAAAATGTCCATTCTGAAGTAAACTTTGGAAAGATCGGGTTCGTCTTCGGCTGAAGCATTTTGCGGCATAGCGCAGGAAATCGCCGAAATCGGAGAAAATGAACGACGGCATTACTGTGTCAAGATCTATGACGCATAAAGGCAAACCTGTATTTGCATCAAAAGCATGTTGTTAACTTTCGTGTCGCAGTGGCAGATTCTTTTGGGTAAATTTCCCTCTCTGTGCAGTTGCTCTGCAAATGTCATTTTTCTGCATGGCTTTCTATTTCGTCAAGAAGGTCTTTCACTCCACCCAATCTGCCTGCTTTGTTTTCTTTCACGGCATCGTGTAACTGCTGCAATCTAAATTCCATGTTGTGGAAGTCTTTTATGGTTTCTCCCAACTCAACAGGTATGTCTGCCAACATAGATTGGAAATCACCGAAAGCTTCTCCTGCAGCGTATGATCCTTCAGGACTAACATCTTCGCGGGTTATTGTATCGGGTATGAACACCATGACGCGCCAGTAAGCGTTGCCGTCGAAAAGATAATATTTCTTGTCATTGTCTTTTAATGGAATAAAGCGCAGGCACCGGCGTTCACTGTCGTCTTGACCCGCAAGTTTCTTGCGTATGTGGTCTGTAACCGCAATAATGTTGTTCATCAGCATGTCCACGTCGGGAAACACATTGTGGTTAATGCACTGTAAAACGTAGTCGGGCGTTTCTTTGCCAACCGTGTTTACTTTGTATGTAGAGTTAATCAGACCGTTTCCTAACGGTTTTACGCTTTCTATATCTCCTAAGATATTGAATTTTTCTACGATTTGTTTCATCGGAGTCTGTTCCATGTCTTGTTTTCTGGTTATTGGGTTTGTTATATGGCAAATTTACGTAAAACTTTGCAGTAAAAGGGAGTGGAAGTGTGTTTTTGGTTTGTTTTCCTTAATTTTGCCTTATAAAGAATAGAATCAATGGAAGAAGTTGTATTGAATCCTCATAACAAGCAGGAATATCCTCCCATGCACACTGCCGAACATATTTTGAATCGTGCAATGGTGAATCATTTCGGTTGCAAACGCAGTGGCAATACTCACATAGAGCGAAAGAAAAGCAAAATGAGCTTTCTTCTTTCGCAATGCCCGGCTCCCGAGGAAGTAGAAAACCTGATTGACGCGGTAAACAAAGTAATTGCCGAGGATTTGCCGGTAACTTATAGTTTCGAATCGGTTAATGATTTGGAGGAAGGCATATCTCTCGATAAATTACCGGAAAATGCGAGCGATACCATAAGGATAGTAAGAGTGGGCGACTATGATAAATGCGCCTGCATAGGTTTGCATGTGGAGCACACGGCACAGATAGGCAAGGTTGTGCTTCTCGGGACGAATTGGGACGAAGAAAAGAAATCGTTTCGCATAAGATTCAAATTGGAAGATACTACATGGGAATCCTGAATCGTATAAAAGTGCATGTGAAAAGCAATTTCTGCATTTCGAGTGCCTTATTCGCGGATGAAAAAGTGCAAGAAAAACGGCTTTTTGTAAGACATTATTTTTCATATACTTATAAACGGCAAAAATACAAGGCATATATTTTAAAAATATATGCCTTGTATTTTGAAATAAGTGCCTTGTATTTTGAAATAAGTGCCTTGTATTTTGAAATAAGTGCCTTGTATTTTTTATTACATGCCTTATGTCTTTTTTCTGATGTCGTATGTCTTCAAAAATAGGGTTATCTTTTAATGAAGATGTATTTGGGATTGATTTTAACCAATTTTCCTTTTTACAACACGGCGCATGACTATCGGCTGCTGCAGTTCTACGGAAAAAAAAAGTGTCGGCTTTGATGTGGGAAATCAAGAGTTTTTGTGTGTCGGCACCGAAGTCGTTTGTAAGGCGTATGGTGGCATTGTTTTTATCAACCTTGAAATCCGTAACAATCCAAGTGCCATAAAGGATACCGTTGCTCATGTACCCGTTAGTGCCTCCCAAAAAAGGGAAGACCGGGTACTTTTACATTGGCGGAATCAAGGTTCAAGTGAATAGCCATCTTGGTGTCGCTGTTATAAAGAAGCCCGGAAAAAACAGAATGCTTTTGTGCATTTGCGTAAAAGACCATGAAAAGAGAGAGTAATACTGCAAGAATCCTGTTCATGTCAGATTTTGGTTTTCAGAACCCACGCTTCGGCGGCAAAATCTTTTGTCGTTTAATTTTTTGAGAGCTTCACGTGCTTCCTGTTCTGTCTCAAAATGATTGTAGATAACTCTTCTCATGCTCGAAGTCTTGTATATCTCGGCATGAGGATAGCCTTGCTTGTTGAGAGATTCTATAAATTCTTCTGCATTTCTTTTGGAAACTGCACTTGCAAGTACTATGGTATAAGGTTTTACAACCACAGAAACTTTTTCGGCAGGCTTGGTTTTTACTTCTTCTGCGCCTTCATTTGTCTTTTTGAACCTTTTCAACTTTCGGAGCTGCCGTCTTTTCTGTATTTGAAGGGAAATCCAAAACACCAATCATTGCAGATGTTTGAATATCGTGCTTGTCTACATTTCCTGCAGGCGTTGTGAGAAGAAACGATACTATTATGGCTGCCGCTATAGCTGCTATCTTATGAACGGCAGAGCGTTTTACTGAAATGGAATACGTTTTCGGTTCTTCGTCCAGAGGTGCTTCCTTTTCTTCGGACTCGGATTGCGGAACGAAAGGCGGAACAATTTCGGTGGCGTGCGTTTTTTCTTTCTTGCAAGCAACTGCGAAATCTGTTAGACCATAAAGCTCAGGAGTAATAATTCTTGACGAAGACACTTCAAAACTGTAAGCTCCCTGCGCTTGCTTTACAAGCATTCCCAAACCTTCTATATGTACGTTTCCGTTACGGTTTATTTCTTCAAGAAGCTTTTCGATGTCCTTGTCAACAAGCTTTGATGCGTCGGGATAGTTTAGCCCGAATTTTATCATGTAGGACTGAACTATAAGACCGTCATTCATTGTTAACGCGCTATTAAATCCTATTACTCTTTGAGGTGAAAGAAATTCTTCATCGTTAGATGCGTAGCTCGCAGATTCATAGCGTGCTATAAATCCTCCTATTCCCGGAAGAATAACGCAGTCATTCTCGGCAAGCAGACAGATAATATGGTGTGATAGCTCGTTCATCTTTTGCAAAGGTACAGAAAAAAGCAATATGAAAAGCCGCTTTCAAAAAAACAGGATTGGAATTCTTTAATATCTTTTGTATAACTTCTTGGTAATGACCGTGCGTGTGTTGATATAAAAAAGTAAAAATGTAGAGAAAATTTTGGTTGCTTATTTCTTAGTCAGTCTTCACAAGTCTTCATTGCCTTTGCATGCGGAGTGGAGTGTTTTGCAGAGATTTTATTATAAATCCGAGTGTTTGAAGGTGCTTATTACGAAGGTAACAAAAATGCCGGAAATTCTGTTGTCAGAGTTGCCGGCACTTTATTATGGAGTAGGTAAAAAATCTCAGCAGTTCAAAAAACTTTCCAACGTTTCTTTTTATTCCGTTTTTGCAGTTGGTTTCGGCATTCAAAGCAACACCGTCAATACCGGAAGCAACGAGGAAAGTCTCATCCTCTACTGCAATCTCCCCTGAATGCAACAACGGGAATGTTCTGTCCGTTTTCGTGCAATTGAGAAGTAATGTTTGGTAATCCTCAGCATTAAGTGCTTCGGAAGATTTGCCAAAAGGACCGACACAAACGTAATCCGCACCCGACTTTTTGGGCGGAAGAAATACTTGAATAGTTGTTGGCGAAAACACCTATGATATATCCTTCGCCAAGTGATTTTCTCGCATCTCTTATTACCTCGGGATTGGCACTATCATTGAAAACTCCGTCAACTTCTGCCTTTTGTGCAAGCGAATTACAACCTTCTACGATAATCATTGCCTCGTGTTTGCGACACATGGCTTTTTATGTCTGCAACTGCTTTAATGGCTTCGTCGTTGTTTTCGTTATCGTTTACCTGAAGTTGAATCCATTTGCACCCTGATTCGAGAGCTTCTCTAATGTTCCGTAAGTAATTTTCGGATTTATATCTAATGAGGAATTGTATGGCTGTCATTTCTCTTGCAATGCTTCGTCTGCGGCTTTTGCTGCCTTTCTTCCGTCTCCCATTGCCAATATTACGGTTGCGCCACCTCTTACAATGTCTCCACCGGCATAAAGTTCTTTGCGGGCAGAACGCATGTTCTCGTCTGTAACAATAGTACCTTTGGCACTAATTTCAATGCCGCTGACAGAGTGGGGGATTATGGGATTGGGACGTACCCCGATGCTGACAATAACAAGGTCCACGTCGAGAGTTTCTATGGCACCGGGAATGGCAATAGGGCTTCTGCGTCCTGAAGCATCTGGTTCGCCGAGTTCCATCTTTTGAAGTTTTACAGCTTTTACTTTTCCGTTTTCATCGGCGAGGTATTCAATAGGATTGTGTAGGGTTAAGAACTTCACCCCTTCCTCTTTGGCGTGTTTTACTTCTTCTTTGCGCGCCGGCATCTCGTTTTCAGAACGGCGATAAACTATTGTTGCGCTTTCAGCTCCCAGTCTTAATGCTGTTCTGACGGAATCCATAGCTGTGTTTCCACCGCCAACAACAAGTACGTGCTTTCCAAAAGGAACAGGTGTAGCAGATTCTTTGTTGGAAGCGTCCATTAAATTGACACGTGTCAGATATTCGTTAGAAGAAAGTATGTTTATATAGTTTTCTCCGGGAATATTCATAAAACGTGGCAGACCTGCGCCGCTGCCGACAAAGACTGCTTTGTAACCATCTGCTTCAAGTTGCTCAACACTTATGGTCTTGCCTACAATGCAATCCTTTACGAATTCAACACCAATCTTTCGCAAGTTTTCTATTTCTGCATCTACAATTTTATTTGGCAGACGAAATTCGGGAATACCGTATTTTAGAACGCCTCCAATCTCATGTAAAGCTTCGAACACCGTAACGGAATATCCGTTTTTTTGCCATATCGCCCGCAAAGAAAGTGAGGAAGGACCAGAACCTACCGCAGCAACTTTAATGCCATTGGAAGGTTTGCATTTAGGAAGCTCGCTGTGTCCGCTTTCACGTTCATAATCGGCGGCAAAACGTTCCAAATAACCAATTGCAACGGCTTTTCCTCCTGTTTTTATATGAATACATCCTGCTTCACACTGTTTTTCTTGCGGACAAACGCGACCACATACTGCAGGGAGTGAACTTGTGCGCTTCAATGTGCGCGCTGCCTCGCCAAACTCTCCGCGTTCAATGTTTTTTATAAAGCCGGGAATATCTATGCTAACGGGACATCCTTTAACACAACCGGGATTTGCGCAGTCCAAACAGCGTGCTGCTTCTTTTGAGCCTGCTCTTTGTTCAGTCCTTGATTGACTTCTTCTCTAAGACTATGGGCACGGTATGTCGCAGGTAGTTCCGGCATTTCTACACGTGGAATTTGCATTCTTTCTTTTGGCTTTACGGCTTTTCTCAAATCCGCACGCCATTGTGCATCTCTGCCTTCGTCTTGCTTTTTCTTCGCCGAGCATTTGCATTTCTTCGGCTTCTGTGGGTTTATATGCCCGAAGTCGCATCATCATTTCGTCGAAGTCTACTTCGTGTCCGTCGAATTCTGGACCGTCAACGCAAACAAACTTTGTTTTTCCGCCCACTGTTACACGACAAGCTCCGCACATTCCGGTTCCGTCAACCATTATTGTATTTAGAGAAACGTCTGTTGGAATTTCATATTTCTTTGTGAGCAGACAAACAAACTTCATCATTATTGCGGGACCTATTGCGAAGCACTTGTCTACCTTTTCGCGATTTATTACTTTCTCAATGCCTTGGGTAACGAGACCTTTTTCGCCGTAAGAACCGTCGTCTGTCATTATAATAACTTCATCGGAGTATTCTTGCATTTCTTTTTCAAGAATAATTAGTTCTTTCGAGCGTCCGGCGATTACCGTGATAACTCTGTTGCCTGCTTTTTTCAATGCTTCAACAATTGGAAGCAAAGGAGCAGTTCCTACACCACCGCCGGCGCATACTACAGTTCCATAATTTTTTATCTCTGTCGGTTTTCCAAGAGGTCCTACCACGTCTGCAAGATAGTCTCCTGCGTTCATTTCACAAATCTTTGTGGTGGAGAGTCCCACTTCTTGTATGACGAGAGTAATTGTTCCTTTTTCTTTATCGGCTTGAGCTATTGTAAGAGGAATACGTTCACTATTTTCCGAAGCCTTTACAATAATAACAAAATTACCGGCTTTTCTCGATTTTGCTATAAGTGGTGCTTCAACAACAAGTTTGAATACTTTCTCTGAAAATTGTTGCTTGTCAATTATTCTGTTCATGATAAATTGTTTTCTGTATCTGAATTGCAATTTGCAAAATTACGATTTATAAAGCAATAACAAAATTTTTCATGTGAATAATGGCGTTAAACAAAACGGAGAAAAAGGTGATATTCCTTTTTCTCCGTTATATTATTCGTGGATTTTGCTGTTATTTACCACGGATCTTCTCCTTGTTCTCCGTTATAAACAGATTTCGGAACCATTTCAAAGTAGTCAAGCATACAACATGTTCTCGTGTTGTTAAGCACTGATTTTATTCTTACGTAGTATGTTTCGTCGGGTTTCATGTTCCCGTTCCACAGAATTTTGCGCAAACGGATGTAATCTCCTTCGGCTGCACGCAAAGGCATGCTAACTACGCCACCACTCGTGGGGCGTCCGTTATGCTTATTGTTTTTCATGTCACCGTTATTGCGCATTGTTTTATCAAATTCCCTTATAACATCCATATCTCCGTCTGTCGGGTCTGCTCTCCAACCTATTTTTGCGTTGGATGCGGCTACGCGGAAGTCAAGAGGCAAACCGATAGGAGTGGGGTTGTTCTTGTCTGTTCCAAGATAAACTTGGAACATACCAAAGTGCTGTATTTCCGGCGCACACATGCGAAGTTCCCAAAGTACCCTCGAAAGGAACGGGAGGTAATTTGAAAGTGAAATCGTATTGTCCGAGAATATTAATTTCATCACACTGCATGTTGTCGTTTCCACCGCCCCAATAAGGTACGTAACGCCATTTGGTATCGTCGGTGTACCAGAATGTAGAAAGATATCCAGGCGGAATAAACCTCCAAGTGTTATCTTGTACCTGACGCAAACCGTTTGTCATCAAATCTGGGCATATTGATGCGAAGTCAAAACGCAGGCGTTCGTTGAGAACTTTGCCGGGAACGTCTTTGTCATAGACAAGAACCTCGTCAATCGGATAATAGAAGCCGTTAAGTGCGTTGGTAGAACTTCCTCCATTAAGTTGTGTAACCAATGCTCCCGGACGATCTACAGCAATTTCGTCGTAAGTTCCGAAGAAAGAGTTATCGTATGTGCAATGACGGTTCAAACGAATGCCATTGGTTTGGCTTCCTTCGGTAAGTTTCAAAAGACGGCGAGGCTTGCCCATTGTTTCGTAATATTCCCAACAGTCAATGGTAAGTTTTGTTGGGTTATTCCATGAGTACCCCAATTCGTTTTTGTGTACAACAAGTTTATTCCATGTTATACGTTCGGGAAGGAGATGGTATGATATGAATTGGTTCACCGCATTGTTCTGACTTGTAAGATCTTCGTCAGTTGCGTTAGGATATGCTTCCTTACATTTTTCTATGAATTTGCTTTCTATTTCGTTATAATTGGTAACGTTTCCGTTTTCATCCACGATTGGGCGGGAATTCCCCACTGTGATTCAAATACACTGTCGGTTTCAACAAAAGCTGTATAACCTATGTAGCGATGTTCGGGACTCGGACCTACTTCTCCGCCCGAAGTATTACCCGGGTCTATTGATCCGAATTCGGGATGGTCATATTCGTAAACAAGGTCTATATACTGCACCAGAGAATCTGCCCAGCCGGTTGCGTCAAGCATTCTTGAGAAAATCCTGAGGTTGGGAGTTTGTTTTATGAGGTCAGGCAGAGATGCATTACTCATATCTATAACTCTGTCTATGGAATGAACATATCCGTTTGATACTTCGTTGTCTTCGGAAACCAAGTGTGATTTGTTGTTTATAACGATAGTTGCCTTGCCGGTAACGCTATCATTGTCAAAGCTTACCTGTAAATATCTGTCGTTCATGTTGGCTTTGTCCAAAGTACCTACATTAAACTGTGTAGAAAGATAAGCGTTGCTTTCGCCATTGTCAATAATACTGTTTCTTACAATGAAGTCGGCAATTGTATCCTCGGTTTGAGTTATGTCAAAGTTCTTTGTATTGTAAACTGAGTCAAGGAACGTCTGTAATGCTTCATTGGTGGGAGCAAAAAACCGTATAGTTTCCCTCTTGCCGAAAGTAATTCGGAAAAACGTGAGGGTGATTTTTTGCTAATTTGTACTCTACTCAATAAATAGGCATAGTTACTGAGATCCTCTGTGCTTTCAAGAAATTTGTACGCACTTTTACCTTTGAAAACGTAAAGGTTGCTTTCGTCAACATTATCACTGCACGCAGTGAAAAACAGACCAAGCAAAGCCAAGACGATAAAAGACCTGAAGGTTTTCATGTGTTTACTTTTTGTCGTATATGTTTTTATTATTCTGCAAAAAGATAACATAAAAGGCAAAACAAACAGTTGGGCTAAGGATAATTTTTTTTTAAGATTGAGGTTTTCGTGCAAGAAATGTAAAAAATAACGGGGAGAAAAAGAGTGTTTCCCATCGTGCAAAAAAAGATAAGGCACATATATTTTAAAATAAGTGCCTTGTATTTCAAAATATATGCCTTGTATTTTTGACCGTTGCAGACTTTTGAAAAACAACGACTTATAAAGACAAAATAAAAACGCCCGTCTGTAAGCCAAAATCAGACGGGCGTTCTTGTAAATGTGTTGGCTTTCGCCGGTTTTTACTCGTTGTTATTCTCTTTCGGAGCTTTGTCTATAAGATCCATGAACTGGTCAAGCTTGGGAGTAATGATAATTTGCGTGCGACGGTTGCGCTGCTTGCCGAGTTCGCTGTCGTTAGCGGTGAGCGGGTTATATTCTCCGCGTCCTCCTGCTGTGAGACGTTTGGGATCGATGCCGTAATTGTTTTGCAGGTACTGCACAACGCTTGATGCTCTAAGACAACTCAAGTCCCAGTTGTTACGTATGTTCTGACGGCTGATGGGCACATTGTCAGTGTTACCTTCCACGAGAACATCATAGTCTTTATAATCCTGAATGATTTTGGCGATTTTGCTAAGTGTTTCTGCGGCGCGGTCATTGATTTCGTAGCTTCCGCTCTTGTAAAGCATGTTGTCGGCAAGAGAAATATAAACTACGCCTTTCAATACCTGAACGTTTACTTCCTTCTGTTCGCTTTGCGAAAGGGAGCGGGTAAGATTGTTAGTCAATACCATGTTCAGCGAGTCGCTCTTGCTCTTAACTTCCACCAAGTGGCGAATGTATTGGTTTGATTCGTTAATCTGGTCAACGAGCTTCGAGATGTTCATATTGGTCTGGCTTCCTGCCGTAAGGCTCTTGTCAAGCGACGATTGCAGTTTTTCGTAGTCCTTGCGGGCTTGTGCAAGCTGGTCTTGCAAACTTGACACACGTGCTTTGCTCGCTGCCAACTGCGACTGCACGTCGGCGAGTTTGTCTTTCGTGTTCTGATAGTTGGTAGATAGTACCTTATTTTCGTTCTGGCAATTTTCCAAACTTTTCTTGCTCGCGCAACTGCTCATCATTATGGCTGCTGCTATGAGCGGGACAAACAATAAAGTGTTCTTTTTTCATTGTTCTTTGTTTTTTAATTCGTTATTAATCACGCCAAAAGTATAAATAAAAAACAGAATGACGCTTTGTGCATGAATGTTTTTAATTATTATTGTGTGGATTTGTGGTGTATTATACAAATTTTAAGCTCACAGAGGGCTTTCCGGGGATTTTCTGTTACTCAATTATATTGTTTCCGCGATGTCTTCAAGTTTCTTGCGGACTTTGGCTGCATGCGGGCAGTCTTCGGCTATATGTCCCACGGGGATTATGGCTATTGCTTCGAAATCCAGGCGTGAAAAAGTAGCGCGACATCTTTTCCGTGTCGTAATTACACACCCAACAGGTTCCCAATCCACGTTCTGCGGCGGCAAGACAAAGATGTTCGGTGGCAATGGCTGCATCAATGTCGCCGTGAGGCTTGTTGTCGTAAGGACGAATCCAGTTTTCCGCCGTGTTCTTCATACATATAATATATACAGGAGCCGTTTTGAACCATTCTCGGTCGTAACATTCCTGCAACTTGGTCTTGTTTTCTTCAGAAGCAACCACTATGAATTTCCACGGTTGTCTGTTACATGCCGAAGGAGCAAGGCGTGTGGAGTTGAGAATATACTCAAGATCGTCCTCGCTTACGGCTTGGTCGGTAAATTTACGGGCAGAAAAACGTTTTTCGCTCAATTCCAAAAAAAGTCAGACATGGTTTTATTGTTTTTAAGAGGTTATTTTTCCTTGGTAATCTCTTCTGCGCGTTTCAAAGCCTTGCTTATGTGGTCGCAGATGTTCTCTTTGCCGAGAAGGTCATAGAATCTTGCGTGTTCCAGTTGGGCATTTACTTTTTCGCTTACGCCCGACAGCACAACCTGTATGCCTTCTTTTTTGCTCATGTTGCATAAATTGGTAAGGTTGTGTATGCCTGTAGAATCGACGAAAGGCACTTTGCGCATGCGTATGACGCGAACTTTCGGACGATCTCCGAATGCTGCCATGACTTCTTCAAACTTATTTCCCGCACCAAAGAAATATGGTCCGTTTATTTCGTACACTTCCACATCCTTGGGTATGGTGTAGTGGTCGAGATTCGTGGCAAGAAAAATCGAATTCTTTGTTCAAATCTATTTCGTCATCGGTTATGGCTTTCACATCAGTGGTTTCCGCCATTCGCTTCATGAACAACAGACACGCAATAATAAGACCCACTTCTATGGCAACCGTCAAATCGAAGATTATGGTAAGGAAAAAAGTTATCAAAAGCACAGTTACATCGCTTTTGGGGTTTTCATCAGAGCAAGGAAGGACCGCCAACCGCACATGCCGTAACTTACCACAACCAAAACGCCTGCAAGGCATGCCATGGGTATGTATTTTGCCAACGGCATGAGGAAAAGGAAAATCAGCAACAGAACTATTGCGTGGATAATCCCGGCTATTGGCGTTTTCCCGCCGTTGTTAATGTTGGTCATGGTTCGTGCTATTGCTCCTGTGGCAGGTATTCCGCCGAAAAGGGGAGACGCTATGTTGGCAAGCCCTTGTGCCACGAGTTCCGTATTGGAATCGTGGTGGTCGCCAATGACACCGTCGGCAACGGTAGCCGAAAGCAATGACTCTATTGCCCCGAGAATTGCAATGGTTATGGCTGGAGAGACAAGACTTTTGATTGTGTCCCAATTCATGTCGGGAACTTTTGCCGTTGGAAGCACATTGCTAATGGCAAAACGGTCGCCTATGGTTTCTATAGAGGTTACGTCGGCAAAATTCTTGAGCAACAGAGCCACTATTGTCATTAAAATTATGGCTATCAGCGATCCCGGGATTTTTTTGCTGAATTTCGGCGTTATGGCAATGATTATGACGCTTGCCACACCTATTATGGTGCACCAAATGTCTATGGTGCTGAAGTTTTGCAGGTACACGCCCCATTTCTCAATGAAATCAGACGGGTTGGAAGGCAGTGTCAGCCCGAACAAGTCCTTTATCTGTGTTGTGAAAATGGTTACGGCAATTCCACTTGTGAATCCCACAACAATGGGATAGGGAATGTATTTTATGATAGTGCCGAGGCGCAGTAATCCGAACAGCACAAGAAACAAACCTGCCATGAGTGTGGCTATGGTAAGTCCTTCAATGCCGTATTTTTTGTATGATTCCGTAAATAATTATAATGAATGCGCCGGTAGGTCCTCCTATTTGTACTTTGCTTCCACCGAAGATGGAGATGATGAGACCTGCTACAATGGCGGTGATGATGCCTTTTTCGGGAGTTACACCCGATGCTATGCCGAAAGCAATAGCCAGCGGCAAGGCTACTATGCCCACTATTATGCCCGCCATGAGGTCAGACATGAATGTTTTCTTGTTGTAGTCTTTGAGAGAGTAAAACAGTTTGGATTTTAACGAGAATGCTTTCATCTGAAAGTTATATTGTGATTAAGAAATAGGCTTCCTTGTGAGTACCTGCTGAAATGAGGTGCAAAAGTACGAAGATTTTTTCAACATGGCAAAACATTCTTTAACACAAAGCCCCACATGTGGGTTTTGTGTTTTGGATGTATGCTCGGCATGAGTTTATTCTAATGGGTGCAAGTCCCTAACAAGCCCTAATAGCGGGAATTGTATAGCCAATAGCAAGGGTGTCCACTGTGAGGTGGGAATCTGAAAGAAGCTGGCGGCAAACATCTGACCTAACGTACAGAAACTTCATATAAGGCATTTGACCATGGATAAGATTGCATCACAAATCAAAGTCCTATTGCTATTCGGAATGGTTGGTGTAAATTAAGTGGGTATAAGATGGAAAGAATAAGCCCTTATCCGAGGAGGTCTCACGGACATGACGATTAGTTGCTTTTACGAAAGCCATGGAGTAAAGCTTGCCGTGAGAAGTCAGCAGACGCCATAGTAGTGCAATACTCGATAACGTTGCACGAAGGGCTGAACCTAACAATTAAACGATAGTAATTGAAATATACCTTATGAAGGAAAGAATGCAGAAAACATTATCCCAAGTTAATGGCTGCCCCCAAAGAGATAGGTCGGAAACCGAATGGTATGGGGGAGTGCAGACCTTCATGTGGATGTGTGAAGACAACATCGTGGAAGTACCATTCGACAAGGAACACCTTTTCGAGCAAATCCTCAGTCCTGCAAATCTCAGCCGAGCCTACAAGGCGGTGGTTAGAAACAATGGCTGTGGTGGTATCGACAAGATGCCGTGTGGACAGCTGCTCCCATGGCTCTTGACCAACAAGGACATGCTCATCCGTTCCTTGATGGACGGTTCTTACCGTCGAACCCAGTGAAAAGGGTAGAAATACCCAAAGACAACGGCAAGATGCGCCTGTTAGGAATACCAACAGTAGTAGACCGTCTGGTGCAACAAGCCATAAACCAAGTACTGACTCCCATCTATGAGAACCAATTCTCCAAGACGAGCTATGGCTTCCGTCCGAGAAGAGGATGCCATGACGCACTACGAGGAGCGCAGAGGATAATCAACGAAGGCTACATATATGTAGTAGACCTTGACCTTGAACGCTTCTTCGACACCGTGAGCCATAGCAAACTTATAGAAATCCTCAGCCGTACGATAAAAAGACGGCAGAGTGGTCAGTCTTATACACAAATATCTCCGAAGTGGTGTAATGAACAAAGGCTTGTTTGAAGCGAGCGAGGAAGGAACTCCCCAAGGAGGACCGCTAAGTCCGTTGTTGAGTAATATCATGCTCAACGAATTGGACAAGGAACTCGAACGCAGAGGACTACCCTTTGTGCGCTATGCTGATGACTCGATGATATTCTGCAAGTCCAGAAGGGCTGCAATGCGAGTGAAGGAGTCTATAACCCGATTTATAGAGAATACTCTATATCTCAAAGTCAACAAGGAAAAGACCGTAGTGTCGTATGTGCGCGGAGTGAAATATCTCGGCTACTCCTTTTATGTGATGAAAGGCAAATGCCAACTCACGGTGCATCAAAATCCAAAGCCAAGATGAAGTCAAGGTTGAAAGAACTGACAAGTCGCAGCAACGGATGGGGATATGCCAAGAGAAAGCAGAAGCTGAAAGAATACATAAGAGGTTGGGTCGGCTATTATCACCTTGCCAATATGAAGCGTCTCTTGCTTGAAACAGACGAATGGTTAAGACGTAGAATCCGCATGTGTATATGGAAAGCTTGGAAGAAAGTCAAGACAAAAGTGGCAAACCTCATTAAATGTGGTATTAGTAAATACAAAGCATACGAATGGGGTAATACTCGCATAAAGGCTATTGGCGTATAGCAGACAGCTACATACTGCATAGAGCTATAACAAAAGAGCATCTATGTAGGGGCAGGGTATGCTACTTTAATGGATGCGTATCTCGAATGGTATCCAAAATAGGAACCGCCGTATGCGGAACCGCACGTACGGTGGTGTGAGAGGTCGGAAAACGAAAGTAGGAAGAAAACTGCTTCGTTTTCCTCCTACTCAATTGCTGTAAAACGAGTACTTATAATAATTGTATATTCTGTGGATATATGCGCAGAAAATAGTGATTTTTTCCTCCAAACGGGATTTTTGTAAAAAACACAAGGGAAATTGTAAAAAATACGAGCCATGTATTTCAAAATATATGGCTCGTATTTTTAAAATAAAAGGCTTATATTTTTGACTTTACAAATATCTGGATAATAGCGACTTATAAAATCGTCAGTGCAAGGTTTATTTCCTTTTGTATCAGGACTTTAAGCACAAACAGGTGCAAAAACGCAACTTTTATGAATGCTTCTTGTATATAAGATGGATATTTGTATGGGGTTTTACTCTAATGGGGATTATTTGTTAGATAAAATCTCGTAAATTGATGCATCGCCCGGGGCAATACGTGTAAGGGTCTCGTAAAGATTTGCTGATGTTTCCGTCCCGTCGCGCCTTATCAGTTTGGCTTTGGCGGAGAAATGCAGGTTCAGGTCTGCAGGCTCTTCCCAACTGCGGTTTACGAGGACAAGAAAGCGGCGTCCCTTGTTGTTTATCTGCGAAACAGTGATTCCGCCGTTGATTACGTTGAGCGTGTCAACTCCTTTTGGAAGCGTGGTAAGCGGATGTGTGCCTTCGGGAAGGGGCTCGCCAAGATGATTAACAGCTTCAACAGTCCCGTCAAGAAACACAAAAGCCCTGTTTTGTATTTCTCGATTTACGGTTCTGGTAAGTTCGTAAACATGTGTACGCACGCCTTCGTCGCTTATAGGAGCTTCGTGGTAATCGAATGCGCGGTCGTATCTCGGCGGACACCAAAACGTGAAGTATTGCAAGCCTTGCGAACCATAGGCAAGCCCTGTGTAGAGTTGCAAACGCAGTTGCTCTATTGTCGGAGTGGGATAGGTTATGCTCGTGGTATGGGGGAGTGGCAAGCGCAAAAGTCCAGAACGGAAGATTATGACGCATGCAAACGGTGCGCATTATCTCAAGATTCTTATACCATTCCGTTTTTATCCCCGCAGTGGTAATTGGGTAGATGTCCCAAGAAACAAAAGGAAGCGCAACTTTATTAATGAATGCCTCTACATAGTCTTCGTATGTTCCTCCGAAAGTAACGGGGTCAACGAAATATGGAAAGAGATTCAAATATATAAGGTGCTTTGAATCTGCTTTCTTGATTTTTTCTGCCCATTCGGCGAGTTTTTCAAGATCTGAAGCTGGCGGTTCATCAACAAGGAAATATCCGGCAAGCCCTTTGCAAGATTTCAGAATTTTCACGGCACTGTCGGGATTGCTTTTTCAGCTCCGGACACGTAACGATTGACTTTTATATTATATTTTGCACTGAGCTTCAGCAGTTTTTTTTACATCGTTCAAATTTTTGAAACGGTGAAAAAGAGAAATTTATATTGATTCCTGCCTCTTTCAAAGCCATGAAATTTGCGTCTGTAAGCTCGTTGGCGGGAATGCTTGCCCACGCCATAATGGGGAATCTCGCCTTTGGGTGCGGGGTTGAAGTATTTTATCGTGGTTACTTGCGCTCCGCTGTGAACTGCAAACGAGAAAGCACAGACGAATATCAGATTTTTGAAAAAGGCTTTCATGGAATCTACTTTTTTTCGGGTGGTGTGGCTGTTTTTTTCTTTGTCGTAGCTTTGCTTATGGCGTTTTTTGCCGGTTTCTCGTCGGCTTTGGCAGTGCGAGTGGTCTTTTTTGCTGCTTTTTCCGCTTTCACGTGTCAATTTATCTATTATTGCGTGGAGTTTCACAATTTCCTTGTCTTTCATCTCAAGCTCTTCTTCCTGGTTTCTTATTGAAGTAAGAAGCGAAGAAAGCTCCTCGTTGTCAATGTCAGGATACAAATCGTTAACTCTTGTCATGAAATCGCCGAGAATATTCATGTAATTAATAAAAAGCATCTTCGGGTGTTTCGTAAATGCCACGGTATCCGCCCTCTGCGCTCGGCTTTGTGTTCATGAATCTGAAGTTGTTTGTGGCTTGCAGATAGTTCCAGTCCTGTTTTATCTGGCGGTTGTCGCAAATTCTGACGCGGTCGGCAATGCTGTATAGCTTTTCAAAGGCTTCGCGCTGCATTATGTTTCCGAGCCATGCGCTTGTGTCTCTTTCTTCATCAACCCATGAAATAGGATATGGCACACTCAGACTTCCGGCACTCTTTGTTTTTGAACAAATTTCCGAAGGTGTGGAAAAAGTTATGCCGCGCTTTTGGCTTCTTCAGGCAAAGCCTTGAAAAATTCAAGTATGTTGGATGACAAAGGCTGGAAAATGCCGAGAGCGCAAAGCTCCATGAATATGTTAATTACCTGTTCGTCTTCCGGCATCTTGGCTATCCAGTCCATATATTTGTCTGCGAAAAGCGGAAACTCATTCCACGAAGGATTATTAAACCTCAGACTTATGTCTTCGGAGAGACGATGGTCGCGCAAAAGAAGTTTCAGTTTCGGGGCAATGGAACAGTTGTAAACAAAGTGCGGACTCTTCCAACCTAAAATGTGTTTTGCACCTTCGGTAAGCATTCCCTTGAATCCCATTCCCGCTACAAGTTCGCCGATTTCATCTGAATAGATAAGACAAGAGTTACGGAAAATTTTGGGAGTGGCTCCGAAGATGGAATTAACCTTGTGGCAAAGCAATTTAACGTCTTCTTTGAAACATTCTGCATTGGCAAGCGAAGAAAGACCATGCGAATACGGTTCCGCCAAAATCTCGCAGCAGCCCGTATCATAAAGACGTTTTATCAGATCAAGCACTTCGGGTGCGTGGCTTTCAAGTTGTTCTATGGCACAACCCGAAAGCGACAAGGCACATTTGAAAAAACGCTTGTTACTTTCCGCCATGCTAATAAGAGTCTTCAAAGCGGGAATATATGATTTCTCGGCGGTTTCGGTAATACTGCGGGCGTTTTCGTAATCGTCGTAATAGTAGTGGTCAGTACCTATGTCGAAAAAGCGATAGCGTTTCAGGTGAATGTTCTGATGTATTTCGAAATATAAACATATCGTTTTCATGTCCGTATTGTTATTCAGTTGTTGTGATAATATCTGTGGAATGTAAGTTCGTAAAGATTGCGGATTTTTAATCCGACTTTCTCCCAGGTTATTTGGTCAACTTCTTTTTTTTGCCTTCGTCTTTGAGATATTGATAAAGAGCATCGTTGGTGCAAATGGAATACATGGCATCTGCCATGGCATTTATGTCCCAATAGTCAAGTTTGATGCAGTTTTTAAGAATCTCGGAGCAGCCGGATTGTTTACTGATAATAGAAGGAACTCCGCACTGCATAGCTTCGAGCGGGGAGATTCCGAAAGGCTCGGATACGGATGGCATTACGTAAACATCGCTTTTGCAATAAGCTTCATAGACTTGGTTACCTTTCATAAAACCAGGGAAATGAAAACGGTCTGTTATGCCTCGCCGTGCAGCAAGTTCTATCATTGCATTCATCATATCTCCGCTTCCTGCCATGCAGAATCTTATATGGCGTGTGCGTTGAAGTACGAGTGCAGCGGCTTCTACGAAATATTCAGGACCTTTCTGCATAGTAATTCTTCCGAGAAAAGTTACTACACGTTCCTTACGTTCTTTGAGAGGAAGGCGATGAGCAATAATTTCTTCTTTTCCCGGCTCGAGCGGATATACAGCATTATGCACGGCAAAGCATTTGTCCGGGCTTTGATGATAATGATTTATTACCGTTTGCCGCGTAAGCTCGCTTACGCACATTATACAGTCGGCGTGATCCATTCCGTCTTTTTCAATACCGTAAACCGTGGGGTTAACATGCCCTCTGCTGCGGTCGAAATCTGTTGCGTGAACATGGATGACCAGTGGCTTTCCCGAAACTTGCTTTGCGTGTATGCCGGCAGGGTAAAGTAAGCCAATCGTGTGCGTGAATTATATCGAACTGTTGCTGACGTGCAACGACTCCTGCCACTATGGAATAGTTGTTTATTTCCTCGTTAAGATTGTCTGGATATCTTCCCGAAAAATTAATACAACCAAGATC
>VOFC01004947.1_pt1 | contig 60954 bp, 115 predicted proteins | sample 5384161 | NCBI WGS metagenome assembly VOFC01 (sample SAMN12384722, study PRJNA508395) | human gut metagenome | isolation source: healthy gut B | host: Homo sapiens
AGGAATGTATTGCTATTGAAAATGATGATAAAGTGTTTAATGTTAATGATGTTTTAGAGATATCTAAAAATACTGGCGTACCTGTTATTTTGGATTATCATCATCATTTGTGTAATAAAAGTGATTTTTCTTTTGAAGATATTTTTAATAGTTTTAATAATAAGAAAGTTAAGATGCATTTTTTCTTCTTCTAAAAACAAGAAGGATTTTAGAAGTCATAATGATTATATTAATGGTGATGATTTTATTGATTTTATTAAAATACTTAAGAAATATGATAGGGATGTTGATATTATGATTGAGGCTAAATGTAAAGATGATAGTCTATTTAGATTAGTTAGATATATTAAGTATAAAACTGATTATAAGTTTATAGATGATACTACTTTTATGGTATAAATAAAAAGTAACATGTTAATGTTACTTTATTAAATTTATTAATTCTATAAGTATTCCGGATATTGCTCCTAGAAAATAATAATAGTATTATGGATATATTTTCTTTAATATTTTTATTGTTTTTAATTAATACTAGTATAGCTGCTCCGGATGATGTTAATAGTCCTCCTATTAATGAACCTAATGATATAGAACTATTTAGATATAATTCTGTTAGTATTACACTAGCGGAACAATTTGGTATTAGTCCTATTAGACTTGTTATAAATGGACCGAATATTGTATTTGTTAAAAATATTTTTGTTAAATAGTCTTTCTCCTATATAGGTTATTATGATATTTAATATTAGAGTTACGATAAAGATAAATATGGTTATATGTATGGTATGTTTTAGTGATGATAATATTATTCCATGACTGCATTCACAATGCTCTTCATCACATATTTGGTAGTTTTCTTTTTCTTTCTTATTATTTAATATTTTATCTATTATTACTCCGTATATTATACCAAAGAATATTTTTATTAGAAGTATTTTTAGTATTAATGTTATTTCTACTTTTTTGATAACATTATTATTAACATTTCATCACTAGTTGATAAATATATTGATATTAGTGTTCCTAGTGTTATTATTCTTGTTATATATAAATTAGTGGCCATTACTGAAAAACCACATTGTGGGATTACTCCTAATAATGAACCTATGATTGGTCCTATTTTTTTTGATTTGGTAATTATTTCTTTGTTTTTATTTGTTAGTTTATGTTCTATTAATTCTATTATTAAAATGCTATAAATAAAAACGGAATTATTTTTAATGAATCTAGTAATGTATCTATTATTATTTCTTTCATTATTTCCTCCGCTTTTAATTATAGCATTTGTTTATTTTTTTTTAGCAATATGGTTTTATCTTTTTAATGTTTTGATAAATTTTTTTTTCTTCTTCTTTATTTTTTGCTAAATATTCTGATAAATAATTGTAGGCTATATTTCTTATTAATGTTTCATTACTTATTTGGATATCGTTATCTTTTTAGTCTTGTGTTAATTATATTGATATTTGGTTTTGCATATTTAGAGCCAAATCAATACATTTTTCAGTGCTGTTTATTAAGTAGTTGAAATATTCTTGATAATTTGTTTTTTGATAATTAGTAGCTTTAAGTATTTTATTGAATATTATAGTTATGTAGTTATATACTTCTTCATAATATTCACTATGATTTAATACTTGTTTTGGATTACTTATTTTACTTATGTATGGTCTTTTATCATAATTAAATAATGATACTTCGATATCAACGCTTTGATATTTTTCAATGCAATTTAAATTAAATAATAGTAGTGTATTTACACTCCATGAATTGAAAGTAAGACCTGGTTTGTTATAACCTAATTTGTTTATTGAAACTTCAACACCATCATAATCTTTTGATAGGGTTTCAAAATCTATTATATTTAATTCTGGATTATCGTAATGGGTTAATATATAGTGCCATGATGGATATTTTTGAGATAATTCTATTATCTTTTCTTCACTATCAATATTTAATATTTTGGCATTGCTTTTTAGTGTGAATATAGCACCGGCGTTAATATTTTTGTAAGATGCTGTTTCTTGATCTTCATATAGTAGATAATCATGCCATTCGCTTATGCAATATATTCTACTTATAAATTCGCTTGACCATAATCCACCATTTGGTTTATAAAAAATTTATATCTAATGGCCTTAATATTTTTCTAAAAATATCTTCGGCTATGTTTTTTGTGCCTATTGTTACATATTCTTTCATACATTTTCTCCTCGTTTTTGTGTTTATATATAATACTTTATTTAGTTATTATTGTCAAGTGAGTTATTGTTTTTTTTATTAAATGGTGATATTATATGCATAGGTGTTTATTGTGGAAGAAAAGAAAAAGAATATTATTATTTTATGTTTACTTGTTGTTATTTTTATTTTACTTATTATTATTTTTTGTTTAAGTTTGAAAAAAGAAGACTCTATAAATGACTTAATAATAAATGAAGTGATAGATGAATCTAATAATCCTTCTACTGATATTCCTACTGGTACTACTACTGAGGATAATAATGTTTTAAACTCTAATTTAAATGATAGTAATATAAAAAGTAATACAGAATATAATGATGATGTTAATGAAAATAGTGTTATTCAATACTTTGATAATATGAATAATGAAATTAATGAGAGTAATTTTGAAAAATGTAAGACTAAGTTTAAAGATTATTTTATTACTGGTGTTGATTTTATTTTTTATGATAAGGAAATTAAGGGTTATACTTTTGATGAACTTAGTAATGAAGCTAAACTTAAGGTTATTGCTATTCTTATTAAGATTGATAATAAAATAGAAAAGTATGCACCAGGTTATAAAGAAAGTATTAGTAATACTGGTAGTAGGATATATACTGATATAAAGGAGCGTCTTATTACTGCTTATTTTGATATATCTACTAAAATGTGTTCTAATAATACTTATGAATGTGATAGGGCAAAAGAGATATTTGGTGATGTTAAAAATGAATGTAAAATTGGTTTATCATATGTTAAAAAAGTTGCTATTAGTGGTGGTAGAAAAATTAAAGATTGGTATGAGATTTATAGTGGTAAGTGATTTTTATATTTTATTTACATATTATTATGAGAAAATATTAAATATTTTTTGAAAAAACTTTACTTATTTTGATAAAGTTGTTATAATACTTGTGAGCGAAAGCTCCTTGCCTTATTGATAAGGCCGTTAGTCCAAAAGGAGGTGTAAAGATGAAGAATTATGAAATCATGTTTATTGTAAGACCTGATGTAACTGAAGATGTTGTAAAGAGTACAGTTAAAACACTTGAAAAGGTATTGACTGATGGAAAAGCTAAAATTACTTTATCTAAGGAATTAGGTCAAAAAAGAATTTGCTTATGAAATTAAGAAATTTAAGTCTGGTTATTATTTTCTATATAACATTGAAGCTAATGATGATGCTGCTATTAAAGAATTTGATAGAGTAGCAAGAATAGATGAAAATGTTGTTAGACATTTAATTATTAACTTAGATAAATAAGGAGAGTAAGAATGAATAAAGCAATTCTAATTGGAAGATTAACTAGAGATCCTGAGCTTAGAACTACTCAACTGGGAGAAATGTATGTCAGTTTTCAATTGCAGTAAATAGAAATTTTACTAATGCTAATGGTGAAAGAGAAGCTGATTTTATTAATTGTGTAGTTTGGGATAAACAAGCAGAGAATTTGGCTAAATATCAGCATAAGGGTAATCAAATTGCTGTAGAGGGCAGAATTCAAACTAGAAATTATGATGATAAAGATGGTAAAAAAGTTTATGTTACTGAAATACTTGCCTCTAATATTAGTCTTTTTGGATGCTAAAGGTACAAGTAATGGTGCTGGTTTATTTAATAATATTCCAGAACCACCAATGGAACAGCCTAGTACTACTTCAACTGTTTCTGTTGAAAAGGATCCATTTGAAGCTATTTGGAGATTCTATTGAAATTAGTGACAATGATTTACCATTCTAAAAAAGGAGGATAAACATGGCAGAATTTCGTAAGAAAAGAAAAAAAATATGTCATATGTGTGCTGGTAAAACAGTAGATTATAAAGATGTTAATATTATATCTAAATATGTTAATGATAATGGTAAAGATTTTACCTAGAAGATTTACAGGTACTTGTGCTAAACATCAAAGACATGTTGCTCAAGAAGTTAAAAGAGCAAGATTCATGGGATTTGTTCCATTTTGTAAATAATAATATAGTTAGTAATGGCTATATTTTTTCCTTTTTTAATGACATAGTGATAAAATTATAGTATAATAGTAATACGAAGGTGGGATGTTTTATGAAGGTTATTTTCTTGAAAGATTTAAAAAAACAAGGTAAGAAAAAATGAGATAAAAGAAGTTAGTGACGGATATGCTGTTAATTATTTAATTAAAAATGGATATGCTGTTAAATATACTAAATCTAGTAGTGATAGATTGGGTGATGAAATGGTTAAAAATAAGTTAACAGAGGAAGAAAACACTAGAAATGCTGAAAAAATTAGAACTAAAATTGAAAAAGAAACTTTAGTATTTAACGTTAAGACTGGTAAGGATGGTAAGGTTTTTGGTTCTATTTCTAGTAAACAAATATGGACTGAACTTGATAAACTTGGATATAAAATTGATAAAAAGAAAATAGTGATACCTGATGCTCTTACATCTATTGGAACATTTTATGTATATGTTGAATTGTATAAAAATGTTACCGCTAAAATTAAAGTTGAACTTAAAAAAAAGTAGGTGAAGTTATGAATAAAGAATTACCTAAAGAATATTGAGGCTGAGAAGTGTTTGATCGGATCGATGTTTTGGTCTAATGAATCGCTTCAAAAAGGGATGTGAAGAGGTAGAGAAAAGAAATATTTTATTTGGATAGTCACGCTAAAATATTTGAGGCTATTAAAAGTTTGTACTTGAATAATACCCCTGTTGATATTACTTCACTTACTCCTTATTTAATTAGTACTGATAAATTAATGAGGTTGGTGCCGTTGAATATTTAAATGAAATTGTTAATTCGGTGGCCACTGGAGCTAATATTGAATATTATATTAATTTAGTTAGTGATAAATATACTCTTAGAAAAAATGATAGAGGTAGCTACGGATATTGTAAATAAAGCTACTAATCAAGATAATTCTGCTGCTGATACAATTGATGATGCGGAGAAAGAGATACTTAATATATCTAAATTTAGAAGAACTAGTGAATTTAGGAAGGTACAGGATGTTCTTACTAAAGCACAAAATGATTTGGAAATGCTTGCCAAAAATGGTGGTAAAATAAATGGTCTTACAACTGGATTTGGAGAATTGATGCATTGACTGAAGGACTTCATCCTACACAGCTTATTATTATAGCTGCTAGACCGGCTGTTGGTAAAACTGCTTTTTTGCTTTGAATTTGGCGCTTGCAGCAGCTAAAAGTACTAAGAAAAATATTGCTATATTTTCTCTTGAAATGCCGGCGGAACAGCTTATTATGAGAATGATTAGTTCTTTAGGACAAATTGATAACAAGAAATTATCCACTGGTAAGTTGGAAAATGATGATTGGAAAAGATTTAATGAAGCAATTAGTATTTTAGCTGATACAAATATTTTCTTTCATGATGCTGGAGGCGTTACCCCTAGTGAGATTAAAGCTAAGTGTAGAAGACTTGCTACGCAAGGTGAAGGACTTGGGCTTGTAATAATCGATTACTTACAACTTATTGATTCTTCTAGTAGATACTCTGGTTCTAGACAACAGGAAGTATCGGAAATATCGAGGGCACTTAAAACAATGGCTTTAGAGCTTGAAGTTCCGGTTATTGCTTTGTCTCAGTTATCTAGAAGTGTAGAAAAAAGAGAAGATAAGAAACCAGTTCTTAGTGATTTGAGAGAATCTGGTTCTATAGAGCAAGATGCTGATATTGTTGCAGCATTGCATGCTCCTGATGTTGAAACTCCTGTTGGAGATGAAGTGCCTAATCCTATACAACTTATTATATTAAAACATAGGAATGGTCCTACAAAAACTATTGATTTGTTATTTAAAAAGAAGACTTCAACGTTTTTATCTATAAAAAGGGATGGTGGTAATTAATGAGGAATAGTAATAATTTAAGTTTTGGCTTTATTATGTTTACTATTTTTCTTTGCTTTATTGTATTTTTTGCTTGGGTTCCATAAAGATATTAATAGTAGTCCTAATGTGGTTTATTCTGTTTATTTAGATGGAAAAGCTATTGGTACTATTGCTTCTAAAGATAGTTTTGAGGAATATATTAATTCTAAAGAGGAAGAACTTAAAAAAATAAGTATGATGTTGATACTGTTTATACTCCTAATGGAGTTGAAATTAAAAAAAGAATATTACTTATAATTCTTCTGTTAATACTAATCAAGATGTTTATAATAAAATTATTAGTAATAAAAAATTTACTGTTAAGGGATATGAAATTACTATAGTTAGTAATGATACAGAAGAAGATGAAGATAATAAGGTAAATACTATTTATGTTTTATCTAAGGATACTTTTGATAAGGCGGTTGTTGATACTATTAAGGCTTTTGTTGATGAAGAGGACTATGAGAAGTTTGTTACTGGTACACAGGATGAAATTAAAGATTTGGGAAGTATGATTGAAAATATTGATTTGGGTGAAACTATTACATATAAAGAAACATTAATTCCTACTGATGAAAAAGATATTTGTTGATGAAGATGAGCTTAGTAAATATCTTTTTATATGGTACCTTGGATGAACAAGAAACTTATACAGTTAATAGTGATGATACAATTGAGTCTATTGCTAATAGTCATAAACTTAATGTTAAGGAATTTTTGATTGCTAATCCTGAGTTTTCTAGTGAAAATAATTTACTTTATGAAAATCAAGTTGTACATGTTGGACTTATTAAACCTATTATTTCTGTAGTTGTTGATGTACATAGCGTTGCTGAAGAAGAAAGGGAATATGATACGGAAATTCAATATGATTCTAGTCAATATGTCGGCTATCAAGAAACTATTAAAGATGGAGAAAATGGATTGTATAAAGTTACTAGAAAATCACAATATGTTAATGGACAATTGGTTTCTGGTACTATTGCTAATTCTACAGAGATTAAGCCTGCTATTAATAAGGTTATTGTTAAAGGAGAAAAATATGCTCCTAATATAGCTGATTTATCTTATTGGGGTTGGCCTACTGAAAAACCTTATACTATTACTTCATATTTTGAATATCGTTGGGGATCTTTCCATAAGGGTATTGATATATATGTTGGTTATGGATCGCCTGTATATGCTGCTAATAATGGTGTGGTTTATAAGACTGGTTCTGGATGTACACCAGGATATATTGGATGTAATGGTAGACAAGGTAATTATGTAATAATTAATCATAATGCTGGTGGTTATTATACAGTTTATATGCATATGAAAGAGTTTTATGTATCTGAGGGGCAAACTGTTGCTCGAGGTCAGAGAATAGGAGCTATGGGAAATACTGGAGAGGTTTATCCTGTTCCTTCAGCATCTAATCCTTATGGTGGTACACATTTGCATTTTGAGGCTAGAATTGGTGGGGCATATGGTACTAGTATTAATCCTCTAGGTTTATTCTGATGAGAGTTAGTGTTTTATCTTCTGGTAGTAAGGGTAATACTACATATATAGAAACTGATAATTCGAAAATACTTATTGATATAGGAAACACCGCTAAATACGTGGAGGAAAAGTTAGAGGAATTTGGTGTTGATCCTAATGATTTGGATGCAATATTAATTACACATACACATGTTGATCATATAAAGGGACTTAAAGTGTTTGAGAAAAAGCATAATATCTTAGTTTATATTACGGATATTATGCTTAAGAGTCTTGATTATTTGAATAATTATAAGTTTTTAGAAGATAGTTTTGATATTAAGGATATTCATGTTGAGGCTTTTAAAACTTCTCATGATACGGATGATTCTAGGGGTTATGTTATCTCTAGTGGTGATAGTTCTATTGTATATGTAACTGATACTGGTTATATTAATCATAAATATTTTGATTTACTTAGTAATAGAAATTTATATATAATGGAATCTAACTATGATGTTGAAATGTTAAATAATGGTAAATATCCTTTTAAACTTAGACAAAGAATACTTTCTGATAAGGGTCATTTATCTAATTATGATTCTGCTAAATATTTAAGTGAATTTATTGGGGATAATACTAAATATATATTATTGGCTCATTTGTCTGAAGAAAACAATACTGAGGATATTGCTTATGATACTTTGATTGAAAAATTGAAAAATGATAATATATATATTCCTGATATTATTATTACTAAACAAGATAAAGAAACGGAGCTTATTAAGTTATGATAAAAATTGTTTGTGTTGGAAAAGTTAAAGAAAAATATTTAAGAGAAGCAATAGATGATTATGAGAAAAGAATAAGTAAGTATCATAAAATTGACATTATTGAGGTTGATGATTCTAATATTAATGAAGAAAGGAATAGGATATTAAAAAATATAGGTAATAGGGATTATGTTATTACTTTAGAAATTGATGGTCATGAAATTGATTCTGTAGAGTTTGCTAATAAGATTGATAAGTTATTTATTACTAATTCTACTATTACTTTTTGTAATTGGTGGTTCTTATGGTTTACATAATGATGTAAAGAATAGATCTGATTATAATTTGTCTTTTTCTAAATTTACTTTTCCTCATCAACTTTTTAGAGTTATTTTATTAGAACAAATATATAGATGTTTTAAAATACTTAATAATGAAACTTATCATAAATAGAATCTTTTGATTCTTTTTCTTATTGATTACATATCTTAATTATGATAAAATTGTTTTGGGAGGATATATTATGTATTGTAGAAATTGTGGTAAAGAAATAGATGAGAATGCTTTTATTTGTGTTCATTGTGGTTCTTTAGTTAATGGTGGGAGAGTTAAAACTTTTTAGGAGACATAGTAATGCTATTGGAATAGCAAGCATTATTGCGGGTATTTTAGCTTTAGCTTTATCTTTGTCTTGCTTTTTTTAAAGATATTAGTAGTGTTGGTATGTATACAAACTTCTATGAGAGATTTAATTATGCCATTGGTTTTATTTTAATTCCTTTTATTTTTATGATTGTTAGTCTGGTTTTTCTTTAAAAAAGAAAAATAATACTTGTAATAAAATTGGTCTTGGACTTGCTCTTGCTTCGGCATTTTTGATAATTACGGAGATTATGGTTATTATTATTTATTAGTATGTATAAGTTTGATTATAAAAAGAATTTAGGACAAAAATTTTTTACAAGATAAAAATATTATTGATAAGATTGTTAATGCTCCTGATTATGGAGATAATAACTTGGTTATTGAAATTGGACCAGGAGCCGGGGCTTTAACTAAGGAGTTATTAAAAAAAAAGTTGATAGGGCAATTTTGTATGAAGTTGATACTAGACTTGAAAAAATAAAGAACTTAGTACTTTTGTTAATTATGAACTTATATTTGATGATTTTTTGAATAGAGATGTTAATAAAGATATATCAAAATATGATTTTGATAATTTATATATAGTGGCTAATTTGCCTTATTATATTACTACTCCTATTATTACTAAAATTATTAATGATAAAATACCCACTAATGAAATTGTTATTATGATACAAAAAAAGAAGTCGCTGATAGATTTTCTGCTAAACCAGGAAGTAAAGAATATGGACAGATTACTGTATTTTTAAATTATTTTTTTGATATTGATAATGTTTGTAATGTTAGTAAAAATTGTTTCTTTCCAAAGCCTAAGGTTGATTCTGCTGTTATTAAGATGAAGAGAAAAAAGAAAGTAATGATTATATTAAGAATTTTGATGTTTTTAATAAACTTGTTAAAGATAGTTTTAGGTTTAAAAGAAAAACTATTAAAAATAATTTAGTTGGTTATGATTTAGATATTATTAATAATATTCTTACTAAATATGGTTTTGATATTAATACTAGGAGTGAAAATATTCCATATAATGTTTTTGTAGAAATAGCAAATGAATTATGTTAATAATTCATTTTTGTTATTTTTTTTTTGTTTTATGCATATTATTTTATGGGTGATTATATGTTTGATGTTGGAGATTTAGTTACTAGAAAATCTTATAATAATGATATTGTATTTAAAATTATTGGAATAGATGGTGATAATTATTTACTTAAGGGGTTGTTTGTTAGGTTGTATGCTGATAGTTTGAAAGATGATTTAAAAAGATTTATAATGATATAACAGTTGATGATTTTTCTCCTGAAATTGATGGATATAGAAATCTGGAAAGAAACGAATTTTTTTATTTGCCTGCTAGAATATTGCATATTGATCAAGATGCTGACTTTTTGGATAAATGTATGACGTTTTATAAACAAAATAAGCTTAAAGCATTCGGTGTTTTATCTAATGATGATAATTTGTCTGATGCTGTTATGGAAAATTTGAAAAAGTATAATCCTGATATTTTGGTTATTACTGGACATGATGCTTATTATAGAAAAGCATAGAAATAATAGTAATTATAAAAATACTGATAAGTTTATAGATGCTGTAAGGACTGCTAGAAAATATGAAAATTCTCATGAAAAGTTAGCTATCATAGCGGGAGCTTGTCAATCTAATTATGAAGAACTTATAAGGGCTGGAGCTAATTTTGCATCAAGTCCTAAAAGGGTTAACATTCATGCACTCGATCCTGCTATTGTGGCTTCTAGTCTTGCTTTTTCTGATAAAAATAAGAATATTGATTTGATTAAAATTTTGGATAAAACTAAATATGGTTCTAATGGAATGGGGGAATTATAACTAAGGGTATGATGTATATTGGATATCCTAGGTAAATTATGACAATAGAAAGAATAAAGGATAATATTGATAATAATCTGGGAGAGTTTGTTAAAGTTATATATAATGGTAGTCGTAATAAACGAGAAGAAGAATATAGTGGTATTATTACTGAAACATATAATTATATTTTTATTATTAAAACATGTAGCGAGGAAATAAAAAAGTTTTAGTTATCGGGATATTCTTACTAATACTCTAGAGATTTTCTTTGATTAAGTGTAAAAAATGTATGAAAAACTCTTGCTTTTATTGAATAAATAATATAAAATGTAATTAGAAAGTATTTTCTAGAAGGAGTTGATGATATGGAACTAAAACTTGATAAGTTAATAAGAATTGAGCCAAGAGAAGGTTCAAAGATGAGAGGTATTGCTAAAGTACTAATTGATGGATGCTTTCTAGTTGAAGATATTAGAATATTGGAAGGAGATAAGGGTCTGTTCATTGCAATGCCTAGTAAACCAACACCAGATGGTGGACATAGGGATACTGCACATCCTATTAATGAAGAAACAAGAAAAATGTTCGAAGACCTTATTTTTGAAGAATATAATAAAGGTGAATAATGAATATTAACTATTAGATTTCTAATAGTTTTTTCATATTTATTCTTTTTTTTAACATATTATTATTTAGGAGGAATAGTAATGGATAAGGTTCAAGATATGAATAATAGTTTTAATCATGGTCTTACTATAACAGAACGTAAGAATTTGATTATTAGTGGTGTTGTTAAAAAAATTGAAAGTTTTGATAATGAAGAGTTTTTAATGGAGACAACTCTTGGCTTTTTGGTTATAAAGGGTAGTGAGTTGGAAATTATAAAGCTTGATACTTATCAAGGAAATGTTTCTATAAAGGGAAGAGTAGATAGTCTTATGTATTTGGATGAAAATTTAAAGAAAGATAAGGATAGTTCATTACTTAATAAGCTTTTTAAATGATACTTTCTACGCAAATTTTATCGCTTATTTATTCTTTTTTTTTATGGTATATTCTTTTTTTTCTATGTTGGAAGTTAATTATAAAATTTTATATAATGGAAAATTTATTTATCGTATTATGATTTCCTTTTTATTTGTTATATTTATATCTTTATTATATTTTATTATTCTTATAAAAATTAATAATGGTATATTGCATGTGTATTTTTTTCTGGTTTTTCTTTACAGGTTATATGTTATCTTTTGTCATATATAGTAAAATTAATTGTAAAAGGAGATAAGTTGTGCTATAATTGTGTCGTAAGGTAGGTGAGACTGTGGCTAAGGGTAAGATTAGTAAAAAAACAATAAAAAAGCTAAGAAGAGAATATTTTTAAGTTTTATCTTTTTTGGGGCAATAATTGGTTCTCTTAGTTATAGTTTTTTTACTAATGTTGGTAAAATTATTGAAATTAAGAATGAAAAGCAAGCTTTAAATGTTAAACTTTCTGATTTGAAAGATGAGGAAGAAGCACTTAATTCGGATATTAAAAAACTTAATGATCCAGATTATGTTGCTAGATATGCTAGAGAGAAATATTTGTATTCTAAAAAATGGTGAACTTATTATTAGAATACCAGATGATGAATAAATAAAATAAAAAAGAGATGGTTAGTCATCTCTTTTATTTTTTATCTTCACTTTTTTGCTTTCTTTTCTTTTTACTTCTTTTTTTTTTCTTCTGTTGATTTATCTTCTTTTTTGTCCTCAGGAAGATGTCCGTGTTCTACTAAATAATCTATTTCTTCTTTAGTGATTGTTTCTTCTTCTAGAAGTGTATTAGCAATAAGTTCTAGTAATTTTTTGTTTTCTGTTATTATTTTTGTAGCTTGTTTATAACAGTCGTTTATGATTGAACGCATTTCTTCATCTATTTCATGTGCTACTGTATCTGAAATGTTTCTATTTTTTGTATAATCTCTTCCTAAGAATGTGTTGCCATCTGGTTCTTCAAGCATCATTGGTCCTAAGTTGCTCATTCCATATTCTGTTACCATACTTCTAGCTATTTTTGTAGCTTTCTTGAAGTCATCATGTGCTCCAGTAGTTATTTCGCCAAATGTTACTTCTTCTGCTACTCTTCCTCCTAGTAAACCACAGATTGATTCTAATAATTTTTTTTTGTATAGTTAAATGCTTCTTCTTTTGGAGTCATCATTGTATAACCGCCAGCATGACCTCTTGGGATTATTGTTATTTTTTGTACTTCGTTAGCACCATCTAGTTTTAAACCTAATACTGCGTGGCCTGCTTCATGGTATGCTACTAGTTTCTTTTTTCTTTATCTGTGTATTTCTTTGTTACTTTCGCTGGTCCCATTAGGACTCTGTCTGTAGCTTCATCTATTTCGGCCATTGTTATTTCTTTTTTTTGTTTCTTCTAACTGCTAATAATGCTGCTTCGTTAAGAAGATTTTCTAAGTCTGCTCCGGAAAATCCTGGAGTTCTTTTTTGCTAGATATTCTAGTGTGATATTTTTAGCTAGTATTTTATTTTTAGCATGTACTTTTAAGATTTCTATTCTAGCGTTTTTATCTGGAAGACTAACTGTTACTTGTCTATCAAATCTTCCTGGACGTAGTAATGCTGGATCTAAGACATCTGGTCTGTTTGTGGCTGCTATGATGATTATTCCTTCATTAGCACCAAAACCATCCATTTCAGTAAGTAATTGATTAAGTGTTTGTTCTCTTTCATCGTGTCCACCACCAAGCCCAGTTCCTCTTTGACGGCCAACGGCATCTATTTCATCTATGAAAATTAGACATGGGGCATTCATTTTTGCTTGTTTAAACATATCTCTTACTCTTGATGCACCAATTCCTACGAATAGTTCTACAAAGTCTGATCCACTTATATAATAGAATGGTACTTTTTGCTTCTCCGGCTACTGCACGAGCAAGTAATGTTTTACCTGTTCCTGGAGGACCTACTAATAATACTCCTTTTGGTATTCTTGCTCCCACGCTAGTGAATTTTTGGGGTTCTTTAAAAAGTCTATTAATTCTTGAACTTCTTCTTTTTCTTCTGTTAATCCAGCAACATCTTTGAATGTAGCACGACTTTCTTCAACTAGTTTTGCTCTTGATTTACCAAAGTCCATTGATTTACTGCCACCGCCAATTTGTCTTGTAAATACCCAAATTGTTACTCCGGCTAAAATTAATATTGGAACAACTTCAATTGCTACAGATAGCCATGATGATGCCTCTGGATCGTTTAATATTGTTAATTTAAAATCATTGGAATTGTCTTTAGCGGTAGTTATTTTTGATATGAATTCCTCTGATCTTGGTATGTAAAGAATGAAACTTTCGTTTTTTGAATAGGTATCTAATTTACCTGTTAATTTATATGTCTCTGTTCTTACTTTAGGTGTTATAGTTAGTTCTGTTACTTTTACCACCATTTAAATCTTTTATAAAATCGTCATATGTTATTTCATTTACTGTATTATTGAACATTTTGAACATTATCATACATCCTATAAAAAATACTAATAAAAATACATATGGTACTAAACTTTTCTTTATTTCTTTTTTATTCATAATCTTCCTTCCTTTCATTGCACCTTATTATTATATCATAGTTTTCACTTTTTATTACAAAATTTACTTTTTTGATATTTGGTATCCAAATTATATTATTATTTGAATCTACTAATAATGGATAATTATTTTTTTTTAGTGGCAATTTTTTTCTATAAATATTTCTTTTATCTTTTTTCGATTGTTACTTCCTTTTAATATTATATAATCACCATCTTCTCTGTTTCTTATGTATAATGGTAATGTTATATCTTTTACTATTTAGGCGACATACACTGTTACTATCATCATCTTCTGATTCTATTTTTTCAATGATTAAATTTTCTATTTCTATTTTATCATTAAATTCTATTTTATAATTTTTTTATATCACTTGTTTTATCTTTTATTATTAATTTATTATATTCCTTTACTATTTCTTTATTATTTGGTAAATCTATTTTTTATATTTGGCTTGGTATTATTTAATAGTGATATAATATTTTGAATATGTCTGTCTGTTATTATATTGTTTTTATTTTTGTAAATATTATTCATTATGTTATATAATATGTTTTTATTAGAAAGGTATCTAACTTATTTAAATTATCTATATTTATAATATTGTCTTTGTATACATTATTTATGTTTCTTTTTTTACTTCTCTTTTGATATAGTCATCATATTCTATTAATGTTTTGGAGTATTTTAAATATTTTTTATGTGGATTTTTATCTTCTTTTTTTTAGAAGTGGTAAAATATTTAGACGATATCTATTTCTTGTATAATTGGTGCTTTGATTAGAACTATCGTTGTAGTATTTAATGTTGTTAGATTTATTATAGTTTATTATATCTTCTTTAGTATATTTTAGTAATGGTCTTATTATTTGATAATTTTTAACATTTGATACTTCTTTTATTCCTGCGTAGCCCTCTAAATTTGATCCTCTTGATATTTTCATTAGTATTGTTTCAATTAGATCATCTCCATGATGTGCTAGTAGTAGTGTCTTAGAATTGTATTTTTTTAATATTTCTTCATAGAACATATATCTTTTTTGGCTTCGTTTTCAAAATTATTTTCTTGATAGTTATTTATAGTTGTTTTCTCTAGTATAATATTTTTATCTTGACAATATTTGGTAATATATTCTTCTTCTTCTATACTTTCTTTTCTTACGTTGTGATTTATATGACATACTACTATTTTTTGTTGTTTTTTTTTTGTAGTAAATCTAATAAGCACATGGAATCTGGACCTGCTGATACGCCTATTACGACGTAATTATTAAAAATATAGTCGTCTAATACATGGTTCATAATATCCTCCTTTTGCATATATTATAACAAATATTTTGATATTTTGAAATATTCTTTTGACTTTTATAATCTTTTACTATATAATTGTATATTGCGAGGTGAAAAAAAATTAAGAATATGGAGTTTAATGAGAATAAAGAAGTATCGTTTTCTTCATTTTTGGCAGGAGCTTTGTTGGTTAATAGCAACGTTAATATGCTTTATTTGTCAAAGTGTATTCATGATTTTAATGTTAAAACTAATATTGACGTCAATGATTACGGAAATGACTTTAGTGGTTTGGCAACAATTGTTACTATGAATAATGATTCTATTTCTTTGAATATGGATTATACTGCGCAATTAATGTTTAATGATAATAAAGTAACATTATATGATTATTTATATGATTTTACTACTATTGATATTAGGAAATATTTTGATATTCCTGAGAAGGAAATTGTTACTGTATATAATCCTAATAATAAAACTGTAAAAAAAGAAACTTAATATATTATCTAAAAATAAAAAGAACTAAGGCTTATATTTAGTCTTGGTTCATTTTTATTAGATAATATTTTTTCTTACCTTTTCTTATTATATGATATTTTTGTGTATTAGTTATTTCTTTTGATTCATCATTAACTATATCGCCATCTAGTGTAATAGCGTTATTTGATAGAAACTCTCTGGCTTCTCTTCTTGATGTGGCAATATTATTATTTACTAATATATTTATTAATGTATCATTGTTTGATCGAATGCAGGCATTTTTTTTGAAGACTATTTCTATTTCTTTATCTGTTAAGTCTTTTATATTTCCAGTGAATAGTACTTCTGATATTTTTATGGCATGGTCTGCTTCATCCTTACCATGGATGTCTTTTTACTACTTCATATGCTAATGTTTTTTGCGCTATTCTTGTTTCTGGGTTTTTGTTTTGTTTATCCATTATATCTTCTATTTCTTCTTTTTGTTAAGAATGTGAATACTTTTAGATATTCAAATACTTTTGAGTCATCAGTATTTATTAGGTATTGGTATATTTCATAAGGCGATGTTTTATCTTTATCTAACCATAGTGCATTACCTTCACTTTTACCAAATTTATTGCCATTAACGTCTAGTATTAGGGGCATAGTAAATCCATATGCTTCTTTACCTAATTTTTTTCTTATTAGTTCAATACCAGTAGTTATATTTCCCCATTGATCTGATCCTTCTACTTGCATAATGCAATTTTTTTCTTGATATAGATGCATAAAATCGTAACCTTGTAGTAATGTATAAGAAAATTCTGCATAAGTAATTCCACTTTCTAATCTTCTGGCAATGATGTCTTTATTTATCATGTAATTAACATTAATGTATTTTCCAATATCTCTTAGAAATTCTAGATATGTATAATCTTTTGTCCAGTCATAGTTATCTACTATTTCTGCTTTTCCATTAAACAATCTATCTATTTGTTTTTTTATTGAGATAATATTTTTATTTACTGCCTCATTTGAAATTATTTCTCTTTCACTTGTTGGTCTAGGATCTCCAATTCTACCTGTTGCTCCTCCACATAATAGTATTGGATGATGTCCAGCGTTAGCTAATCTTTTTTGCTGTGCATAGTGCTGAATAATGACCAATATGTAATGAATCTGCTGTTGGATCTGTTCCCCAGTAGAATGTTATTGGTTCTCCATTTAATTTTTCTTTTAAATCTTCTCCTGCTACATCTTTTATTAGTCCTCTCCACATTAGGTCTTCATATAATTTCATTTTTTATCCTCTCCTTCTTTAAAAAAAAAGATGATACCAAAAGGACGAACTTGTCGTGGTACCACCTTTATTTACAATATAGTTATTGCCTTAATATGATAACGGTATTTACCGATTAAACTCTTAATATGTAATTTCATTATTTTATTTTGTTAATTTACACCAACCATTAACTCTCTATAAAGGAAATAAAATAATTACTTGGTATTAGTCGTTGTTTAATTAAATATGACTAAATTGTATTATATTTTATTGGTATTGTCAATATTAATTGATTAAATTGTTATAAAAAGTTTATATTATTAGTAATTAATTTACTTTTTTTTTAGTTCGATGTTATAATATTTAAAGAAATGAGGGATAATCTATGATAGATAGACTAGAGGCTACATTAAAAAGATATAATGAAATTGGAGAAGAACTTGCTAATCCTGAAATTATATCTGATATTAAGAAAATGACATTACTTTCTAAGGAAAGAACGGGGCTTGAAAAAAAACTGTTGAGGTATATAAAGAATATAAAAAGGTATTAGATGATATTGAAGAAGCGAAAGAACTATTAAAAGATAAGGATATGGCTGAGTTTGCTAAAGAAGAGTTATCTAGTGCTGAAGAAAAGAAAGATAAGTTAGAAAGTGAACTTGAAATATTGCTTATTCCACACGATCCTAATGATGATAAGAATGTTATTGTGGAAATTAGAGGGGCCGCTGGAGGAGATGAAGCAAATATTTTTGCTGGTAATTTATTTGATATGTATTCTAGATACGCTTCGCGAGAAGGTTGGAAAATTGAAGTACTTAATCAGGTTGAAGGTACTGCTGGGGGATTTGCACAAATTGAATTTATGATTAAGGGTGATGGAGTATATTCTAAACTTAAATATGAAAGTGGAGCACATAGAGTACAAAGAGTTCCTGCTACTGAAAGTCAGGGTAGAGTCCATACTAGTACTGCTACGGTGCTTGTTATGCCAGAGGCTGAGGAATTTGATTTTGAGCTTGATGAGTCTGAGGTTAGAATTGATATAACAAGAAGTAGTGGTTGTGGTGGTCAAGGAGTTAATACTACAGATAGTGCTGTTAGACTAACACATATTCCTACTGGTATTATTGTTTATTCGCAAACTGAAAGAAGCCAGATTAAGAATAAGGAACTTGCTTTTAAAAAAATACTTAAAACTAGACTTTATGATATGAAACTTAGAGAGCAGGAAGAAAAAAGAAGCTGCTGAAAAGAAAAGTTAAGATTGGTACTGGGGATAGAAGTGAGAAGATAAGAACTTATAATTATCCGCAAAATATAATTACTGATCATAGAATTGGGTATACTTCAATGAACTTAGATAGAGTTATGGATGGAGATATGGAAGATTTGATTGAAGCTTTAATTAATGAAGACCAAAGAAAGAAGCTAGAAGCTAGTGTTTAATGTTGATAAAATTAAGAAAGAATTAGAAAGTCGTGGACTTGATGCTAATTCTTTTGATTACTTATATAATTATCTTAAAAGTAATGATTTATTAGATAAGTTAAGTGATTATACTGATAGATTACTTAGTGGTGAAGCTGTTCAATATATTATTGGAAATGCTTGTTTTTATGGTTATGAATTTAAGGTTAATAGTAATACGCTTATTCCTAGATTTGAGACTGAGTTATTAGTTGAAAAATCTGTTAATTATATTAATAATTTTTTTGAAGATAGGGTATCTATTTTAGATATTGGTACTGGTAGTGGATGTATTGCTATTGCACTTAATAAATTAGTTAATAGTATGGTTACTGCTGTTGATATATCTAATGATGCACTTGATGTTGCTAAAGAGAATAATGTTATTAATAATACTGATGTTAATTTTATTGTTAGTGATGTTTTTTCTAATGTTAATGATAAGTATGATGTTATTATTAGTAATCCACCATATATTTGTCATGATGAAGAGATTATGGATATTGTTTATGATAATGAACCTCATTTGGCTTTATGCTGATATGGATGGATTGTATTTTTATGATAAAATACTTAGTGAATGTAAAGAGTATTTAAATGATAAGTTTTTTATTGCTTTTGAAATTGGATATTTACAAGCTGATAGTATTATTGGTATTGTTAATAAATATTTAAAAGATGTTAATATAATTGTTGATAAAGATTATAGTGGTAAAGATAGGTTTATTTTTATTACTAATTGTAATTAAAACAACTTCAATGTGAAGTTGTTTTTATCTTGAAATTATATATGATAACATTCCAAATGCCCAACCAATAATGGCACAGGTTAGAACGCTTTTTGCTTTGTTTGGTGTTTCGTTTTTCCATGAAAAGTAAAGAATTAATCCTACAATTGGAAATAATATTGATAAGATATTAAAGCCTACAGAAGGAACATCTGGTTTACTTTCGTTTACTTTGACGCCACATTTTGGACATACATATGCATTTTTATCTATTTCTGTGCCACAATTTTTACAATACATATATTTTACCTCCTAAAAAATATTTTATCATATTAATTTTAGTATTTCAATTATTTATTCTTCTAGTTTACTTTTTTGTTCTTCTTTAAATACGGCTTCTAAATCTTTTGTTTCGTTATTAGTGGTCGGTTCAGTTCCTTTGATATAAAAAAACATTTCTTTTTTTTCTGCATTATCATCTATAAGTGTGCCAGTAATTGGATTAACTAATGCTCCTACGACGTTGTCTGGTATATCATACCATTGTGCTTCGTGATTTTTAAAATATGATTCCATGGTATCTATCCATATGTTTTTGTGGTAAGAATATTTAGTTGAATCTATTTTTTGTTATCGTCATATCCTGTCCATACACCTAGTACAGCATTTTTATTATATCCCATGATAAGTAAATCTGTATCTGTTGTGCCTGATTTTATTGCATATTTATGTGTTATATTTGGTAATAATGATATTAGTGTTGGATAATTATAATCAATGAAATTTTTATTATATGTATAGGTTAACATTTCATTTAATATATATGTTAGACTTGAATTTAATACTTCTATTTTTTCTTCTTTATTTTCATATAGGGTGTTTCCTTTTTGAATCTTCTATTTTTTTTTATAAAATGTGGATTTATTTTGTAACCTTGATTGGCAAAAGATGAATATGCCGCTGTTATTTCCATGAGGCTCATCTCTTCTGTTCCTAATGCTAGTGATGGTATGGGAGTTAATTTACTTGTGATGCCTATTCTTTTTTGCTGTATTTATTAACATATCTTCTCCTAGAAAGAGATGTGTTTTTACGGCATATATATTATCTGAGTATGATATTGCTGCTGCCATAGATATTGGGCCTTCTGCATATTTGTCGTTATAATTTTTTTTGGACTATATGTTTTTCCTTCTGAGAAGGTAAATGTTGTTTTTTTTCACTGGTAAATGAGGAAGATGGTGTAAACCCGCTTTCTAAAGCTGTATAATATAATATCGGTTTCATAGTTGAACCTATTTGTCTTTTTGAATTCGTTGCTCTATTGTATTGACTTTTATTATAGTTATTACCACCAATTAATGCCATAATTCCTCCGGTATCTGGATTCATCATTATAGCGGATGTTTCTAACTCTTGTTCATTATTTATATATTTTTGAACTGAATTTTCTAGATTTTCTTGTGCTTCTGAATCTAAAGTAGTATAGATTTTTAATCCTCCTGTTTCAATAATATTAGATGGTATTTGTTTTAATGATTTTAATTCTTCGAGTACTGAATCTTTAAAATAGTTTACACTGGCTATGTTTGATTCTTTACTTTTGCCCACAATGGTTATATTTTCGTTTAATGCCTTTTGATATTTTTCTTCACTTATTACTTTGTTTTTTTTTTCATCATTGTTAATACTATTTTTTGTCTTTCCTTTGCTTTTGAATAGTTTTTTATTGGAGAATAGTTATTTGGGGATTTTGGTATTCCTGCTAATAGGGCTGCTTCGACTAATGATAAGTTACTGGCTGATTTATCAAAATAATATTTTGATGCTGATTCTATACCGTAAACACCGCCATAATTTATTGTGTTTAGGTAACCTTCTAATATTTCTTTTTTTTGTATAATGTACTTCTAATTCTCCTGCTAAAATGGCTTCATCTATTTTTCTTTTCCATGTTTTATCAAAGTTTAAGAATAGATTTCTGGCATACTGTTGAGTAATTGTTGAAGCACCTTCGCTTTTATTTCTATTTATGATATTTGTAATAGCGGCTTTTCCTATTCTTAAATAGTCAAAACCGATATGTTTATAAAAGTATTTATCTTCGGTAGAAATTGTGGCATTTATTAAATCATCACTTATTTTATCTAGTGATATCCAATCGTTATCTCCAAATACTAGTTTACTATTATTATCATATAGGTAATATGATTGGGACTTGTTTATTTCTAGTTTTGGTGTAAGAAAACAATATACGTAGAATATAATATTTCCTAGTACTATTATTAGGAGTGGTAATAATGTTATTTTTAGTATTTTTTTTTTTTTTCTTCATTTATATCCCTCATTTTTTTATCTTTTATTATAGCATTTATTATTATGCTAAAAAAATGATAAAAATATGTTGTATTTTTTTTAAAGATATGATATGATTTCATGTGAAATGTTTGGATGTGATATTTATTAGAATTTTAATTAAAGGTTATCTGAAGAATATTAGTGAAAATGAAATTGTTAATTTTGAATGTAAAGGTATTAAAAATAAGAATAAAGTTACTTATGTTGATAATGATGTTAGGTTTAATATTAAAATCAATGATGATAATGTTATGCTCATTAGAGATGGTGCTGATTTTATTAATACTTTTATTTTTGATAAGAATAAAAAAAAATAGTATAAGTAATTATTTGATTAAAGAAAATAATTGTGATGTTGATATTGATATTGATGTTATTGATTTAAAAATTGATGATGATATTATTTATATTAAGTATTTAATAAGTGAGACTAATTGTATTTATGAATATAAATTGGAAATGAGAGATGTATTATGAGTATAAAAAATAAATTACAGTGTATTATAAAAACTAGTTTGCCTATTGATGTTGATTTATCTAGAATAATTATTGATATTCCTAAAGATAAAAAGAATGGTGATTATTCTTGTAATATTGCTTTTTTACTTACAAAAGAACTTAAATCTAAACCTATGGATATTGCTGGTGAAATTGCAAATAAAATTGATGATGATATCATTGATAGGGTAGAAGTAGCTAATCCTGGTTTTATTAATATTTATTTAAGTAAGAATTATTTACTTAGTAATATTAATACTATACTTGATAGTGGTAAAAATTATGGTAAGAGTAATTATGGTAATGATGAAAGAATAAATATTGAATATGTATCCGCTAATCCTACTGGTACTTTACATATTGGACATGGTAGAGGAGCAGTGTATGGGGATTCTTTGTCTAATATTATGTCTTGGGCTGGTTATGATGTTATAAGAGAATATTATATTAATGATGCTGGTAATCAAATGAATAATCTTGGTATATCTATTAAAGAAAGATATAAAGAAAAATGTGGACTTGATTGTGAGATACCAGAGAATGGGTATCATGGTAATGAGATTATTAATATTGCTGAAAATATTTATAATATTTATGGTGATTCTAAATTAAATGAGGATACGGCGTTTTTTTAGAAAAGAGGGATTGGATATTCTTCTTGATGGAATAAAAAAGGATTTGGATAGATTTAGAGTTAATTTTGATGTTTTTACTAGTGAACAATCTTTATATGATAGGGATTAGTTGATAATACTTTGAGTAAACTTCAAAGAAGTGGTAAATGTTATATAAATGAAGATGCTTTATGGCTTAGAACTACTGATATATGTGATGAGAAGGATAGAGTACTTGTAAAGAGTGATGGTAACTATACTTATTTTCTTCCTGATATAGCGTATCATGGTGATAAATTTGAAAGAAAATTTGATAGACTTATTGATGTTCTTGGTAGTGATCATCATGGATATATTAATAGACTTAAGTCTGCTTTAGAAATAATGGGATATGATTCTAATAAACTTGATGTTAGAATACTTCAAATGGTTAGATTACTTAGAGATGGTGAAGAGGTTAAACTTAGTAAAAGAACTGGTAAAACTATTACCTTAAATGAACTTATTGATGATGTTGGTGTTAATGCTGCTAGGTATTTCTTTGTATCGAAGAGTTTAGATACTCAGATGGATTTTGATTTGGATTTGGCAGTTAAGAAGAGTAATGAGAATCCTATTTATTATATTGAATATGCTAATGCTAGAATTAGTTCTATTTTGAAAAATAGAAATATTGAAAAAGATAAATAAGTTTAGTACTATGAATAATGAACTTGCATATACTATCATGAATAAGTTATTGGAATTTGAGGATGTTATAATTAGTGCTGCTAGAAATGGATATCCACATTTAGTTGCTAATTATTTATATGAATTGGCTAGTTTATTTCATAGTTATTATGCTGCTGAAAAAAATTGTTACTGATGATGATATTTATACTAGTGAAAGAATAGCTTTACTTGCAGCTATTAAGATTGTTATAAATAATGCGGCAAATATGTTAGGGTTAATACTTAGAGAGGAAATGTAGGAGGTATATATTATGTTAAATAAATTATCGAAAGAGGAACTAGAATTGCTTTCTTATGCTAAGATTGCAGAAATGTATTTAAAGGAAAACAAGAAGACTATGAATACCGCAGATCTTTTTTAGGGAGGTTTGTAGATTACTTGGTCTTGATGACAATGAATATCAAGAAAGAATTGCTGATTTTTTTTGAATCGTTAACTACTTCTAAGGATTTTATATTACTTAGTGATGGTAATTGGGATTTGAGAGCTAATCATTCTGTTAAAATTGATATGAATGATATTTATGGTGACAGCGATGCGGAAGCTGATGTTGAAGAGGAAGATAATGATAACAATGATTTATCAGAAGAAGATAATTATGAAGATGATTATAATGAAAATGCAGAAGCTGATATTATCGATGATGATTATTCTGATTTAACTATAGTTGATGAGGATGAACTAGGAGATGAAAACTAGTTTTTTTTTATTTATCTTCATATTATTACATGGAGGCCATTAGTTATGAAGATAAAAATAGGAATACCTAGAGGTTTTTTGTATTATAGAGATTATATTTTATTTAAGAACTTTTTTGAGGGGATTGGTTGCACCGTTTTACTTAGTGCCCTTAGTAACAGAAGTATTATTGAAGATGGTAAAAAATTGGCTGTTGATGAGAGCTGTCTTCCTTTTTAAGATTTATTTGGGACATGTTAAATATTTAGAAAATAAGTGTGATTATATATTGGTTCCGAGAATATGTAATTATGGTAAAAAAAAAAAGGGTATGTATGAGGTTTAATGGTATATATGATGTTGTACATAATCTTTTTCCTACTATTAAAATTATTAATTATAATATTGATTATTTAAAATTTAGATTTGAATTTACGGAATTTTTATTAATGGGATTAAAATTTAATAAAAAATATTTTTAGAGTTATTTATAGTTACTTTATTGGTAAGAAGAAACAAAGAAAGTATATTAAAGATTTATGTAATAGGCAAATTAATAAACTTAAATCTGATAATTTAAAAATTCTTGTGGTATCACATCCTTATATTATTTATGATGCGTTTCTGGGTAGTGATATTATTAATTATTTGACTAATGACGGAATAGATATTTTATATTCTGATAGAATGGATAGAAAAAAATCTATTTGTTATGCTGATGATTTTTCGAAAACTTTGTATTGGATTTATTCTAAAGAGAATATTGGTAGTTTATTTAATTATAAGAATGCTATTGATGGTGTTATATTTTTATCTTCTTTTCCTTGTGGTCCTGATTCATTGGTAAATGAACTTGCTATACGTAAACTTGATGGAGTTCCTTCGATTAATATTATATTAGATGAAAGTACCGCTACATCAGGGTTGTATACTAGATTGGAAAGCTTTGTTGATATATTGAAAGCGAGGAAAATTAATGAATAGGATAATTTCTTTTCCACATCTTGGTAATTATTATATTGCTTTTTGAATATTTTTTATCTAATGCTACAAAATGTAAAGTTATTGTACCTCCTGATACTACTAAAAAAACTATAGAACTTGGTGCTAAATATTCTCCTGATTTTGTTTGTGTACCATTTAAATATAATTTAGGTAATTATATTGAAGTACTTGAAAAGGGAGCAAATGTTCTTATTCAAGGTGGAGGAGGATGTAGATATGGTTATTTTGGTGAACTAGAGGAAAAAATATTGAGGGATTTGGGATATGATTTTGAGTTTTATAACATGATAGAAGATAATCATATTTCTTTAAGAAAGGGATATAAATTTTGTAAAATGATGAATAATAAAATTAATCCTTTTAAATGTTTTTATTATTTATTTAATACTTTACTTATGATTATTTTTATTGATAAAATTGAGAGATATATTAGACTTAATATGGGTTTTGAGATTAATAAGGGTAGTTTTGAGGAACTTGAAAAGGAATACTTTGATAGTTTTAAAAATAATGGTATTTTTAAGAATATTTATTTATATTTTAAATATAAAAGAAAGTTTAAAAATATTTCTATTAATAAAGAGACTAATCATTTTAAAGTGGCTATTCTGGGTGAATTATATTCTCTTATTGATACTAATACTTCTTATAATACGGAAAGAAAGCTTATTAAAATGGGAATAGAGGTATATCGTGATACAGATCTTACTTATTTACTTATTACTAAAAGGTTTAAACTTCATAAAATGATAAAAAGTGGAAAGAAATATATTAGGTATCATTTAGGAGCGGATGCTTCAGGAAGTGTTGTAAAAAAGTTATTGTTATGCTATGAATGGTTTTGATGGAATTCTCCATTTAAAGAGTTTTGGATGTACTCCTGAAATTAGTGCTATGAATATTTTACCAATTATTTCCAATGAATATAAAATACCTATATTGTATTTTAGTTTTGATGCCGAGGATAATGAAGTCGGTATTGATACTAGATTAGAGGCTTTTTATGATATGATTAAGCAGAAAAAAAAAAGAAACAAAAACATAGTTTCTTTTTTTTTATGTGTTTTTTTAAAGACTTATTTATAAGGTTTTAAAAATTTAGTTAAAGACTTATGGCTTTAACTAATAGTGAACAATGATAATGTGAACTGCTAATATTAAGCTTTAGTTTACAATGTATTTATTTAATATTGTATCTTAAATAAATTTATGTTATAATTTATTTGGATAAGAAGGTGTTATATGGATATTTTAATTTTTGTGCTACTTATGGCTATTTGTATGGGTATTATTTATTTTGTGCATAGGTATTTTGGTAAGAATGAATTTTATTTATTAGCTATTGTTTATTCTATTATATCATTTGTAATGTCTTTTTAAAATTGTACATTTACTTGGTATTGATGTTAATCTTGGAATTATATTTAGTAGTAGTCTTATTATGATACTTTATTATTTTATTCATAGATATGGTAATGATGATGCTAAAAAGTTATAGTGGTAATGATTGTTAGTACACTTATTTGTGCTTGTCTTTTGATGATTAATGCTTTTATGATTCCTTCTTTATATGATAAGATGTCCGCTATGTATCAAGGATTGATACTTGATAATTTGGCGATAGTTATTATTTATCCAATATCACTAACTATTACTTTATTTTTTTATGTAATTATGCTTTTAATGAATTATTACAAGTAAAAGAAAAAAGAACACTTAGAATGATATTAGTATTAGTTGGTATTACTTTTATAGATGTATTTATATTTATTTATTTTAGTTATGCTATTATTATTAGATTTGATATAGCTATGAAAATTGCAATAAGTAATTATTTGTTTAAATGTTTAATAGTTGTTAGTTATTTTCTTATTGTGGATAAATTATTTATGATAAGGAAGGTGAAAAAATGAATCTTTTATATATGTTGATTGAAATAATATTTGTATATTTTATATTGGTATTATTTTATAAGTTTGGAAAAAAAGGATGGATTGTTTTTATATATTGGATTTATGGCGGCATTACTTGGTGTAGTTATGTTTAAACTTTATGATTTTACTTTATTTCCTGTTAATTATGGCCTTCCATTAATTATGGGGATATTTACCGCTAATAATATTATTATTCAGAGGTTTGGACTTGATGAGATAAAAAAAATTATTAGTTATTATGTGGTTCCATATGTGATGGTAATGATTATTATTTGTCTTGGTAGTTTAGTTACTTCTAGTGATTATAATATTATGACTAATAATTGTTTTAATAGTTTATTTGGATATGGGTTAATTAATTTAAGATGTTTTATTAGTGGTCTTTTATCAATTGGATTTATGTTATATCTTAATGGTGAGGTATATTATTATATTAGAGGAGTAAAAATAAATTATTACTTAGTAATATTGGTTCTATATTAATTATTCAATTTATTGAGAGCATTATATTTATATGTGTTGCTTATCTTGGTGAGTATGATTTTCTTATTATATTTGGAATGATTATTATTAGATATTTAATTAAAGTTATAATTGGTATGGTTGGTTTAGTTATTGTGTATTTGCTAGTTAATAGGAGAGGTAAGTAGGTGTAATTATGAGAACAAGAAAAGATGAACTTATTAGTGATGATTTAAAACCATTTGTTTGTAATATTATTAAGGAATATAGGGAAAAATTTAATTATTCTTTGGAGGATTTGGCAAGGGCTTTAAATTATAAAAAAAAATAGACAAACTCTACATAAATATGAGACTGGTGTACTTAATATTCCGTATGATGTATTTTTTTTTGATATTGCTAATATTTTTAATATTGATATTGGAACTTTTGATGATATTCCAATGACTAAGAATGAGAAGGAGTTGTTTGAAAAGAAGTTTATTAAAAATTGTGTTAATACTATGAATGGTAGTAAGAATATTACTTCTAGAGGAGAAAAATTATTAATGCTTATAAGAATGCTTCTTATGAATCTATGAGTAAGGGATGTGAATTATCTATTAAATTATTAGATGATTCGATGGCTCCAACATATTTGAAAGGTGATAGACTATTCTTTAAAAAAAAATGATCATTATGATAATGGTGATGATATTATTATAGCTGTTAAAGGAAATGTTTTATCCGCTAGAAGATTATATAAGAGTGGTAAAGCTATTATTTTGCAGGCTATTAATCCTAAATATCAAACTATTGTTGTTAATGTTTTTTCTGATAATATGATACTTGGTAAAGTTGTATCTATGTCAAGAGATATTAGATAAAAAAAAAAAGACTTCGGTTACTGAAGTCTTTATTTTTTATATTAGTTTAAAGCGTCTTTTAATTTGCTTCCAGCTTTGAATCCAGGAACAACTCTAGCTTCGATTTTAACTGTTTCACCAGTTTGAGGATTTCTACCAGTTCTTGCATCTCTTTTTAGCAGTGAATGTTCCAAATCCTACTAATGTTACTTTTACCAGATTTTTTTTTAATCCACTAGTTATTCCTTCCATTACAGCTTCTAATGCTCTTCCTGCATCAGCTTTTGTTAAATCTGCTTGTTCAGCAATAAATTCTACTAATTCAGCTTTTGTCATTTTTAATTACCTCCGTTTTTTATTAATTAAGCATTATGTTTATATACTATGCTTACTACATAAAGATACCATATAATCTCAATAAAATCAATACTTTTAGGGAAAATATGATAATTATTTTTATAAAGTTAACTATTTGTATAACTTTTGTGGATAGGTTAATAATATTATTGTAAGTTTTATTCTTTATGTTATAATACATTGTGATTTGAGAGGTGTTTTATGAAAAGAGATATTAAAAAAAAATATTATTTTAATTATTACATACATTGCATTAATTATTTTTGTACTTGTTAATTTTGAAAAGATATTATCTATATTAGGTTATATTATTAATATTTTTCGCCATTTATTTTTGGGGCTATAGTGGCTTTTTGTTCTTAATGTTTTAGTTAATTTTATTGAACGTAAATTATTTGGTAAAGTGAAGAAGAAGACATGGCTTAAAATTAAGAGACCTCTTAGTATTGCTATTAGTGTTGTATTAGTTATTTTTATTATAGTGTTTATTATGAATTTGTTGATACCTCAACTTAAGAATTCGGTTTCTTTATTTACTGATAGTTTACCTACTTATAAAGAAGATATTATTAATATTATGAATAAATTTAATTTAGAGGAGACCACTATTAAGAAGGTGTCTGATTATTTGGATAATTTTGGTAAGGTTATTACTGATTATATTAAAGGTAATTCAAAAGATGTTATTACTGTTACTACTGAGGTTGCTACTTCACTTATTGCGATTATTAGTAAGGCTGTTATTGCTATTGTTTTTGCTATTTATATTATTGCACAGAAAGAAACATTAAAGAGACAATTTAATAAGCTTATGAGTGCTTATTTGAAACCTAGAACGGTAAATAGAATTAATAAATATGCTTCAATGGCTAATACTACTTTTTCTAATTTTGTTACTGGACAATGTCTTGAGGCTTTGATTTTTGGTAGTTTATGTTTTCTTGGTATGTTGATACTTAGACTTCCATATGCTACTACTATAGCGGTGTTACTTGGGTTTACTGCTTTGATACCTGTATTTGGAGCATTTATTGGTACTTTCCTAGGGGCATTTCTTATTTTGATGATTAGTCCTATTAAAGCTATTATATTTGTTGTGTTTATTTTAGTACTTCAACAAATTGAAGGAAATTTGATTTATCCTAAAGTTGTTGGTAAGTCTGTTGGTCTTCCGGGTATTTGGGTACTTTTATCTGTTACTATTGGGGCTAGTGTTGGTGGTATACTTGGTATGCTTATAGCAACTCCTTTATGTTCTCTTTTATATATATTACTTAGACAGGCTGTTAATGATAGAATTAATAGTAATAAGATTGTCAATAGAGTAAAAAGAAAAAGTCTAATTATTATTAGGCTTTTTATAATACTATGGCTATCATATTTGAAGAACCTTTATTTATTATTTTTGTTAATGTTTGACATAATTTAAATCTTACATTATCTGGCATCATAGATAATTTGGCTTGTATTCCTTCTTGTACTATTACATCTAGACTTCGACCAAATATTTCACTTTTCCATATATCGGTATTATTATCGTTTTTGTTAAATGATCAATTAATTCTTTACTTTGTAATTCGCTACCTATTATTGGTTCAAATGTACTTTCTACTTCAACTTTAATCATATGAATGGATGCTGCTTTGGCTTTGAGTTTGATACCATATCTTGAACCTTGTTTTATTATTTCTGGTTTCTCTAGTTTCATATCTTCTAATGATGGAGCCGCTATACCATAACCAGTTTGTTTAACCATCTTTAAGGCTGTTTTTATTTGATCATATTCTTTTTTTGCGATATTTAGTTCTTGAAATAATGATAATAGGTCGGCTTTGGTATTTACGGAGATACCGATAGTATCTTTTAATACTTCACTATATAATCCTGGGGGAGCCTCTAAATTTATTGTTACTTCTCCTGTTTCTGCATTAACTTCAGATATATATGATTTTGAAATGTATTCTGATTCAGTAAAGTTATTATTTATTTTATCTATGTCTTTTAGTTTTCTTACTTCTATTACTTCTTCTTTTTATTCTATTTATATATTCTTTTTTTAGATAATGGTCTGGTTTTAAAATAGCTATCCATTCTGGCATATTTACTTTTATTTGCTCTATTGGAAATTCATATAGGGCTGCTTTTTAAAATATTATACATATCTCTTTCTTGCATTGTTTCGATATTTATTGGTAATACTGGTACTTTATATTCATCTTTTAATTTGTCTGCTAATCTTTCGGTATCTGGTAGCATTGGATGGGTACTGTTTAATAGAACTATATATGGCTTTCCGATTGATTCTAATTCTTCAATAACGGTTTTTTCGGCATCTAGATATTCATTTCTTGGTATTTCTCCTATGGAACCATCTGTTGTTACGACAATACCTATTGTGGAGTGATCTTTTTATTACTTTTTCTGTTCCTATTTCTGCTGCTTCTATAAATGGGATTGGTTCTTGATACCATGGTGTCATTACTAGTCGAGGACCGTTTTTCATCTTCATATCCTTTAGCGGATGGAACTATGTATCCAACGCAATCTATCATTCTTATATTGGCTGTAAAATCTTCTATTTCTATTTTAGTGGCTGTTGATGGTATGAATTTTGGTTCTGTTGTCATAATGGTTTTTCCTGCTGCTGCTTGTGGTAGTTCATCTAGGCATCTTTTTCTTTCATATTCATCGGTTATATTAGGTATTATTAAATTTTCCATAAACTTTCTTATGAATGTTGATTTTCCTGTACGTACTGCACCAACTACTCCTAAATATATGTCGCCTCCTGATCTTTTTCCTATACTTTTTTATAACTTCTGTTTTTTTTTCCATTATATACCTCTTTTTCCTTTTTATCACTAAATACTATGTTAAGTAATTTTAAATATGCTAAAATGAGTTGTATTAGTTTTTTATTTTTTCTTTTTATTATTTCTTTTAGAAAATAATTATATATTTTTTGGTGTTATTCATGTCTTCTGGATGGAATTGCACTCCTAATATGAAGTTATTATTATCAATATATTCTATACTTTCAATTATGTTATCCTCTGATATAGATGTTATTTTGAATGGTTTATTTACTTTCTTTACTGCATATATATGTCTTGTATTTACTGAGTATGTATCTCCTAGTAATTTATTTATTGTACTGTTTTTTTTCTGTTTTTTATAAGATGTTCTTTATTTATGTTATAATGATTATTTATTTTTATTAAGTCTTTTTCAGTAGTACTATTTATACTATATAATCCTATTATTTGATGTCCCATACATATTCCTAATACTGGAATATGTTTTTTTATGGATATTCTAATATTTGGAAGTGATATGGGTATATTGTACTTCCTCCTTGAAAAAATTATTCCATCACATAAATCTAATATCTCGGTGTTGATGTATGAATTGTTATAGTTTAATATACCTATATAATTACATTTGTTATGGATATATTTTAAATTATTTTTTAGTAATTGCTTCAAAAGATGTGTTATTTATTTTTTCTTCTCTGGCTATTATACCGATAGTTATATTTTTCATTAAATAAATTTATCTAAGTCATTTGGAACGTTATCATTCATAATGGTGTCAATTATTTTTTGTTCTTTTTTCCTTAGATACCTCTCTTCCTGTCATTTTTTTGCTAAGTCATTTATTACCTCTTTTTTAAAGTACTTTCATCTTTCATATTACCTTCTTGTAGTTTATTTGCAAGTGATAATATTGTTTCTTTATCGACGTTAGTCTTTTTTTCTACTCTTTTAAAAAAATTATCTGAAAAATTCATTAAAAAAACCTCCTAACATAATATATGTTAAAAGGTTAAATAGGTTAATTAATCATTTTTATTTTTATATTCTAATATGATTGGTGTCCCTTCTAAATCAAAATTTTCTCGTAATTTGTGTTCTAAATATCTTTCATATGAAAAGTGTATTAGTTTGTTACTATTTACGAATAGTGTAAATTTAGGTGGGGTAGTACCAGTTTGTTGAGCAAAGGATATTTTTAATCTTTTTTCCTTTATATGATGGAGGTGCTTTTAATAATACGGCATCTCTTATTACATCATTTAGGGTACTAGTCTTTATTTCTTTTTTGTGAATTTATATATACTTTATCTATTTCTGGCATAATAGTAAATATTCTTTTTTCTTGGTTAGCGCTGATACGAATGTTATTGGGGCAAAAGATAAAAATTTGAATTCTGAACGTACTAATTTTGTAAATGTACTAATATCATTTTTATCATTTACTGTATCCCATTTATTTACTACTATTATGATTGGTTTTCCTTCTTCAAGTGCATAACTGGCAATGTGTTTGTCATGTTCTATTATTCCTTCTTCAGCGTTTATTACTAGTAGGCATACATCACTTCGTTCTATAGCTTTCATACTTCTTAATACGGAGTATTTTTTCTATTCTTTCAAATATTTTGCCACTTTTTCTGATTCCTGCTGTATCTATGGCTACATATTTTTTTTTGATTATATGTAAACTCGGTATCTATGGCATCTCTTGTTGTTCCAGCAATAGGGGATACGATTACTTTTTTCTTCATTTAATAGTGCATTTACAAGACTACTTTTACCAACGTTTGGTCTTCCTATTAAACAGAATTTTATTCGATCGTCTTTTTTTCTTCTTCCATATTGTTTTCAGTAAAATTTTCTGTTATTTTATCTAATAAATCTGATAATCCTAGAGAATGTTCACCACTTATTGGTAACACGTCTTCAAAGCCTAGTTCATAGTAGTTATATATATTTTCTTCTCTTTTTTGGATTATCTAATTTATTTACCGCTACTAAAACTTTTTTTCCTGATTTCATTAATATATCTCTTATTATAAAGTCGTTTTGATTTAATTCTTCTAATCCATTTACTACAAAAACTATAATGTCTGCTTCTTCAATGGCTATGTTTGCTTGAATGATTATCTCATTATTGAAGTCTTCTTCGGATACATCGATTCCACCAGTATCTATTAAATGAAATTTGTAGTTTTTGTAATTTACTGTACCGTATATTCTATCTCTTGTTACACCAGGAGTATCTTCAATTATGGCTATTTTTTTACCGACTAATTTGTTAAATATTGTTGATTTACCAACATTTGGTCTTCCAACGATTGCTACTGTAGGTACTTTCATGTAATATCACCTCTTTGTAAAGTATTATAACAGAAAATAAAAAAAAAAAAATACTATAGTTTTATTTTTAATCCATAATTTATTATGTTTAATGTATTTTGGTATGTTAGTTCTGATAGTTCTAAAAGATATAAATAATCTTTTTTTCTGAAATAGTATTTTTTATTTGAAGATAGAAATTGTTTTTGTAATAATAAATGTTTTTATAGTTTATATTACATTCTTTTTATAATGTTGTAATCTATTTTATATAATATTGGATAATCTGTATGAATTATTATTTTTACTTCTATTTCATTTTCTGTTTTTAATATTGTTTTTATATTTTTTAATATAATTAGAGTACCATATTTTTTATTGGGTAAAACTCTAAAATAATTAGCTTTTCTAATTTGTTTTGTTTTTTTATTTTATTTATTATTTTATTTGTTATTTCTTCTAAAACATTATGATTGTATATATCTATATTGTTTTTAATTATTTTTATTATATAATCATTAGTATTATTTATTTGGTTTATTATCATAAATCACTTCCATTTTAGTTTATGATAATATGTTTAATAGGGTAACTAACTTAAATGCTTTTCTATTTCTTCATATACTTCGTTTTTGCCTATTTTAGTTACTGATGAAAATAGAATTATATTTTGTCATCAGGTAAGTTTAATTCTTTTTGAATAATATTTTTGTTTTTAGCATGGTTATTTTTAGATACTTTGTCTACTTTGGTACAAATGATTGTTACTGGTACATTGTAGTATTTTAAATAATCATACATCATTATATCGTCACTTGTTGGTTTATGTCTAAAGTCCACTAATAAAAATACCATTTTTAGATTTTCTCTTGATTTTAAGTAACTTTCCATGATTAATCCAAATTTCTTTTTTTAATGAGTTTCTTACTTTAGCAAACCCATAACCTGGGGCATCTACTAAATAGAAGGAATCATTTATTTTATAGAAATTTAATGTTTGGGTTTTTCCTGGCGTAGATGATGTTCTGGCATAGTTTTTTCTATTTATTATTGTATTTATAAAACTGCTTTTACCAACGTTGCTTCTACCTACTAATAGAAATTCTTCTTTATTGTCTGTTGGGTATTGGCTTTCACGTACTGCAGAGATTATTAATTCAATAGTATTTATTTTCATTTTTGCTCACCAAAATAATTTTACCATAGTATATAAAAAAAAAGCAAATTATGGATTATTTGCTTTTTCGGTTTCATCTTTTCATTATCTTTGGAAGTAGTTTCATCTTTATCAGTTCCCGATGTTTGGTTATCTTTTTCATCTTTATTTTTATCTATAGTTTCATCTTTTTCGTTGTCTTTTGAAGTAGTTCCATCTTTATCAGTTCCTGTTGTTTGATTATCCTTTTCTTCTACTTTTGTAGTGTTGTCTTTTTCTGCTTTTGTACTGTCTTCTTTTGTTTTATTATCATCTTTTTTAGTACTTGTAGTTGTATCTTTCTTTGTTTCTTCTTTAGTAGTTTGAGGATTTATTTGGCTTGGATATTTAACATTTCCAACTGTGTTATTATATGATGACTCTAATGTTATACCATTATTTACATCATCTATTAGTTTTTTTGCTTCTTTTATACTATCTTCATTTGGAATTGTTACATATAATTTTTGTGTGCTATATGAATATGTATAATCCATACTACCTGTTCCCATTAGTGATGTGCTAGTTATATTCCATCCACCAGGTTTTTCTAATTCTTTTTGAATTAATTTAGTTATATCTGTTTCTGATAAACTTGTTTGGAATGAATCTTTTACACTACTTAATATTTTTGAATATTTATATATTAATTCTTTACTTGTTACTTTTCTTATAATGGCTTCTATTACTGCTTCTTGGTTTTTACCACGATCATTATCGCCTTCTGGAAGACTTTTTCTTTCTCTAGAAAAAGCTAAAGCTTGTTTACCATTCATATGGTTGTAGCCTTTATAGAATTGGTAATTATCTATATATGATGTAAATGAATATTTGGAATAAACATCTACGCCATCTATACTATCTATTAGTTTTTCTAGTGTTGTAAAGTTAACTCGTAAATAATAGTTTATATCAATGTCTAATAGCTCTTCAATCGTACTAATAGACATATTTAATCCATAATTACCAGCATGTGTTAATTTATCTTTATATCAGTTGTTCCTGATAATTGAACATAGTAGTCTCTTGGTATTGATGTTAATAATATTTGTTTTGTTTTTGGATTTACTGTTACTAGTATATTTACGTCACTTCTAGATACTGTAGCTATATCACCATATACGTCAATACCACTTATATAGATTGTAAATGGGTCTTTAGTTACATTAACGGTTTTATTTTTTTCTGTTATGACACTTCTTATTGTTATTTTGTATAATATTTGGTATTGACTTACATCTTCTTCTTCGGATTTTTTATATTATAATAATTTTCTTCTATTAAAATGGATGATAGTGTTTTTTTATCTAAGTCATTAAATAATTTAGTATAATCTGTGTATTCTTTTTTTTTTTCTGTTTTTACTTTTTATCTAATTTTTCGATTGCTTTATTTATGTTTGTTAAGTCATTTTTTATATATCCTAAATCTTTATTTTCGATATCTTTTATATCTTTATAATTGTTTTCTTTTAATGTTAAAACTAAATATGTTTCTTCGCTATAATGAATTTTGGAAAAACTATTAAAGAAATTTAATGTTATTCCTAAATAGTAGGTTATTATAAGATATATTATTATAAATAGGGCAGAAAAGATGTAACCAATCTTTTTATTCTTTTTAATTAATATTAAGTTTATTGTATATAGTAATATAACTAATACTAATGATATGATAAAATATAGTGTTGGTAATATATTACATAGTTTTAGAAACACTAAAAATGTTAATGTTATTATGGTAAATATTATTAAATATATATTTTTAAATTTATTGTTATTTTTTCTTTTTCTTTTTTTTCATTATACTCCTCCAAAATAATAATAACACATTTATATTTAGATAGTAAATATAAATATTATTGATTTGATTTTATTTGACATTATATTTACGATAAAGTTTTTTGCTTTTCGTTTTTAATTTTTCAAAGTCATTATTGGCATTATAATATTCTAGTAGTTCAGATTGTATGTCTAAGGCTATTTTGTATCTATAATCTTCTTTGTTTTTACTTTCAAGTATCTTTGTATCTAAATATTGTATGTATCTTTCTAGGGTAGGACTAGGATTTTCTTTTTAAATATATTTTTTCCATTAACATTGGTAATATTTCACAATCATCTTTTAATGTATATTTTTTATTAAGATTATTGTATGCTAGTAATCCGTGAGTGTACTCGTGAATATTTGTGACAATTGTTATTTCATCTTTGATAAATGGAATGTATAATATTATTTTATTTAACCTTTGACGTTTATCAAATGTATAGTATGTTCCTACTAATGGTCTTTGATCTGTATCTAGATAGTCGAACATTATAGAGTTTTCTCTTAAATATGTAAAGATTTCTTCATCATATAGTTTATGCTCTTTTGAAAAAAAATTTATAAATTTTATATATGAATTATTTGGCATAGTACCTCCTTTTTAAAGTTATTTTACCATAAAAAAAAAAAATGATAGCAGCCTAACGATCTCTATCATTAAATATTAGGGCGTATCTTAGTATTTCAAGTAATGTACTAAGTACACTAGCTACGTATGTAAATGCCGCTGCGATGAGCATATTTTTAGCAGAGCTCTTTTTTCTTCTTCATCTATGAGATTAAGTCTTTCTAATTCTTTTATTGCTCTATGCGAAGCATTGAACTCTACGGGTAGTGTTATTAATTGAAATACTAGCATACTTAATAGTAATACGATTCCTACTTCTATTAGTGTATATGAGAATATTATTCCTATTACGATGGCTAAATATCCTATTCTTGTACATATATTAACAAATGGTACAATAGCACTTCTTATACGCATGGGTATATATTTATTTTTGTCTTGGATAGCATGTCCACATTCATGGGCCGCTACGGCTGCTGAAGCAATACTTGAACCATGATAGATATCTGTAGATAATTTTATTACTTTCCTTTGTGGATCATAATGATCTGTTAGATTTCCTCTTGTTTCAAGAATCATAATATTATCTAAATTGTTGCTATCTAGAATTTTTCTAGCCACATCATATCCCTGACAAATCTTTATTGTTTAATATTTTTTGTATTTGCTGTAAGCTAGTGATATGAATATTTGCGACAATGTAGTTATTAATATTGATATGAATATTATTAAATAATTTAATGTTATATCTTCCATTTTTCTCTCCTTTGCGCTTTAATTATACATTTTAATTATGGTAAAAATATGTAATTTATATATTTATTTGAAAATATTAAATGGATATCTATTTGGTATATCTAGTGAAAATGTTAGTTTTTCTTTGGTAGTGGGATGGATAAAACTTATACTGTTGGCAAATAGTGCTATATTTATATTATTAGGATTTTTTTCATATTTTGAATCTCCTAATAACGGGTGATTTCTACTGGAAAATTGTACTCTTATTTGATGTGGACGACCTGTTATTAAATTTATTTCTATTAATGATAGGTTGTCTTTTGTTTTAAGTACTTTTATATTCTAAAGCTGAGTATTTGCCTTTTTTTTTTGTTGTTACATTACTTATATTTGTTTTATTATTTTTAATTAAATAATCTTCTAATTTACCTTGATTTGGAAGTGCTCCTGTTATTACTGCTATATAGGTTTTATGAAAGGTGTTTTCTCTTATTTGATTACTTAGTCTGGATGCTGCTTTGGATGTTTTTGCGAATACCATTATGCCTCCTACTGGTCTGTCTAATCTATGTACTAGGCCTATATATGCTTCGTTTGGTTTATTTTCTTTTATTTTGCGATAATTTTTTTAAAATGGTAATCATATCTAGGTCTTTACTTGAATCTTCTTGAACTGGAATGTTTACTGGTTTTTCTACTACTAAAAGATGGTTATCTTCGTATATTATATTAATTTTTGGTAATTTTTCCATAGATACCACATGGTAATATTAAATTATTTTCGGTTATTGGTAGACAGTTTTCACCAGTTTCTATTTTTGATTAGGAAATTTTAATTTTAATATATTTTCTAATGATATATGACTTATTCCAGTTGTGTAACTACTTATTAGTAGGAATGAATAATCTTTATCTAATACGTCTTTTACTTTATCTAATAGTTTTGTAAAATCGTTTTCGAATTTCCAGACTTCTTTATTTGGTCCTCTACCATAACTTGGTGGATCCATAATTATTCCTTGATAAGTATGTCCTCTTCTTTTTTTCTCTTTCTAAGAATTTTATTGCATCATCGGCAATAAATCTTATTGTTTTATCTTCTAAGTGGCATAATTTCATATTTTCTTTTGCCCATTCATTGATACTTTTGATGCATCAACATGTACTACTTCTGTAGCTCCAGCATTTGCTGCTGCCATAGTGGCACATCCAGTGTAAGCAAATAGATTTAGAATATGCATTTCCTCATGATCTTTTTAAATATTCTTTTACTTTGAAGTCTATATAATCCCAATTTGCCGCTTGTTCTGGAAAAATGCCTGTATGTTTGAAGTTGGTAGGGGATACTTTGAATGTTAAATTATTATATTTTACTGTCCAGTACTCTGGTAACTTTTTTTGTATTCCCAATAGCCGCCACCTTCATTGCTACGATGATAATATCCATCATAATTATTCCAAACATCTTTTTTCTCCCATATTATTTGTGGATCTGGTCTATTAAGAATTATGTTTCCCCAGCGTTCTAATTTTTCTCCGTTACCGGTTTTTAAGCATTCATAGTCTATCCATTTATTACTTATATTCATTTTCACACCTCACATAGATTATATCATTTCTAAATTAAGAAGTAAATGAAAAAAGAGGTTAATTCCTCTTTGATGATTATTTTATAATAATGTTTTGACTTTCTTTATGGGGAAGTTCTTCTTTGGGAAATGATATTGTTAGAATACCATTTTGATAATTGGCTTTTATATCACTTTTCTTTTTTTTCTCCTATATAAAAACTTCTTTTTACTTCTCCATATAATCTTTCTCTTCTAATATAGTTATCCGCTTTAAATTCGATATTTTTTATTGCTCTTATGGTTATATATCCATTTTCATAATTTATTGTTATTTCATCTTTGGTTAATCCTGGTAAATCTATTTCCATTATGTATTCTTTTTTTTTTCTTCACGAATATCTGTTTTCATAAATTCTCTTTCTTTTAATATTGGGGAATCTATTAAAGTGAAATAATCATTTAAATAATATTTTGGTAACATAATATAATCATTCCTTTCTATTATATTATGTTTATATGAATATTATTTTATACTAATTTTCTATAATTAAATTACTATTACCTAATGGTAAATATAATGTTGCTCTATTAATATAAAGAAGGTTGCTAATGTTAATAGTCCTTCCTGCTTTTTTTTTCTTCTTCTGTAGTGGCGTTTTGATAGGAATAGTATGCATTTAGGAAAAAGTAAATGGCTATAATAAGGTTTAATCTTCGATTATAATAATATATTTTATTAGCGGTAGTATTATTAATACTTTCTATGTTTAAGGCACTTTTTTTTCTTTTCGTTAATTAGATAGAATGATACTCCTGCTTTAATAGCGGCTAAAAAAGAAAAAAATGATATCAATATTTATTTCTTTTAATAGTTTTTCATTTGTATTTTTCATATTAAATTATATAAAAAAAGAATGATAAATATCATTTATATCATTCTATTTTGTTTTTGTGTTAACTTTTACATATTCTTCTTTCATGATAGTTATTATTCTTACTATGAAGTCTAAATCTTTTTTTTCGTGTAAATATTTGCAATTGTTAACAATATATTTTACTTTTTCTGAAATATCTTGATTATCGTTATTTATGTCTAGTAGTGAGTTTAAATCAATATTGAATATTATTGCTATTTGTTTAAGTATTCCAGCGGTTGGTTCAGATTTTCCTGTTTCTACTCTAGATAGATAATTTCTGTTTATTTTTAACATTGCTGCTAGTTCTTCTTGTGAAATACCTTTACTTTTTCTAAGTGATTTTATTTTTTTCGCCTAACTTCATTATTACCTCCAACAATTATTTTTATTATAATAAATTATTTTATATTTGAAATATGATGATAATATTATTACCAGAATTGATTTAATTATTATCTAATATTGGTTTTTTTTTGCTGATAAAAAAATATATTTTTCTGGTATTTTTATTAGTTGTTATTTAATTAATATAAATTAATTATATTACTTGTTTTTTGTATATAAAATTGCTATAATATTAATGATTTAGAAGGAGGTCTTTATGATTACAAGAGATAATTTAGAACTTTATGCTAAAAAGCTTATGTTTGAAATGAATGATGATGAGTATAAGACTTTGGAAAATGAGTTTGATGTTATATTGAAACAAATGGATTTGATTGGTAAAAAATAGAGGACATTGATGATGTTAGTCCAATGACTTTTCCTTTTGATTTAGAGCTTGATGATAGTTATTTAAGAGATGATTCTTATGATAATGAAATTTGTTTTGATGATATGAAAATTAATGTTAAAGAATATGAGGGTAACAGGGTTAAGGTTCCTAAGGTGGTGGAATAATGACAGAAAAATTTATTGATGATATTAGAAATGGCTTGGATAGTGGTAAAGTAACAAGTGATAAATTATTTGAGGAAGCTGTAAATAAAGCTTATAAATATCAAGATGTATATAATTCTTTTGTTACTATTATGGATAAAAAAGATGAGGTTTGTAGTAATAGTATATTAAGTGGTATTCCTTATGCTCTTAAGGATAATATTTCTACTAAGGGGATACTTACTACAGCCTCTTCTAATATTCTTAAAGATTATATTCCTTTATATGATGCTACTATATATAAAAAAGTTAAAAAATTCTGGGGCAGTGTTAATGGGAAAAACTGTTCTTGATGAACTTGCTATGGGTGGAACTGGTACTACTGGTCATACTGGTATTGTTAGAAATCCTTGGAATAAAGATAGAATGATAGGGGGAGTTCTGCTGGTAGTGCGGCTAGTGTTGCTCTTGGCATTGTTCCTTTTGCTATTGGTAGTGATACTGGTGATTCTATTAGAAAACCTGCTGCTTATGGTGGGATAGTTGGATATAAGCCTACTTATGGTAGAATATCTAGATATGGTTTATTTTCTTTTGCTTCTAGTTTGGATCATGTTGGGGTATTTGCTAGAAGTGTTAAGGATGTAAGTTATGTTATGGATGTTGTAAAAGGTCATGATGATAAGGATATGACTAGTTTACCAGATGAAGATGTTTCTTATGCTTCTGAACTTGATAATGATGTTAGTGGTAAGAAATTATTTTATATTAAAGAAGCTATTGAAATAGATAATGGTAATAATGAACTTAAGGAAATTATTAGTAACTTTAAGAGTGTTCTTGAGAAATGTAAGGAACTTGGAATGATAGTGGAAGAGGTTAGTTTTGATAAAGAATTGCTTGAAGCTATATATCCGGTTTATAATGTTATTTCTTGTGCTGAAGCTACTTCGAATAATTCTAATTTAACTGGTATTCCTTTTGGTAATAGAGTTGATGGTAAAAATGTTAATGATATTATGATGAATACTAGAACTAATGGTTTTTCTGAACTTATTAAGAGAAGATTTGTTATTGGTAGTTATGTACTTCAAAAAAGAGAATCAAGAAAGATTATTTTTAAATGCTTGTAGAGTTAGAAGACTTATTGTTAATAGAATGAACGAACTATTTGAAAAGTATGATGGCCTTATTATGCCTACTAGTGGAAATATTGCTCCTTTGTTTGATGATGCCAGTGATAAATTGTCAGATGAATATTTGATTTTAGGTAATCATCTTGTTATTGGTAATTTTGGGGGATTTCCTAGTATATCTATTCCTAGTGGCTTTGTTAATGATATGCCAGTTAGTGTTAATATTACTGGTAGGGCTAAAGAGGATAGCTTAGTACTTAATATGGCAAATAAGATAGAGAGTTTGCTTGATTGTAAAGGTATGGTGGCTAAAGATGAGTAAGTATGTTCCAGTTATTGGACTTGAAGTTCATTGTGAACTTAAGAGTAATAGTAAAAATTTTAGTAGTGCTAAAAATGGGACAGGCGAAGTTAATACTAATTTGTCTGTAGTAGATATTGGTTATCCTGGTATTCTTCCTGTTGTTAATAAAGAGGCTGTTAAAAAGAGCATCATGGTAGCTTTGGCTTTTAAATTGTAGAGTACCTGAAAAGCTTGTTTTTGATAGGAAGAATTATTATTATCCTGATTTACCTAAAGGATATCAGATTACTCAGTTTGGTAATCCAATAGGTACTAAAGGTTATGTAATGATAAATGTAGATGGAGTAGAAAAAAAAATTACTATTCATGATACGCATTTGGAAGAGGATACGGCGAATATGGATCATTTGAGTACTTATTCCTTAATTGATTATAATAGGGCAGGAGTACCACTTCTTGAGACTGTTACTGAACCTTGTATTGGTTCTTCGAAAGAAGCTATTGCCTACTTAGAGACACTTAGAAATATATTTTTATATTTAGATGTTAGTGATGCAAGGGCGGATCTTGGTCAAATAAGAGTAGATGTTAATGTATCTCTAATGAAAGAAGGAGATACTAAACTTGGTACAAGAGTAGAAATGAAGAATATTAACTCTTTCACTACTGTTAAAGAAGCTATTGAAGTTGAAATTAAAAGACAAACAGAAATACTTGAAGCTGGTGGAGTTATTGAACAGGAAACTAGGAGATATGATGAAGTTAATAAAACGACAGTTTTTATGAGAGGTAAAAGTGATGCTATTGATTATAAGTATTATACTGAGCCTAATATTCCTCCTATTAGATTAAGAGAAGAATTTATTAATGATATTAAAAATAATATGCCTGTTCTTGAATATGAGAGAAAGTTAAAATATATAAATGAATATGGTATTGGTAATGTTGATGCTAGTACTTTAACTAAGGATAAGAAACTATCTGATTATTTTGATAATATTGTTAGTTATGGTTCTAATCCTAAAGAGACTGCTAATATTATAGTAGGATTTTTACTGATATTTGAATAAGAATTTTATGACTATTAGTGATATTGATATTAGTAGTAAAGACTTTAGTGATATTATTAAGATGATGAGTGATGGAAAGATATCTAATAAACAGGTTAAAGATATTTTTACTAAGGCTTTAGATGAGAATAAGAATATTTTAGATGTGGCTAAGTCTATTGGTACTCAGATTAGTGATAAGGAAGAGATAAGAAGAATTGTTAATGAAGTGTTTAATGATAATCCTAAAGTTATTGATGATTATAAAGCTGGTAAAAATGTTAATGGATTTATTATGGGACTTATTATGAAGAAAACTTCTGGTAAGGTTAATCCAGGTGTTACTAATATGGTACTTAATGAAGAACTAAAAAAAATTATAGTTTTTTTTTCTTTGTATTTCTTTTTTATTTATTTTATGATAGAATATTATTAGAATATGGATAAGGAGTTAGTTATGAAAAATAAGTATGTTAAAATTTTCTTTACTTTTTTATTATTGGTATTGTTTGTTTATTTGGGATTAATTATGTTAATGCTAAAACAGTAGCAATGGGAATTAAAAAGTAATAAGACTACAGTTGAACCAGGAGATACAATTAGAATTGATTTGCCTGTGTTATGTGTAGCTAAAGGAACTAATGTTAGTAAAATTGATACTGGTTTTGAATATGATTCAAATGCTTTAACCGCTACGGAAGTTAAGAACGTTAAATATTTTAATGGTTGGAAAAATGTTAAGGATAATTTAGATGATAAAAATGGTAGCTTTGTGATTAGTCTTAAAGCTGATTCTTCTAAAAATTATATTAACTCTGATAATGCTTCTGGTGATTGTGGTGATGATACTTATGTTACTTTGGTATCTGGGTATGAACTTAAGGTTAAAGATGTTGCTAATCAAAAGACTACTATTTGGGTTTTACAAGATGGGGAGAGAAGTACTTCTATTGATATTAATATTTATAAGACTAATGATAATAATAATTTAAAAGAGTTGAATATTGAAGGTGTAGAGATTGAACCTAAATTTTCTCCAAATGTAACTAGTTATGAAGCTGAAGTGGATTATGATAAAGAAAAGGTTGTTATTAGTGCTGTTTGTGATGGTGATAATTGTAGTGTGTCTAATGCTGGTGAAAAGGAATTACAAGTTGGAGAAAATAGATTTGAAATAGTTGTTACTGCTGAAAATGGTAGTAGAAAGAAATATAATATATTTATTAATAGGAAAGAGGCTTCTTCTGATACTACTTTATCATCTTTAAAAATTAAAGATTCTAATGGTAATAATGTTGCTATTGGTTTTAAGAGTGATAAACGTAGTTATGATGTTAATGTTAATAATGATATTTTATTTGTAGAGTTTGATGCAAAGTGTAATGGTGCTAATTGTAAAATAGATGATATAGATACTAAGAAGTTAAATGTTGGAAATAATAGTTTTAAAATTAAGGTTACTGCTGAAGATGGTACTACTGGGGAATATAAGATTAATATTATTAGGAAAAGAAAAAGAGTATTATTCCTTATATAATTGGTGGAATTATATTGGCTCTTCTTATTGCTCTTGGAATTGTATTCTTTATAAGAAGAAATAAAGATAAGAAGGCAAAACGTACTAATGTTGAACCTATTGATATTCCTGAAGATAATTTTGATATTAATAATTTGCAATAATTATTTAAAGATACTGGTATAAAACTGGTATCTTTTTATATATTTTGCATAAAATATTAAAAAGTTGAAAAAAGTACTTGATTATTTAAAAAAATTATTATATAATTAAGAAGTCTTGTGGATGTATTGGCCAATTAGCTCAGTTGGTAGAGCACTCGGCTGTTAACCGATAGGTCGTAGGTTCGAGCCCTACATTGGCCGCCATATGATTATTAAACTCTCACATGAGAGTTTTTTTGTTGTAATAATAAAAAATGTTATTTTATTATTGACAAATATGTATAATATATGATATATTTATGTCAGCCGATAGGTGTTTTTTATTTTAATCAATTAGGAGGATTTATGAGTAAGATTGCTGATTATTTTAAAGGTGTAAAAAAAAGGAAGCTGCTAGAATTAAATGGACTAGTAAAAAGGATTTACTAAAATATTCTATATCTACTATTAGTTTTATGTTATTTTTTGGTGTTTTCTTTTTATTTAATTGATATGCTTGTAGCATTATTAAGGAGTGGTTTATAATGAAAAAGGAATGGTATGTTGTAAATACTGTTAGTGGACACGAATATAAGGTAAAAGAAAAGCTTGAAATGAAGATTAACTCTAGGGATTTACAAGAAAATATATTTAGAGTTATTGTTCCTGAGCAGAAAGAAATTGAATATAAGAATGGTGTAAAGAAAGAAAGAATTAAGAAGATGTTTCCTGGTTATGTGCTTGTAGAGATGGTTATGAGTGATGAAGCTTGGTACATTGTTAGAAATACACAGGGTGTAACTGGATTTATTGGATCTTCTGGTAAAGGTGCTAAACCTATTCCATTACTTCCACAGGAAGTTGATCGTATTCTTAATAGTATGGGTATGAGTAGAGTGGATGTTAGTAAAGATCTTAAAGAAGGTGCTAAGGTTAAGATTATTTCTGGACCATTTAAAGATATGATGGCTAAAATTGATTCTGTTGATTTGAAAGAACAAAAACTTACTGTATTAGTAGATTTGTTTGGTCAAGAGACTTCAGTTGAGGTTGATATGCAAGAAGTAGAAACTTTAGGATAATTTTTAAATAAAAATACTTATATTGTTAAAACTTTAATAAAAAATAAAAAAAATAGTTGTATTTTTGTGTAAAAGTGTGATATCATTATCGGTGCGAGACATATTATTATGTTAGTAAGTGGAAGGCGGACGGCTGATAGGACCACACGCGAAAAAGAAATTTTAATAGGAGGTGTTTTTCGTGGCTAAGAAAGAAGTTACTAAAATAATTAAATTACAAATTCCAGCAGGAAAAGCAACACCAGCTCCTCCAGTAGGAACTGTACTTGGACCAGCAGGAATTAATTTACAAGAATTTTGTACTAAATTTAATGATGCATCTAGAGATAAGATGGGAGATATATTACCAGTTGAAATTACTATTTATGAAGATAGAAGTTTTGATCTTGTACTTAAAACTCCACCTGCTGCATTCTTACTTAAGAAAGCTGCTGGTATTAAATCTGGATTCAGTAAAGGTGAAGTTGTTGCAACTTTATCAAAAGATAAACTTAGAGAAATCGCTGAAACTAAGTTACCTGATTTAAATGCTTATACAGTAGAAGAAGCTATGAAAGTAGTTGAAGGTACTGCCAGTAACATGGGAATTAAAATAGAAGATTAATTATAATATGTCATATAGGTTTTTATACCTATGTGGAAGGATACTCTAGTCCGCAATTACCACATAAGGAGGGAAGACGAATGAAAAGAAGTAAAAGATATGTTTCTAATTTAGAAAAAGTCGAAAAGAATAAAGTATATTCTGTAGAAGAAGCTGTTAAATTAGTTAAAGAGACTTCTAATACTAAGTTTGATGGTACTGTTGAAGTTGCCATGAATTTAAACTTAGATACTAAAAAAGAATGATCAACAATTAAGAGGAGCAGTTGTTTTACCTAATGGTACTGGTAAAACTAAGAGAATATTAGTTCTTGCTAAAGGAGATCAAGCTAAGGCTGCTAAAGAGGCTGGCGCTGATTTTGTTGGAGATGTTGATATGATTCAAAAAATCGAGAAAGAATCTTGGTTTGATTATGATGTTATCATTGCTACTCCAGAAATGATGCCACTTCTTGGTAAAATTGGTAAGTTACTTGGACCTAAAGGTTTGATGCCAAACCCTAAAACTGGTACTGTAACTGTTGATACTGCTAAAGCTATAGAAGAAACTAAAAAAGGTAAAGTTAACTACAGAACTGATAGTTTAGGAAATGTTCATGGAATTATTGGTAAAGTTAGTTTCGATGATGATAAATTAGTAGAAAATCTTAAAGCTTTTTGTTGAAGCTATAATGAAAGTTAAGCCTTCAACAGTAAAAGGGTGCTTATGTTAAGAATGTTAGTATTTCTTCAACAATGGGACCTGGTGTTAAAATTGATTTAAATTCATTTGACAAATAATTTTATTTGATATATAATAAGTTTGTTTGAAAGAAATATTATGCCAAAGACAGTAAGGGCAATTAATGCTTGAAAATCTTACCGAGGAATAAAAAATATTAGTCTTTTTATCCCTCGAATAGAGGGATTTTATTATGGCATAGGAAAGGATTGATACTATGGCAAATGCAAAGATTATTGAACAAAAGGCTTTAGTAGTTGATGAAATTAAGAATAAGTTCGAAAATGCTAAGTCAGTAGTTGTATTTGATCCTAGAGGTCTTAAGGTTTCAGAAGTTACTGAACTTAGAAGAGCTCTTAGAGATTCTGGCTCTGATTATAAAGTATATAAGAACACATTAGCTAAAAAGAGCTGTTGATAGTTTGAACATTGGATTAGGTGATTATCTTGAGGGCCCATCTGCTATTAGTTTCTCTAGTGATGAACTTGCACCTGTTAAGGTTATAAGTGAATTTGCTAAGAATCATGATGCACTTGAACTTAAAGCTGGTATTGTTGAGGGAAAAGTTGTTGCTGCAAATGATCTTGCTGCTTATGCTGCTATTCCATCAAGAGAAGGATTACTTACAATGCTTGCTGCAGGACTTATGGGTACTGTTAGAGATTTATCTATATGTTTAGATTTATATTCTAAAGAAAAAAGAAGAAAATTAATAAAAAAATAATAAATAATAAGAAAGGAAGGAAAATATAATGGCTAAATTAACAAGAGATGAATTTATAAGTTCATTAAAAGAAATGTCTATTCTTGAAATTAAAGAATTAGTTGATGCAATGAAGGAGGAATTTGGTGTTGATCCATCAGCAGTTGCTGTTGCTGGACCTGCTGCTGCTGCAGTTGAAGAAGGACCAAGCAAAGTTAATGTTGTGTTAACTGCTGCTGGTGCTAACAAAATTGCTGTTATTAAATTAGTTAGAGATTTAACTGGTTTAGGATTGAAAGAAGCTAAAGACATTGCTGATAATGGTGGAAACGTTAAAGAAGGCATCGACAAAGAAGAAGCTGAAAAGATTAAAGCTCAATTTGAAGAAGCTGGAGCTACTGTTGAATTAAAATAATTAGTTTGTAGACATTTAAAATTATGAAGAAATCTATTTTATTAGATTTCTTTTTTTTTTTTTGTGTTATACTCTAAATGGTGATGCATATATGGAAAAAATAAAAATAAAGTTTGATTATGTTTCGTATTATGACTTTGAAGAAGAGTTTTTACTTTATTTATCAAAATCATATGGTATTATTTCTGCTGATGTAGATAAGAAGACTGATGATATTATACTTGAATATGATTCTTCTAAGATATCTTTAGAACTACTAACAAAAGAAATATTAATATATTTGGGTTTGGACAAAATCCCTTCTGTTATAGCATTTGATAAGTGCGTTAGTAATAGTCATATACGTAAGGATATAATTGTTATTAAAGATATATGTTGTGAATATTGTCTAAAAGATATGATTAAAGAATTACTAGTAGTTGATGGTATAGAAAGTGCTTATACTGATTTTGATTATGTAAATAAGTACAATGTAAATATTTTCATAACTTATGATGATACAATTATTAATGAAGAAAAATTGATTGATTTAAAGAATAAATTCAATGGTTAGTTTTTATTTGTATTATATTTTAGAGGCTGCTAAATAGTGGTTTCTTTTTTTCTATTTTTGTGATAAAATTTAATTAGGAGGATATTAAAATGGAAAAGAAAAATACGGGTTTAATAGTTTTGGTTGTTGTACTTAGTTTATTTGTTGTAGGACTTGGTGGATATATTGTATATGATAAAATATTGAATAATGGTGTTAGTGATAATGAAAATGCTGATAATATTAAAGATGACGATTCTCATACGTACAATTTTAGTGTAATGGATGGTTATTATTTTAAACAGGAAAATGATACAAATGGGGAATCTTCATATGGCCTTTATTTGTTGGCAAATGGTATGTTTAAAATTAGATATGCTGGTATGGCCCCTTATGGTTATATTGGTAATTATACAATAGAAAATGATATACTTACTTTAAATTATTGGTTTAAATTTAATAGTGGAACAGGTTGGAGTTTAACAAATGATGTGAGAAAAGTCAAAATCAAATCATTAAACTCTTTAGAATTAAAAAGAACAAAATAACTTAATTATTTTGGAAAAAAATGATAAAGTTGATGATTCAATTAAAGATTTTGATTTCTATAACGATTTTAAATCTAATAAATGTGGGGAAAATATGTATTGTTTATATTAACTTTAATAAATGTTTTTAACATTAAGGAAATTTAATTATTTATAATAAATAGTATTAATTATAATAAGAGTATGAAATTATATTGATATTAAAGTAAAATTGATAGGAACATAATATGAATTTGTATTGCGTTTTAGAAACTGTCCTAAGATGGTTTCTTTTTTTTCTATTTTTGTGATAAAATTTGGTTAGGAGGATATTAAAATGGAAAAGAAAAATACGGGTTTAATAGTTTTGGTTATTGTACTATGTTTATCGGTAGGAGGACTTGGTGGTTATATTATAGGTAATAAAACTTTTTTGCTGATGGTAAAGATATGAACAATGACAGGAGCGATGTTATTGAAAATAATAAGAATAACAATTATGATAATAATGATACTATAGTTAATTATTCTTATGGTGATGAAGTTACTATTTCTAAAATGTCCAAGGTCAAAGATTTTATTGTTGGTGAAGGTACTATTGATTTATCTAAATGGTACGTTTTATCTGACAAAGATAATGTTGTTACTTTATATAGTGATGCTATTTGGGGAAAGGGTTATAAAATTGATGATAAAAAGGATTTATTTAAAGAATATGGTGTTACAATTGAGAATATGAGAGGATTAAATGAAGAAGAATTAGAATTATTGGGTTGTAATGTAACTACACTTACTTGTAATAATGTACCTACTTGGGCTAAGAATAGTGTTACTTCAGTAGTAAGTGAAAAGTCTGTTATTCTATTTAGTGGTGATAAATTAGAAACAATGCCTAATGATGGAACCGCTCTTGCGTTAATTAGACCAGTAATTACTATTACTAAAAATAATTTAGAGGCTGCTAAATAGTGGTTTCTTTTTTTTTCTATTTTTGTGATAAAATTGGGTTAGGAGGATATTAAAATGGAAAAGAAAAAATACGGGTTTAATAGTTTTGGTTGTTGTACTTAGTTTATTGGTTGTAGGATTTGGTGGATATATTGTATATGATAAAATGCTAGATAAAAAATATTAATGATTCTGATAATAAAGGTAAAAATGATAATATTATTGATAAAAATGATAAAAATGAGGTTGCTAAAATAAATGAAACAATAGTTGTTGATATTAATAGTGGTAAAACTTATAATAAAGTTGTTAATAATCATAATGTTTATGTTGATGAAAGAACTTTAAAAATTGATAATAAAGTATTTTGTGAATTGAATGATATTAATTATTTATATCAAGTTAGTTTTTATGATGATGTTATTATTACTTATCAGAGTGTTGGTACAAGTGGTTCTTTTGTTATTTATGATTATAATGGTAATGCTGTAAAGAAAATTGAGAAATTTAAAGATGATGAGAATAGACTATTTTATACTTATTTAAGATATTCTGATGATAACGTTTTTGATGTTTCTTCTGAAGGTAAAATTTCTTTTTGTTGGTACTAAGCATTTACAAGGTGCTGCTGGGACTTATTTAACTGATGATGACAAGGTTATTAATTTGTTAGTGGATGATAATAATATTGCTGATAGTGACATTGTAAGTGGTATTTTTTGAATTTTCATATTTGGGTAATAATAATTTTAGTGATATTAAATTCGTTGATTCTAGAAGTACTGTTAAGGATTTGAAAAAATAGTTTTAGAGGCTGCTAAATAGTAGTCTTTTTTTGATTATGTTTTGATGATGAGACTTAGGCTCAGACTCACCTTACGAGACTACAGGCTCGGAAGGAATAAAAAGATATTGTAATTTTGATATTATTTTATTATAATATTGTTGGTGGTTAGTATGAGTCAATATTTTGATAATGATAAGAATATTAAAAGTGAGAGAAAAATAATTAAATTTAATTTTGATAATAATGTATTTTCTATATATAGTGATAATGGAGTATTTTCTAAAGATAGATTCGATTATGGTACAAGAGTTTTACTTAATAGTGTTGATATAGATAAATTATCTGGTAATGTACTTGACCTTGGATGTGGACTTGGAGTAGTGGGTATTATACTTGGTACTTTTAATAAAGGTATTAATATTGATATGGTTGATATTAATGAGAGAGCTATAGATTTGGCTAAGAATAATTTGGTACTTAATAATATTAAAGCTAATGTTTTTGTTAGTGATATTTATTCTAATATTGATAATAAATATGACTTTATTATTACTAATCCTCCTATTAGAGCGGGTAAGAATGTTATAAGAGGATTTTTACTTGGTAGTTATGATTATTTAAAGGACGATGGTATCTTATATTTTGTTATGAGAAAGGATCATGGGGTTAAGTCAATGATAAAGGAACTTAGTGTTAAATTTAATACTAGTATTGTTAATAAAGATAAAGGTTTTTATGTTGTTTTATGTACTAAGAAATGATACTTAAGATGAATATTCTTAAGTATTTTTTGTTTATGGATAAAAAATGTAAAAAAATATTATAAATGTGTCCAAATGTGTTGACTTATTTTTTTAAATGCTGATAAAATTATAAATTGGTAACACATCTTTAAATGTGGCTGATTTTTAAAAATCTAGGTATAGGGGTGAAATATTTAATGGCTTATAAGTTAAAACAAAGCGGTGATTATAGAAAAAGAAGAAATTTTTCTATGATCAAAAGAATTCACTAGCAATTAGTGATTTGCTAGAAGTGCAAACTGAAAGTTATAAATGGTTTGCATCAGAAGGGGTAAAAAGAGGTTTTTGAAACATTTTCACCAATTGAAAGTTTTTCTGGTAGTTTATCTTTAGAATTTGGAGAATATGAGTTTGGCACTCCTAGATATTCTATTAAAGAATGTAAGGATAGACAAATTACATATGCTGCTCCACTTAAGGTTCAGACTAGACTTTTCAACAATGAAACTGGAGAGGTTAAGGAACAAGAAATTTTCTTGGGAGATATGCCTCTTATGACAGAAGCTGGTACATTTATTATTAATGGTGCTGAAAGGGTTGTTGTATCGCAACTTGTTAGATCTCCTAGTGTTTATTATTCTAAGGAAATTGATAAGAATGGTAAACCTGTATTTGCTTCTAAGGTTATTCCATCTAGAGGTACTTGGCTTGAGTATGAAACTGATGCTAAGGATATTATTTATGTAAGAATTGATAGAAATAGAAAGGTTCCTATGACTACTTTACTTAGAGCAGTTGGTCTTTCTAGTGATAGTGATATTTTATCTTTATTTGATAATGATATTTATTTAAAGAATACTATTGAAAAGGATTCTTCACATAATACTGATGAGGCTCTTATTGAAATTTATGAAAAGTTAAGACCTGGTGAGCCTACTACTTTAGATAGTTCAAAGAACCAATTGATTACTAGATTCTTTGATGATTTTCATTATGATTTGGCTAAAGTTGGTAGATATAAATTTAATAAGAAACTAAATGTTAAAGATAGATTACTTGGTAATAGACTTGCTGAGGATATCGTTATTGATGGAGAAGTTAAGATTCCACGTGATACTTTAATTAATAAAGAGGTATATGATGAATTATGTACTTATTTAGATAATGGTTATGGTATTACTGAGGCTAAAGTTAATGAGGATTTAACTATTAACTCTAGTATAGATGAGCATAATAAGATTCAAGTTATTCATTTATATTCTAATACTGATGATAAAAAGATAGTTAAGGTTATTGGTAATGATCCTAATGCTAATATTATGAATCTTACTATTTCTGATTTTTATGCTACTGTTAGTTATTATTTGAATTTAAATGATGGTATTGGTAAAGATGATGAGATTGATCACTTGGGTAATAGAAGAGTTAAACAAGTAGGAGAGCTTCTTCAAAATCAATTTAAGATTGGTTTTAGTAGAATGGAAAGAGTTATTAGAGAGAGAATGACTACTCAAGATATTGAGACTGTTACTCCTAAAACACTTATTAATATTAGACCAGTTACTGCTGTTATTAAAGAGTTCTTTGGTAGTAGTCAGTTATCACAATTTATGGATCAAACTAATCGTATTGCTGAACTTACTCATAAGAGAAGATTATCTGCTTTAGGACCTGGTGGTTTATCTAGAGATAGAGCTGGTATTGAGGTAAGAGATGTAAATTCTTCTCACTATGGTAGGATTTGTCCTATTGAGTCTCCTGAAGGTGCTAATATTGGACTTATTACTTCTCTTGCTAGTTATGCAAAGATTGATGAGTATGGATTTATTCAAACTCCATATAGGAAGGTAGTTAATAGTCATCTTACTGATGAGGTTGTTTATTTAACTGCTGATGAAGAAGAGGATTTTTATATTTCACAAGCTACTGTTAATGTTGATGATGATAATATGATTACTGATAAGACTGTAGCAGGTAGATATAGAGGAGAGAATGTTCTTGTTAGCCCTGATAAGGTTGATTATATTGATGTTTCTCCACAACAAGTAGTATCTGTAACTACTAGTTTAATTCCTTTCCTTGAGCACGATGATGCTACTCGTGCACTTATGGGTGCTAACATGCAAAGACAGGCATTGCCACTTCTTAAGACTGAAGCTCCATTTGTTGGTACTGGTGCTGAATATATTGCTGCTAGAGATAGTGGTTCTGTAGTAGTTGCTAAAGCTGATGGTATTGTTAGTTATGCTGATGCTAAGAAGATTGTTGTTAAGAATGCTAAGGGTGAAGATGTTTATTATTTGGCTACTTTTGAGAGAGATCTAACCAAGGTGAAACATTTAATCATGTTCCTATTGTTAGAGAAGGAGATAAAGTTAAGAGAGGTCAAATTATAGCAGATGGTCCTAGTACTGATATGGGTGAACTTGCTCTTGGTAAGAATGTTGTTGTAGCATTTACTACATTTAATGGTTATAATTATGAAGATGCTGTTATTATGAATGAGAGATTAGTTAAAGATGATGTTTATACTTCTTTACATATTGAAGATTATGAAATACAGTGTCGTGATACTAAACTTGGACCTGAAGAGATTACTAGGGATATTCCTAATGTTGGTGAAGAAGCTAGACGTAATCTTGATGAAAATGGTATTGTTAGAATTGGTACTGAGGTTCATGAAGGTGAGATTTTAGTTGGTAAGGTTACTCCTAAAGGTATGGCTGATTTAACTAGTGAAGAGAAATTACTTCATGCTATCTTTGGTGAAAAAACTAGAGAAGTTAGAAATTCATCTCTTACTGTTCCACATGGTGGTGATGGTGTTGTTCATGATGTTCAGGTTTATACTAAAGATGATAATGAGGATTTACCTAGTGGCGTTAGTATGGTTGTTAGGGTATATATTATTCAGAAGCGAAAGATTCAGGTTGGAGATAAGATGAGTGGTCGTCATGGTAATAAGGGTGTTATTTCACTTATATTACCTAGTGAGGATATGCCATTCTTACCTGATGGTACTCCTGTTGATATTATGCTTAATCCTCAGGGTGTTCCATCTCGTATGAATATTGGTCAGATACTTGAGTTACACTTGGGTATGGCTGGTAAGAAACTTGGTGTACACTTTGCTACTCCTGTACTTGATGGTGCTAAGAGAGAAGATATAGCAGCTGCTATGAAAGAGGCTGGTATGGATGAGGATGGTAAGACTATCCTATATGATGGTAGAACTGGTGAAGAGTTTGATAGTAGAATTTCTGTTGGTGTTATGTATAGATTAAACTTCATCACATGGTTGATGATAAATTACATGCTAGAGCTACTGGTCCTTATTCACTTGTTACACAACAACCTCTTGGTGGTAAAGCTCAACTTGGTGGACAGAGATTTGGTGAAATGGAAGTATGGGCTCTTGAGGCTTATGGTGCTTCACATGTACTTCAAGAAATTCTTACTTATAAATCAGATGATGTTGTAGGTAGAGTTAAAGTATATGAGGCTTTAGTTAAGGGTCAACCTTTACCAAAACCTGGTATACCAGAGGCGTTTAGAGTTCTTATTAAGGAATTCCAAGCATTAGGACTTGATATTTCTGTTATTAATAATAATGATGATGTTGTAAGTTTTGATGAACTTGAAAGAAATGCTAATCTTGATGAGAATCCTATAGCGGAAGAAATTAGTAATGATGATACATTTAAGTCTTTAGATAAAGATGAAGATTTAAGCGATGAGGATTTAGAAGAAGAAATAGATGATGATGATATTGATTTTGAAGATGTTTTCGAGGAAGGAGGTGATTTCTAATGTTAGAAGCTAATGATTGTAAGGCTCTTAAGATTGGAATTGCCTCTCCGGAAAAAGATTAGATCTTGGTCTTATGGTGAAGTTTTGAAACCTGAGACTATTAACTACAGAACTTTGAAACCTGAGAGAGATGGTTTGTTTTGTGAAAAGATTTTTGGACCTACTAGAGATTATGAATGTTCTTGTGGTAAGTATAAAAGACTTAGATATAAGAATATTGTCTGTGATAGATGTGGAGTAGAAGTTACAAAATCTTCTGTTAGAAGAGAAAGAATGGGTCATATTGAACTTGCTACTCCAGTAAGTCACATTTGGTATGTAAAGGGTGTTCCTTCATATATTGGACTTACTCTTGATATGTCTCCTAGAGACTTAGAGGAAGTTATATACTTTGTTTCTTATGTTGTTCTTGATCCTGGTGCTACTACTTTGATTAAGAAGCAAACTTTATCTGATAAAGAATATAGAGCATATTATGAGAAATATGGTAATACTTTTTAGAGTTGGTATGGGAGCAGAAGCTATCAAAGAATTGTTATCTGAAGTTGATGTTAATAAGGAATTAGAAGAAATTCAAAAGGAACTTGATGGTGCTACTGGACAAAAGAGAACTAAACTTGTTAAGAGGTTAGAGGTTATTAATGCTTTTGTTCAATCTGGTAATAGACCTGAATGGATGATTATTGAAGCTCTTCCTGTTATTCCTCCTGAACTTAGACCTATGATTCAACTTGATGGTGGTAGATTTGCTACTAGTGACTTAAATGATTTATATAGAAGAGTTATTAATAGAAATAATAGACTTAAGAAACTTATTGAACTTGGTGCTCCTTCTATTATTGTTCAAAATGAGAAGAGAATGCTTCAAGAGGCTGTTGATTCTTTATTTGATAATGGTAGAAGAGGTAGAAGTGTAACTGGAGCGGGTAATAGAGCTCTTAAGAGTTTATCTTCTATGCTTAAGAGTAAACAAGGTAGCTTTAGACAAAATTTACTTGGTAAGAGAGTTGATTATTCTGGTCGTAGTGTTATTGTTGTTGGACCGGACTTAAAGATGTATCAATGCGGTATTCCTAAGGAAATGGCTCTTGAGTTATTTAAACCTCATGTTATTCATGGTTTGACTGAAAAGGGCTTAGCTAATAATATTAAGTCCGCTAAAAAGATGATTGAAAATCAGGATCCTAAGGTATGGGATATTGTTGAAGAGGTTATTAAAGAGCATCCTGTTATGCTTAACCGTGCTCCTACACTTCATAGACTTGGTATTCAAGCATTTGAACCTAAACTTGTTAGTGGCAAAGCTATTAGGCTTCACCCTCTAGTTTGTACAGCATTTAATGCAGATTTTGATGGTGACCAGATGGCTGTACACGTACCTTTAAGTGAAGAAGCTAAAACTGAAGCTAGAATTCTTATGCTTGGTTCCAATAATATTCTTTCTCCTAAAAATGGTGATCCTATTGTTACTCCTTCACAGGATATGATTCTTGGTAACTATTATATTACTATGGAGAAGGCTGATTATCCTGGTGAGGGTAGGGTATTTAAGAATACTAATGAGGCTTTAATGGCTTATCAAAGAAGAGAAATTAAACTTCAAAGTAGAATTGCTATTCCTGTTAATTCATTTAAACATAAGGTATTCTTGGATGAAGATAAGAATAAGTATTTAGTTACTACTCCTGGTAAGATTATCTTTAATGAGATTTTACCTGATTCATTCCCTTACTTATGTGAGGCTACTAGTGAAAATATTGAGGGTATTACTCCTAGTAAGTATTTTATTGAATATGGAGAAAATATTCCTGAAAAAATTAAGGAAATGCCTCTTACTACTCCTTTTAATAAGGGTGCACTTGAGAAGATTATTGCTCAAATGTTTAAGAGATATAAGACTACTGAAACTAGTATTTTCCTAGATAAACTTAAGGATTTAGGATTTAAGTATTCTACTTATTCTGGTATTACTATTGCTGTAAGTGATGTTATTACTAGTAAGAATAAGGATGCTATTGTTGAGAAATCTAATGAAGAAATTAAGAAGGTTAACAAGCAATTCCAAAGAGGTCTTATTACTGATAGAGAAAGACTTGAACTTGTTATTGATATATGGACTAAGGCTAAAGAAGAAATTCAGGATGAACTTCAAAGTTATGCTAAAAGTTATGTAGATAATCCTATCTTTATAATGATGAATTCTAAAGCTAGAGGATCTATTTCTAACTTTGTACAGCTTGCTGGTATGAGAGGATTAATGGCTAAACCTAATGGTGAAACTATTGAAATTCCGATATTATCTTCATTTAGTGATGGTCTATCGGTATCTGAATTCTTCCTATCTACACATAGTGCTAGAAAAGGTAGTGCTGATACTGCTTTAAAAACTGCTGACTCTGGTTATATGACTAGAAGACTTGTTGATGTAGCACAAGATATTATTGTTAAAGAAGAAGATTGCGGTACTATTCAAGGTGTAGTTGTTAGTGCATTTATGGATGATAAAGATGGTATTATTGAACCATTATATGATAGAATCGTTGGTAGATATACTAATAAAAGGTTATTAATCCTGAAACTAAGGAAGTTATTATTGATAAGAATGAGTATATTACTGAGGCTATTGCTAATAAGATAATTAAAGCTGGTATTACTGAAGTTGAGATTAGAACTGTTCTTACTTGTAAGACTGATCATGGTGTTTGTCAACATTGTTATGGTAGAAACTTGGCTACTGGTAATATTGTTGAAATTGGTGAAGCTGTTGGTGTTATGGGTGCTCAATCTATTGGTGAACCTGGTACTCAGCTTACCATGAGAACATTCCATACTGGTGGTGTTGCTGGTGCGGATATTACTCAAGGTCTTCCGAGAGTTGAAGAGTTATTTGAGGCTAGAATGCCTAAAGGTAAGGCTACTATTAGTGAAATTAGTGGTGTTATTTCTAAGATTGAAGAAGCTGGCGGTAAATTTAAGGTATATGTTAAGAATGATACTGAAACTCGTGAACATGTTACTTTATATGGTGCTAAGCTTAGAGTAGAAAAAAAAGGAGATAAGATTGAAGCTGGTGATAGACTTACTGAGGGTTCTGTATCTCCTAAAGAGTTACTTGCAGTAACTGATCCTAATACTGTACAACAATATATTCTTAAAGAAGTACAAAAGGTATATAGATCACAGGGGGTGTTGATATTAGTGATAAGCATGTTGAGATTATTGCTAGAAGAATGATTTCTAAAGTTAGAATTATGGATGCTGGTGATACTTTATTTGTACCTAGTACTACTGTATCTTTACAAGAATTTACTAAGGGTAATAGAGATGTTATTATTCAAGGTAAGAAACCTGCTATTGGACAACCTATACTTCTTGGTATTACTAAGGCTGCTCTTGAGACTGATTCGTTCTTATCTGCTGCTTCATTCCAAGAAACTACTAGAATCTTAACTGAGGCTTCTGTTAAGGGTAAAGTTGATAAACTTCAGGGATTAAAAAGAAAATGTTATTATTGGTAAGTTAATTCCTGCTGGTACTGGAGCTAAAGAATATATGGATGTTGGTTATTCTTTAGAACATGAATTTCTTGATGATGATGCTTCAGAAGTATTAGAAGAAGAATTTATGGATTACAAAATATTCAGGATGAGAGAATTATATTGAGAACTTAAAGTACAATTTATTACTATGAATAGTAGTATTATTAGTTTTATAATTAATGATAGTATGATAGAACTATTTACCAAAGAACTTGATATGATGTAGTATATGAGAAAGTTTTGTTATAGTTAAGGAATAGCCTTAGCTATTTTTTTTGCCAAAATGTAAAATGAAACTGCCAAAATGTAAAATTGGAATTAAATTGATATATTATTTATATATTTTAGTGTAATTATATGATATAATTTATAATGTATTAAAACACATTGATATGGTGGTGATAATTGTGTATAAAAACAAAAAAATATTA
>VOFC01000251.1_pt1 | contig 60940 bp, 78 predicted proteins | sample 5384161 | NCBI WGS metagenome assembly VOFC01 (sample SAMN12384722, study PRJNA508395) | human gut metagenome | isolation source: healthy gut B | host: Homo sapiens
TTGGGCTGTGCAATGCCTGTTTCAATGAGCTCTGCATAGCCGGAGATGCTGGTAAGCGGCGTTTTGAGCTCATGACTGACATTGGCCGTAAACTCCTGCCGCATTTTTTCATTGTTCTCCCGCAGCAGGCGGTCCGAATGGATGCTCTCTGCAAAAGGAATGAGCTCTTTGTAGGGCACATTGTCCTGGATGCGGTCAAGATCATCCGTCATCTTCAGCACCGGCTGCACAAGGCTTTTTGGTCAGCAGCCCGGCCATGAGTGCAGCCGCGGCCATCATCAGCACACAGCTCAGGATGATGGCGGGGATGGCATCATCGTAGATAGACCAGGTCGTCTCAGAATCCTGAGCTACGCGCAGGATCTCGCCGCTGGGGAGCAGGAGAGCGTAGTAATAGGTTTCATATCCGGTGGTCTGGGAATCGCGGCAGTCGCGCCCGACCCCGCTTTGCATGGCCTGCTGGATCTCCGGGCGGGTGAGATGATTTTCCAGCGGCTGTGCCGTGGCGGATTCAAACAGAACATTGCCGTCCGGGTCAATGAGCGTAATGCGCAGGCTGCTGGTGCTGTATGCACTGAGCTGCCGCGGGTTACCGGAAAGACGATACCCGGCGGATACCAGATCCGCTTCGTGCTCCATTGCCGTCCAGACCTGTGGGCGGAACGCCTTATGGAATACAAAAATACAGAGTGCTGCCGTGCATAACAGGCCCACAAATCCCATCAGGAACAGCCGATAGCCGATTTTTTCTTCCATACTGCGTGGTTTCATTCTTCGGGTTCCTCCTCACTGTCCGCCAGCTTGTAGCCCACCTTGCGGACAGTACAGATGTATTTGCCCGCGTCACCCAGCTTTTTGCGCAGGGTGCGGATGTGCATGTCCACGGTGCGGCTCTCCACCGAAATGTCCGTGCCCCAGACCACCTGCAGGATGGTCTCACGGGTCACGACCAGGTTGGTGTGCTCCAGCAGAAGCCGCAGCAGGCTGTACTCCCTTGTAGGTCAGGGTCTACATTGACGCCGCTGACCGTCACGCTGTGGCGGGCGTTGTCCAGCAGGATCTCATGGAAGCTGTAGACGCTGGTATGAGTCTCGGGCTCCGAGCGGCGGAGGGCTGCCCGCACCCGGCTCAGGAACTCCCATGATGCCAAAAGGCTTGGTGATATAATCGTCCGCACCGCAATCCAGCCTGCGCACGGTGTCCAGCTCACTGGATTTGGCCGTGACCATGATGATGGGCAGCCTCCGCAGGGAGGGGTTTTGCGCAGTTTTTTCAGGATGGAAAAGCCATCTTCGCCCGGCAGCATCACATCCAGGATCACTAGCTCCGGCTCTGTCGTGCGCATTGCCTGCCAGAACGGCTCTGACGAGGGGAAGCTGTTGACCTGATAGCCACTGGACTGCAGTGCATACTGTTCCAGCTCGCGGATGGCGGCATCGTCCTCTACAATATAGATCACTCTGTTTTTCCTCCGTTGGGGTGGTTTCATTTTCCGGGAAAATGTAACGCTCGCGGTAGCGGTCCAGACGGCGCTGGAACACTTCGCTCTCCTTGGCAGCGTTGCCGCTGCGCAGGTCGTTGAGGTATGCGTGGGTATCAAAGCTGTCCTGCGCGACCTCGATCTGTGCCACGGCCACATTACTGCAGTGGTCGCAGACACGCTCATAGTTGGTCAGCAGATCATCCAGCACAAAAAACCGTATTCAATGGAGCAGCTGCCGGCCTGCAGGCGGGCAATATGGCGGGCCTTGATGGCACGCACCAGCTCATCCACCACCTGCTCCAACGGCTCGACCTTACTGGCCAGATGCAGGTCGCCCTTGCGGAAAGCTTCCGTGGTGCGGTTCAGCGTGTCCTGCACAGCGTCTTCCAGCACCTGCAGCTCTTCCTGGGCATCCTGGGAGAACTGTACGTTCTTGGTGTGCATCTCATCGGCAGATTTGAGCAGGTTGACCGAATGGTCGCTGATGCGCTCAAAATCGCTGATGGTGTGGAGCAGGGTGTTGACGCTCTGGCTGTCAGCGTGGTTCAGCTCCCGGCCGGAAAGCTTGACCAGATAAGTGCCGAGGGCGTCCTCATACTGATCCACTTTGCATTCTTCCTCTTTGACCTTTTCGGCCAGAGTGTCGTCCCATTTGTGCGTCAGGCTCATGGCCTGGAACACACCCACGCGGGCAAGCTCAGCCATCTCGGCGGTTGCGGCACGGGCACGCTCCACAGCCATGGCAGGCGTATTGAGCAGACGCTCATCCAGCAAGGCAAAGCTCTCTTTCTGAGTGTCGTCCGGGATGGTCAGGATGGCCAGCTTTTCAAGCAGACCTGCAAAGGGGAGCAGAACCACAGTGGCAGCAATGTTGAACGTGGAGTGGACCACGGCAATGCCCCAGGCCGCGATGGTGTCATTGACAAAGGTGAAGTGCAGCACGCTGTTCAAACCATAGAAAATGATCAGGAACAGCATGACGCCGATGATGTTGAAGTACAGATGGACCATAGCAGCCCGGCGGGCATTCTTGTTGGCACCCACCGAGGAGAGCAGTGCAGTGACGCAAGTACCAATATTCTGGCCCATGATGATGGGGATGGCACTGCCGTACGTGATAACGCCCGTGGCGCTCAAGGCCTGCAGGATGCCGACACTGGCACTGGAGGACTGGATGACACCGGTAACAATGGCACCCACCAGCACGCCCAGAATGGGGTTGGAGAAGCGGACAAAGAGGTTGGTGAACCAGGCTTCGTCCTGCAGGGGAGCCACCGCGTTGGACATCGTGGTCATGCCGGTCATCAGGATGGCAAAGCCGATCATGATGGTGCCAATGCCCTTGCGCTTTTCGTTTTTGCCCATATACAGCAGGATGCCGATAAATGCCAGCACCGGACTGAACGAAGTGGGTTTGAGCATCTGGATGAGCAGGCTGTCGCCCTGCAGGCCGGAAAGGCTTAAAATCCAGCTGGTAACAGTGGTGCCCACGTTGCTGCCCATGATCACGCCAATGGCCTGGTGCAGCTCCATGATGCCGCTGTTGACAAAGCCGACCACCATAACGGTGGTGGCACTGGAAGACTGAATGATCGCGGTTACGCACAGGCCAAGGAAAAATCCCTTGATGGGGTTATCGGTCAGCTTGCTCAGGATCTTCTGCAGCTGGCCGCCAGCCTGCTTCTCCAGCGCCTTGCCCATAATGTCCATGCCGAACAAGAACAGGGCCAGGCCGCCGAACAAGGAAAAGACATTGAAAATAGTCATTTCGTGTTTCCTCACTTTGATTTGACGTGTTATTTCCCTACACTATGAGTATAAAGATGAAATGTAAAATCGGAAATCAGCCAAATGTAAAACTCATGTAAAGGATACAACACATCCGTGAGGTGCCTACCTTTATTATAAAGGAATCTGCAGCGGATGCAAGCAAATGAAGCAATTCCGAAAAAAGATTCTCTGGATTTTTGATGGAACGGGAAGCAGAAGAAAATTGGATGTGGTAACTCCAAGATCTACCCGCGCTTACGGGCCAGCGATGTGATCCGCACTTAGAAAGGTTGTCAGGGGTCTTTTATTTTTTATGCTGGTTTGCTATAATATAATGTACTAGAACTTTCGTAAGCATACGATATTATGCTTTATTATGTCTTCCACTTATTGGACAGATGGATTGTTTCGTTTTTAGATGCACCAATGTTGTTTTTGACAAACAAGATGGGATGCGATGCCCCATTTTGAACCAGTGCATCAGATGAAAAGAGCCTACAGGAGGAAAAACGATGGGGAACTTCACCGTTTCGCTCAAAAAGCTGACGGAGAAAGTCAGTATGGACGTGGTTTACACGCCGCAGGATCTGGAAAACATCAGTGTTGAAATTGCAGAGGTCAACCGTCCGGGCCTGTTCCTGGCGGGTTACTATGATTATTTTGATAAGCTGCGTCTGCAGATCATGGGCTTGGCGGAGATGAACTTCCTGGCGGGCCTCCCGGAGGAAAAGCGTCGGGAGCGTCTGGATCAGCTGTTCCGGCAGCAGCCGCCTGCTGTTATCGTAGGCCGCAGTGAAGAACTGGAGCCGTTTCCCGAGATGCTGGAACTGGCAAAAAAACACGGTGTGGCGCTGTTGCGCTCCAATGAGACGACCTGCACATTGATGGGCAGCCTCATCAGTGTGCTGAATCTGGAACTTGCTCCCGCATCACCCGCCACGGTGTGCTGGTGGAAGTGTACGGCGAGGGCATTCTCATTCTGGGTGACAGCGGCATTGGAAAGAGCGAGCTGGCCATTGAGCTGGTCAAGCGCGGCCATCGTCTCGTAGCGGATGACGCCGTGGAACTGCGCAAAGTTTCCAACCGCCAGATCATGGGCACGGCACCGGAAAACATTCGCCACTTTATTGAGCTGCGCGGCATTGGCATTGTCAATGTGGCCCGTATTTTTGGTGTGGGTGCTGTTAAAGTGAGCGAGAGCCTCGACCTTGTGGTGCAGCTGGAGCCCTGGGACCCCACCAAGAACTACCAGCGTACCGGCCTCGAAAGCGAGTATTGTGATATTCTGGGTGTGAGCATTCCCAGTACCAGCATCCCGGTTTCGCCTGGCCGTAATATGGCTGTCGTGCTGGAAACGGCAGCCATCAACAACCGCCAGAAGAAGATGGGCTACAATGCCGCCCAGGAGCTGCTGATCCGTCTGGGTCTGGACGAAACGCTGGATTAACGATTTTCCCATGGAGGAGCACTATGTTTGAACCTTTGTGCGCCGCACTGGATGCGGCGGGCATTGCTTGTACCCGAAACGAGCTGTTGGCCGACCACTGTACGTTCCGTATCGGCGGTCCGGCAGACATATTTATAAAACCATGCGACGAAATCCAGCTGTGCAGGGCGGTGGCTTTTTGCAAGGAGCAGGGAGCGCGCTATTATCTGCTGGGGAACGGCAGCAACATTCTGTTTGAGGATGCAGGCTTCCGGGGGCTGTTCTGGATCTGACGGCCATGAAAACCGGCATTGGGATGAAAGAGAACATTCCCGGCGAAGAGTCCGGTGTAGTTTATTGCAACGTGACGGTCGGGGCCGGGATGAAGCTTTCGACTCTTTGCAATTTTGCACTGAACCACAGCTGCACCGGTTTAGAGTTTGCCTACGGCATTCCCGGCACGGTAGGCGGTGCGATCTATATGAATGCAGGCGCTTACGGCGGCGAGATGAAAGATGTCCTGACGTCCGTGGAGTATTTGGCTGCGGACGGAAATATCGTCGAAGTGCCAGCCGCTGAGTTGGATTTATCGTACCGGCATAGCATTTTTGAGGAGAACGGCGGCTGCATTCTGAGCGCAACGTTCCGCCTGAAAAAAGGAGACGCTGCATCCATCAAGGCCAGGATGGACGAATTGATGCAAAAACGGATCGACAAACAGCCGTTGGACAAACCCAGCGCTGGCAGTACCTTTAAGCGGCCGGCAGGGGCTTTCGCGGCGGCGCTCATCGACCAGTGCGGCCTGCGGGGTCACCGCCACGGCGGGGCCGCCGTCAGCGAAAAACACTGCGGCTTTGTGGTCAACTTGGGTGGCGCAACTTGTGCCGATGTACTGGCACTTTGTGATGAAGTGAGGTCCATCGTCAAAGAGAAAACAGGCTATGACCTTGAAAAAAGAGATTCGGGTCGTAAGGGCATAACGGAAAGAGGAATAACTATGGATCTTCTCATCGTCAGCGGACTTTCCGGCGCGGGAAAATCGGTCGCGATGAATGCGCTGGAAGACATCGGCTTTTTCTGTATTGATAACATCCCGGCAGGGCTTTTGCCCAGTATCATGGCCTTTTCCAAAGCGGGCGATAACCAGCTCAAGCGGGTGGCCTTATCCATGGATGTCCGCGGATGCCGCAGCAACGAGGAAATTGAGCAGGGGTTCGAGCAGCTGGAACAGCAGGGGATCTCCTATGAGATCCTGTTTCTGGACGCGCCGGATGATGTGCTGATGCGCCGTTACAGCGAGACCCGCCGCCGTCACCCCATCAGCATTGCGGAGGATCTCCACCCGGGAGGCATTTGCAAAAGAACGTCAGATCTTGCAGCCGCTGAAAGAACGGGCAAACTACACCATCAACACCGCCCTGCTCTCAACGGCGCAGAACAAAGAACGCGTCTGCGACCTGTTCTTGAAGAACGGGGAGCCAAGAGCGCCATGCGTCTGAATATCCTGTCTTTCGGCTTTAAGTTTGGCATCCCGCCGGAAGCAGACCTTGTGCTGGACGTTCGCTGCCTGCCCAACCCGTTCTATGTGCCGGAGCTCAAGCACAAGACCGGACTTGACCAGGAGGTCGTCGATTTTGTTATGGGGCATCCGGAGGCACAAGAGCTTTTGCACCGGTATGAGAATTTTCTGGATTACGCCCTGCCGCTCTATGTCAAAGGAGGGCAAAAGCCAGCTGACCATCGCGGTGGGCTGCACGGGCGGCAAACACCGCTCCATTACCTTTGCCCGGAAGATCGCGGAATTTTGCGAAGAAAAAAGGCTATCAGCCCAGCACCCAGCATCGGGATTCTGCCCGCTGAGCCTGTGCCCTTGTTTTAAAGAACAGAAAAGGATAAAACAATATGAGTTTTGCGTCCCAGGCGCGGGAAGAAATCGCGCGGCGCAGCCTGCAAAAGGATTGCTGTGTTCGCGCGGCGGCCTATGGCTTTGCCTGCTTTGCCAAGTATTTTTGATGCAAAGGGGCTGGTGCTGCAGACCGAGCAGGCCCTGACCGCACAGGTGGCAGAGCAGTTGTTTGCCCGCTGCGGTGTTCAGGGAACCATCACCGAAAAATCCGCCCCAGCGGGTGGTATATGAGTTTGGCATCCGTGCGCCGGAACATGAATTTGCACCGCATCGTACTCGCCGGAACGGTGTGAACCTCATCTATGTCAAGAACAGCGCCAATGTGGAGCGCATTCTGGCCTTTATGGGGCAGCGAATGCGGCAGCACAGATCAAAAGCGCAAAAAGCGGTCAAACAGGTACGCAACCAGATCAACCGCCACACCAACTGCGATACCGCAAACCTCAGCAAGACGGCCCGTGCCAATGCACAGACGCTGAAAGCCATCCGCTTTTTGAAAGAGCAGAACGCCTTGGAAACATTGCCGGAGGTGTTGCAGGATGCTGCCGCCAAACGGCTGGCCTATCCGGATCTTTCATTGACAGCACTCTGTGCCTGCTTTGACCCGGTTGTCAGCAAATCCGGCCTTTCGCACCGGATGAAGAAACTGGAGTCGCTGGCCGATACGCTGCGTCAGCGTCTGGAACAGGAAGCCGGGGAGGTGAAAGCATGACGGAACCGAGCGAGAATAACAAACAGGGGAGAGACTTTGTCCACCTGCATATTCATACAGAATACAGTCTGCTGGACGGCGCGTGCCGCATTGACCAGCTGTTTGACCGCGTAAAAAGAGTGCGGCCAGACCGCCATTGCCATCACCGACCACGGCGTTATGTACGGCTGTGTGGATTTTTACAAGGCGGCCAAAAAGGCGGGCATCAAGCCGATCATTGGCTGTGAGGTCTATGTGGCCACCCGTACCCGCTTTGATAAGGTAAATAAAATTGATGGCAACAACCATCTGATTTTTGCTCTGCAAGAACGAGACTGGTTACAAAAAAATCTCTGCAAAATGGTGTCGGCTGCTTTTGTCGAGGGCTTCTACTCCAAGCCCCGCGTGGACAAACAGCTTTTGGAGCAGTACCACGAGGGGTCTGATCTGTCTCTCTGCCTGTCTGGCAGGCGAGATCCCGCAGGCAATTCTGGCGGGCGATTATGAGCGCGCCAAATCTTCGGCTCTGTGGTATCAGGAACTGTTCGGCGTCGGTAACTATTACATCGAGTTACAGGACCACGGGCTGGGAAGAGGACAACATCGTACTGCCCCAGCTCATCAAGCTGGCGGGGAGACGGGGATTCCCATGGCGGCAACCAACGACTCCCACTATCTGCGCAAGGAAGACGCCAAAGATGCAGGCCATTCTGCTCTGCATCCAGACGGCAAGACCATGCAGGATGCGGACCGCATGGAGTTCCAGACCGATGAATTCTATGTCAAAACGACAGACGAAATGTACGATCTGTTTGCCATGGTACCGGAAGCCTGCTCGAATACGCGGATCATCGCCGATCAGTGCAATTTTGATTTTTGATTTTGGCCACACCAAGATTCCTTATTATAAAGGCCCCGGGTGGAATGGACAACCAGGATTTTTTGAAAGCTCTGCTGGGGAGGGCCTGGAGCCGCTATGGCCCCGATGTCCCGCGAAAGGCCAACAAGGACCGCCTGAGCTGCAAAATTGGCGTCATCAAAACGATGGGCTATACCAGTACTACCTCATCGTCTGGGATTACGTCAACTACGCCAAGAAAGCCAGGGCATCCCGGTAGGCCCGGGCCGTGGTTCCGGCGCAGACACGGTATTGCATACAGCGTCGGCATTACGGATATCGACCCCATCCGTTACAATCTGATCTTTGAGCGTTTCCTGAACCCGGAGCGCGTCAGTATGCCCGATTTCGATGTGGATTTCTGCTACGAGCGGCGGCAGGAAGTCATTGACTATGTCAACCGCAAGTATGGTGCCGACCACGTGGCCCAGATCGTCACGTTCGGCACGATGGCGGCCCGCAACGCCATCCGCGACGTGTGGGTGCCGTATCAGAGTGTGGACGTGGTGGCAAAAGCAGGTTCGATGGAACTGAAAATGACGCTGAAACGGGCGTTGGAAGTTCCCCGGAGCTCAAGCGGGATGTACGATACAGACCCGCAGGTAACGGAGCTCATCGATACTGCCTTGAAAGTGGAGGGAATGTCCCTGCCATGCCTCTCTACCCATGCGGCCGGTGTTTGTCATCACCCCGGAGCCGACAGGACTACTATCTGCCTCTGGCGACCAACGACGGCCTGCCTTCGGATTCAATATGACATGAAAGACAGGTCCTGATGGGTCTGCAACCGCAGAACCTGGAAGATGATCATCGCTCTCCCGGGTGAGACGGAGGGTGTATTCTGAACCGGGGCCCCTGATGGGGCAACCCATGGATTCCATCCCGACAGTCTGTACCGCCCCCGGCCCCTGCGACAACCGCCATGAACCGGATAAAATCAGCTATAAAACGCCCCCAGCTGGCGCATATCCTGGATGTGACCAACGGCTGCATCGTCTATCAGGAACAGGTCATGCAGATTTTCCGGGAGCTGGCTGGTTTCTCATTCGGCCAGGCAGATAATGTCCGCCGCGCCATGAGCAAAAAAGAAGCACGCCGTGATGGAGGCCGAACGGGAGCATTTCGTCCATGGCTGCACCGACCCCGGCAACCAGTGCCCCGGCTGCGTGGCAAACGGCATCTCCGGAAAAGTGGCCAACGAAATTTACGATGAGATGTCCAGCTTTGCGTCCTACGCATTCAACAAGAGCCATGCGGCCTGCTATGCCTATGTGGCATTCCAGACCGCCTATCTCAAGTGCCATTATCCCAGCGAGTTTATGGCCGCTTTGCTCACCAGTGTGCTGGACAATACCGACAAGGTCATCGAGTACTCGGGCGAATGCGCCCGGCGGGGCATCCGGGTCCTGCCGCCGGATATCAATGTCTCTGGCGGCGGCTTCACGGCAGACTCCAAAGGCCAGATCCGCTTTGGCTTGAATGCGTCAAAAATGTCGGCCGAAACCTCATTGAGCAGGTCGTGGAGAAACGGCAGGGAAAACCCTATACCAGCCTGTACGATTTCTGCAAGCGGATGTATGGCAACGAACTGAACCGCCGGGCGGTGGAGTGCCTCATCAAGGCCGGTGCCTTCGACCACATGGGAAGCAACCGCCACAGCCTGGTCGAAGGCAACGGAGGGCATCCTGAAAAGCGTGGAGAGCGATGCACGGCGGAATTTGGACGGTCAGCTGGATCTGTTCTCGGTCATGAACGGTTGCAGCCGAAGAACCGGCGGACAGCTACGAGAGATCCCCCATTGCCGGAGTACAGCACACCGACTGCTTCAGCAGGAAAAAGAGGTCAGCGGTCTCTACCTTTCCGGCCATCCGCTGGACGCCTACCGGGAGCAGTCGGCCAAATTTGCCACTCATACCATCAAGGCGCTGACGGGGGAAGACGCCCACGGGCTGGACAATGCCCATGTCCGGATCGTTGATGGCGTTTACCAGCGTGGAAGACCTGACCGGTACCATGGAAGTGATCGTGTTTCCCCGTGTGCTGGAAACTTTCCGGGATGCACTGAAGGACAATGCCGTTGTGGTCATCGAAGGGCGGCTCTCTGTCCGTGAGGACGAAGCCCCCGGTTGATGGCCGAAAGTATCTCGCCCATCGAAGGATATGTCCCGGGCCGTCCGCAGGCCAACCGGCCGAATCTGATGCGGGATGCGGCCCAGAGACTTTACGTCCGGCTGCCCTCCCGCACCTGCCCGGAGTATGCAAAAGTAATCAATCTTCTGGAGATTTTTGACGGAGATATGCCAGTGATCTTTTATCTGGAGGATACCCGCCAGAAGCTTGCCGCACCCCGCAGACTGTACACCTCGGGGCATCCGCTCTTCTTTGAGGAGCTGCGCCGGATCGTCGGGGAAAAGAACGTTGCAACAAAATGACATCCTCCTGCACGAATCGGCCTGGGAGAAAGAAAGCAAAATGCGGCGCAGGATCGCATGAATCCAGACTTGAATAAAATTTTAACAGTGTCTCAAAAAGGTATTGGATTCAAGCGGGATCTGTGCTATAATTACTAAAGGCAAGTTGCAAATCTGAGCAAGGTGATGGAGTCGTGCATCGCGCGAAGGCGGCAGGGGCTCCATTGGTGAATGAAGAAACAATTGGAGGGAATCTCTCTATGGAAAAGCAAATCAAAACGATCGGTGTGCTGACCAGCGGCGGCGATGCTCCCGGCATGAATGCCGCAGTGCGTGCGGTGGTCCGTACCGGCCTGCACAAGGGCTTCCGGATGATCGGCATCAAGCACGGCTACAACGGTCTGCTGAACGGCGAGTGCTTCGAAATGAACCTGCGCAGCGTTTCCAACGTTATTTCTGCCGGCGGTACGATCCTGTATACGGCCCGTTGCCTGGAGTTCAAGACCAAGGAAGGTCAGGACAAGGGCGCTGCAAAGTGCCGCGAACTCGGCATCGATGCTCTGGTGGTCATCGGCGGCGACGGTTCCTACCGCGGCGCCCGTGAGCTGGCACACCGCGGCATCCCGATGATCGGCCTGCCCGGCACCATTGATAACGATATTGCCTGCACCGATTACACCATCGGTTACGATACCGCAATGAACACGGCGCTTGAGATGATCGATAAGCTGCGCGATACCACCCAGAGCCATGACCGCTGCAGTGTGGTCGAGGTCATGGGCCGCAACGCGGGTTACATTGCTCTGAACGTTGCCATCGCTTCCGGCGCTATGGCAGTCCTGCTGCCGGAGAAGGAATTCGACATGCAGCATGATATTCTGGATAAGATCGCTGAGACCCAGCGCACCGGCAAGCGTCACTTCATCGTGATCGTTGCCGAGGGCATCGGCCACTCTCAGGAGATCGCCAACGAGATCCAGGCCCGTACCGGCATCGATACCCGTGCAACGATCCTGGGCCATGTGCAGCGCGGCGGTTCTCCCACCCTGCGTGACCGTGTGAACGCTTCCGCAATGGGCTATCACGCTGTCTGCCTGCTGGAGCAGGGCAAGTATAACCGCATCGTTGGTATGAAGGGTGAGCATCTGGTGGACTATCCGGTGGATGAAGCACTTGAGATGACCAAGACGCTGGACCCGGTTCTGATTGATGTGTGCAACACGATCAGCATCTGATTCCCAAAACACAAAACCAAAGATTTTTCAGGAGCTGTCTCCGGAGCGTCCGGAGACGGCTCCTGCTTTTTGTTTCCAGAACGCAATGAGAGTTTGTCCGGAAGCTGTCAAAAATAAAACGTTTCTGCGCTGTAAAAAACCAGAATAAAACAAGTAGTATCGGTAGCTGGTGATTCAAAATCAACCGATTTGTGAGCTGCAACAAAAAGATATAGTACAGAACGTATAATCCGAACAGTGGATTTGCCACTGTGTTTCGGGAGAAAAATATGGTATAATACCCATGGCAAAGGAGAGTGGAGTAACGTGGAACTGGAACAGGCCAGGCAGCGCGTGGAAGAGCTTCGCGCAGTAATTGAAAAGAACAACCGGCTTTATTACGATCAGGATGCGCCGGAGCTGGAGGATTATGAATACGATGCCCTGACGCGGGAACTGAAGGCACTGGAGGCAGAATTTCCTCAGCTGATCACGTCCAGCTCCCCTACCCAGAAGGTGGGTGGGACGGCCAGCAGCAAGCTGCCGAAGGTGACCCATGCGGTCAAGATGGAGAGCCTTCTGGATGCTTTTTTCGTATGATGAACTCCGGGATTTTGACCGGAGAGTGCGGGAAGCGGGCATTGAACCGGAATATGTTGTTGAGATCAAGATCGATGGCCTTTCCTGCAGTTTGGAATACGAAAACGGCGTTCTGGTGCGTGCATCGACCCGCGGTGACGGCGTGGTGGGTGAAGACGTAACGGCCAATGTCCGGGCCATCAAAAGATCCCCAAGACCCTAAAGAATGCACCGGAATTTCTGGAAGTGCGCGGCGAGGTGTATATGCCCCATGAGGCATTCCGGCATCTCTGTGCAGAGCAGGAGATCCAGGGGGCAGCGCCCTTCAAGAACCCGCGGAATGCGGCAGCAGGGTCCCTGCGGCAGAAAGACGCAAAGATCACCGGAAGCCGCGGCCTTTCCATCTTTGTGTTCAATGTGCAGCAGATCCGCGGGAAGGAGCTGACGACCCATGCCGAGAGTCTGGATTATCTGAAGAGTCTGGGCCTGCCGGTGTCGCCGCGGTACCACATCGTCCACAACATTGAGGATGCCATTTCGGAGATCGAACAGATCGGTCAGAACCGTTCCAGTCTGGACTTTGATATGGACGGCGCGGTCATCAAGGTCAACAATTTTGCTCAGCGGGATCTGATGGGTTCCACCAACAAATTCCCCCGGTGGGCCATTGCATTCAAATATCCGCCGGAAGTCAAGGAAACGACCCTGCGCAGCATTGAAGTTGCTGTGGGCCGTACCGGTGTCCTGACGCCGACGGCGTGTTTTGATCCGGTATTCCTCGCGGGCACCACTGTGGCGCGGGCGACCCTTCACAATGAGGATTTCATCCACCAGCTGGGTCTGTGCATCGGGGACACCATTCAGGTGCGGAAGGCCGGGGATATCATTCCGGAAGTCATCGGCGTAACGCATCATGAGGAAGATGCACAGCCCTATCAGATGCCGGAATTCTGCCCATCCTGCGGGGCCCCTGTGGTACATCTGGAAGATGAAGCAGCGCTGCGCTGCGTCAACCCGGAATGCCCGGCACAGTCCCTGCGCAACATCATCCATTTTGCATCCCGGGACGCTATGGATATTGAGGGCCTTGGCACGGCTGTTGCCACTCAGCTGGTGGAAAAGGGCTTTGTCCACTCGGCGGCAGACATCTATGATCTGACTTTGGAACAGCTTCTGACACTGGAAAAGTTCAAGGAAAAGAGTGCAGGCAATCTCCTGAATGCCATTGAAAATTCCAAGCAGAACAATCTGGACAAGCTGCTGTTTTCGGTTTCGGCATCCGGAACATCGGAGATAAGGCGGCCGCTCTTCTGGCGGAGCATTTCGGCTCTCTGCAGGCCATCCGGGAGGCGACGGCAGAGCAGATTGGAGAGATCGACGGTTTCGGCGGTGTGATGGCCCAGAGCGTGACGGAATTCTTTGCAAAGGACGGCACCACCGACCTGATCCATCGTCTGGCAGATGCCGGGGTGAATATGCAGTGGAAGGGCGAACCAAAGGGCGATCTTCTCGCCGGAAAGACCCTCGTGGTGACCGGTACGCTGGAAACGCTCTCCCGCAATGAAGCCGAAGCCCTGATCGTCAAAAATGGCGGCAAGGCCAGCGGCTCGGTCTCCAAGAAGACGGCCTATGTCGTGGCCGGTACGGCGGCAGGCTCCAAGCTGACCAAGGCACAGGCCCTCGGGGTCCCGGTCCTGACCGAGGCTGAATTCCTGGCCATGCTGGCCGGAAATGCACCGAACCGAACAACTGAGCCTGCGGCTTCTTCCGCAGACGTTTCAAAAGCACCCGCACAGCAACAAAACGCTGTGCGGGGCTTTTTGTGCGCCGTCCGTTCTATCCGTTCGGCAGGCGCATACAGTGATGACAGGAGACACGGAAGGAGAATGAAAGATGGATGCGTATTATCAGGTGGTACAGGCCCTGCCCATGGCTGGGCGGCCCGCCCGCTGCAGCGGCTGCCGACAGCTCTGGCCGGGACCGTTCACGAGATCCGGCTCCGGGTGGGATGTGCGCCGGTGTTCACGGTACAGGGTGCGCCCTGCCGCCCGGCGCAGCTGGCACCGGAGCTTTCCGCTCTGGAAAGCTGCGGCTGACCCCGATGCAGATGGAAGAAATCCTTTTTGCGCTCTGCGGCGGATCGGTCCATGCACATCAGGCGGAAATCGCGCAGGGGTATCTCAGCTTTGCGGATGGCTGCCGGGCCGGTCTGGCAGGCCGCTTCTGGCAAAACCCGGCGGAGGGGATCGTGCTGCAGGAGCTGACCTCCCTCAACCTGCGGATTGCACGGCGGAAGGTCCTTCCGCTTCCGCCGGAACTGAAGGAGGCATCTCCGGGGACATTTACCGGAATTCTGCTGGCAGGGGAACCGGACAGCGGAAAAACCACCCTTCTGCGCAGCATTGCCGGGGAACTGCTTCGTCAGAACCGGCTCGTCTCAGTGATCGATGAACGGAGAGAAATCTTTGCGGATGCTTCCGGCGGGGAAGCGCTGGATGTGATCTCCGGACTTCCGAAGGGACAGGCCGTTCAGATGGCGCTGCGGACCCTCTCGCCGCAGGTGATCCTTCTGGACGAGCTGGGCGGGATGGAAGAGGTGACCGCTTTGGAACAGGGACTGTTCAGCGGAGTGGATTTTATCGCTACGCTCCACGCAGCATCCCCGGAGGAGGCCACGGTCCGCCCGCAGGTCTGCTATCTGATGGAGCGCGGCGCGGTCCGGATGCTGGTCTGGCTGGCCGGAAGAAACGACCGGGCCGGGTGCGGGAGGTGCGCTTTTTATGAGCCCGCTGCGGTGGCTGAGCATGCTGTGTCTGGTCCTCTGCGGGTGGTGTGCCGGAGACAGCGTCACGGCAGCCGCAGGTGCATCTGGATGCTTTGCGGCAGACATCGCTTTGCTGGAACTGCTCCGGCAGGAGATGGGCTTCCGGCAGCAGCGATCTGGAAACCCTGCTGAAAAAGCTGATCGCCGCCGGAAAGATCCCGGCAGATACCGAACGGTTCCAGACCATGATGCCTTTTTGTGGAACTGACGCAGGAAGAAAACGCACCTGCTTTTCAGAATGTTTTTCCGGTCTGGGACGGTTGGAGGCCGAGATGGAATGCCGGCGGCTGGAACTGTATCTGGACCGGTTCCGGCAGCCTTTCAGGAAGAGAGCCTGGCAAAGGCGACGATCCAGAGGAACTTTCCCACAAACTGGGGCTTGCTGCGGGAGCCGCGGCGGCCATTCTGCTGGGATAAGCAGGAGTTGACCATGGAGATCGATCTTATCTTCAAAATTGCAGCCATTGGGATCATCGTTGCGGTGCTGAACCAACTGCTGATCCGCTCCGGGCGGGAGGATCAGGCAATGATGACGACATTGGCAGGTCTGGTGGTTGTGCTGTCCATCCTGGTCAAACAGATCAGTGTGCTGTTCGTTACCATCAAGTCGCTGTTTGCACTATGAGTGCAGCGGTGGCTGTGTTCGGCATTGCGCTGCTCGCGGCACTGCTCTATGCAGTTCTGGAAAAGCAGGCCCCCGCCTATGCACTCCTGCTCTCCCTTGGGGGCAGCGCTGGTGCTGCTGGTGCGGCCGGGACAAGCATCCGGACAGTACTTTCCGGCATAGCACGCCTGGCTGGACAAGCTGACAGCGGGGCTTTTTCCTGCCTTGTACGGAGTGCGGCTATTGTTCTGCTGACAGATTATACCCGCACCCTGTGTGAGGAAGCCGGGGCAGAATCTTTAGGGTGGTGTGTTGGACTGGCAGGTCGGTGTCTTGTACTGGCAGCGGCGTGGCCCTTGCTGGAAGAGATCCTGCAGACGATTGGGAGCATTGCAAGATGAAGAACTGGAAGTGGTGGGCTTTTCTGCTGGTGGGAACAAGCCTCTGCCTGTGCGCCCCGACAGTTTTTGCGGCAGAGAGTGCCGGTTTGCACACACAGCTGCCGGGAGCAGAGCTCTGGCAGCCTTATCTTGACCAAAGCCCTGTGGATGTTTTGCAGGTAGCAGAAGACCCGTGGAGCGTTCTGGAAAGTTTTTGCACTTCGTCTCTGTTCCAGACACTGCGGGAAAGCATCCGCGGTTATGCCGCACTGCTGTTGTTTCTGCTCCTGTCTGCCATAGTCAGTCTGTTTCTGGGGGAGGAGGGTGATCACAGCTGGTGTGATCCTGTCTGCGCCGGTGGGTGTGGGATCCTCCTGTGGGAACCATTGCTTGAAATTGCCCGGCAGCTGTGGCAGATCGAAAGCTGGAACCGTTTTCTCTCCGGTTTTCTTCCTGTCTATGCCGGTGTTCTGATCATGGGCGGTGAGACAAGTGCCGGGGCCGCCGCAAGCGCTTTTTTTTCTGACATTGCTTTGTCTGCTGGCACAGGCCCTGACGGCCTTTGTACCGCCCATTCTGGAATGCTTCCTTGCATTGAGCATGGCTTGCTGTATCACGGAACAGGGCTGCCTGGGGAATCTGTGCAAAGCGGCAGGGACACTGCTGCAAAAGGGACTTTCCCTTACAGGAAAGTTGTTGGCCGCACTGCTGGGATTCCAGCGCATCTCTGCCGCACAGCTCGACCGAACGGCGTTGCGCACAGGACAGTTTCTCACCGGCACCATTCCCATTGTGGGGCAGAGTTTGAGCGATGCTTCCGAGGCTGTTCTGGCAGGCATCCAATTGCTCAAAAGCGGCCTTGGAATGGCCGCTATCCTGATTTTATTGGCTGAGTTTCTGCCACTGTATCTCGGGATGCTTGCGCATCTGGGATGTATCATTCTCTGCGGTACGCTGTGCAGCCTGACCGGAAACAACCGTGGACAGGCACTGCTTACCTGTTTTGCTTCCGCTGTCCGGTGTATGATGGCCTGTATCGCGCTCTTTTTCGGGCTGGCCGTAACAGGAACCGCACTTCTTTTTTATGCTGGGAGGCGTTTGATGCAGACATTGAAAAGCGCAGCTGTGGTTTTTTGCACTGCCTGTATCTGCACAGAGCTGCTGGCCCGGCTCACAGGAAACAGCTGGCCCCGGCGGTGCATAAAAGCGGTGGCGGGATTATATATTTTAGTGGTGCTTTTTACAGGTCATCCCTCAGCTCCGGACAGAAGTTCAGTCCTTTTCTGTGCCGGATCTTTCGCCCGCATCCATGGGCACGCTGGAAGATGCCATTCAGGCTGAACTGGATGCCCGCAGCAGCGGACAGGAAGCAAAGGAGGGGAACCTTTCCGGATGAAGAGCAGGGAACAGAGCCTCTTTGCCGGTTTGCTCCAGAAGCAAAAACCGCACCCAGCTCGCAATCATTCTGGGTGTGGCGGCAATGCTGCTGATCTTATTCTCAGAATTATTCTCGACCCCCGCAAAAACCGCAGCAAATGCAGGCAGTTCTGCTGCTGTTTCAGAAACTGCCTACCGGGAGCAATTGGAAACACAGCTGACAGAGCTGATCGAACAGCTCGATGGGGCAGGAAAGACCGTTGTGATGGTGACACTGGAAAGTGGGGAAGAAACGATCTATGCTGTGGATACGCAGTCCGGCCAGATGCAGAACCAGGAGACCCATGTTCTGCTGGAGGATGGCTCCGCCCTGGAAGAGACGACCTATCTGCCTGCCGTCTGCGGTGTGGCTGTTGTCTGTGATGGTGGGGGAGATGTCCGGGTCGCCGCTCGTATCACGGAACTTGTCCGGGCACTGCTGGATCTTTCGGCCAATAGAATTTGTGTAGAACAGCGCAAAGGATAACGCACCATGTAATATAAGGAGGAAACAGCTATGAGAGCCATCTCGAAGAATACCCGCAAAGCAACAGCCATTACTCTGGCAGCAGCACTGGTCATTGCCGTTTATCTGAACTGGCAGTATGCCCGCACCGGTGTGACGCTGGAAGAGGATGCAGTCAACGTCTCTGCCGTCAGTCAGGAGACCGTTCCCGTTACGGATGAACTGATGACTGAAGCCGAAGGCGGTTTCCAGTGCCAACAAGAATTATGGCGAAGCTCAGCTTGTGAGCGTTGCAAACAACAGCGGCTCCAAGTTCTTTGAAGAAGCGCGGCTCAAGCGGACCAAAGCCCACGATGAAGCCATGGACAGCATTCAGAAAGCGCTGAAATCCGCTTCTCTCTCCACGGAAGAAAAAAGAAGGAGTATACCAGCCAGCTGACCGGAAACCTTGCGGATCTCAATGCGGAAAACGAGATCGAGACACTGGTCAAGGCCAAGGGGTTTGCGGATTGTCTCTGCTTTCTGCAGTCAGGTCGGGCCGATCTGACTGTTATGACCTCGGGCGATGCCTTAACGGCCGCACAGGTAGCGCAGATCCGTGACATTGTGTTGAGCAAGAGCAGTGTGACGGCCCAGAATATCACCGTTGTAGAGGTAAAGTAAGGGAGCGGTTGCGGCAGACAACAGAATGTGGTAAACTAAAACAGAACAATGAAATTGAGCGCCGCTTTTTCAGCGGCGTTTTTGCAGGGAGTGCACCATGAAGGAACCAAAGCTCAAAACTGTTTACGTCTGCTCCAACTGCGGTGAAACCAGCCCGCGCTGGATGGGCCGCTGCCCCAGCTGCGGCAGCTGGAATACCATGAATGAGGATGTTGTTGCGGAAGCGCCCAAGGCAGGGCTTTCCGGTAGCAAAGCGGCAGCACCTGCCCGGCAGGAGGGTGTCACCTCGCTGACAGCCCGGCGGTTGGCCGATATCAGCACTACGGAAGAAAAAAGCCGCATCCTGACCGGCATTTCGGAGCTTGACCGGGTGCTGGGCGGCGGCATTGTGCTGGGCGGCGTGGTTTTGCTCAGCGGAGAACCGGGTGTTGGCAAATCTACGATGCTTTTGCAGCTCTGCGGTGCCATCTCCAACCAGCATTCTGTTCTGTATATCACGGGTGAGGAATCTGTCCGTCAGGTCAAACTGCGTGCTGCGCGGTTGAAAGTGCCGCAGGAGAACATCTATCTTGCTGCGGAGAACGATGTGGACGAGATCTGCGGCCTGATTGAAAAGGAAAAGCCGGAGCTTGTAGTCATCGACTCTATCCAGACGATGCGCTGTATGGATCTTTCTTCCTCGGCCGGTACGGTCAGTCAGGTCAAGGAGAGCGCCGCCCGTCTGCTGGCGGTAGCCAAAAAGCAGGAGATTCCCATGTTCATTGTGGGCCATGTCAACAAAGACGGAGCCATTGCAGGCCCCAAGGTCATGGAGCACATCGTGGATACTGTGCTCTACTTTGAGGGCGACAAGATGCTGCCTTACCGCATTCTGCGAGCAGCCAAGAACCGCTATGGCTCCACCAATGAACTGGGCATGTTTGATATGACCGGGCAGGGACTGGAGGAGATCGAAAACCCTTCCCAGATGCTTTTGGAAGGCCGTCCGCTGGGGGTTTCCGGTAACTGCGTCGCCTGTACGATGGAGGGCAGCCGCCCCATTCTAAGCGAGATTCAGGCCCTTGCCACCAAAACGAATTTCCCGGCACCCCGCCGCGCCTGCAGCGGCTACGACTATAACCGCATGAATCTTTTGATTGCCGTGCTGGAAAAACGGGCAGGGTACTTCTTTGGCAATCTGGATGTCTATGTTAACATCGTGGGCGGCATTGCCCTGCGGGATACTGCCTGCGATCTGGCGGTTTGCCTGTGTATGGTGTCGTCTCTGCTGGACTGCCCCGTGAGCGATAAGCTCATTGCCATTGGAGAAGTGGGTCTGGGCGGTGAGGTGCGCAGTGTGCCCAACCTTGAACAACGCCTGCGGGAAGCCGAGCGCATCGGCTTTGAGCGGGCTGCGGTGCCAAAACATAGCCTTGCCCACCTGAACCCGGCAGATTATCCGGGCATGAAGCTGATAGGTGCGGCTTATATCTCGGATGCGATCCATGCATTGAAATCAGACCGGTTGTAACGAATTTACGGAGAAACTATGTCGATCTATCTTGATGAAAAAAATCCGGGCAAGCATCCGCCGTTTGATGATGCTTCGCCGGATATTGTGGAATATGTGCGGTACCTGGAGGTGATCGCGGGCAAAAGCGCCAACACTGCCTTCAGTTATTACTGTGACCTGCGCGGTTTTTCCCGTTTTATGAAACGCCGCCGCGGGCTGGTTCTAGCAAATACGGAGATCAAGGATATTGACCCCAAAGGGTCTGGATACGGCCTTCTGGGGCAGTGTGAGTCAAAGAGGACATCTATGAATACCTCTATTTTCTGAACCGCGAATGCGGCAACAAGAAATCCTCGACCGCCCGGCGGCTGGCCAGCCTGCACGGCTTTTATGATTACTTGGTCAATCAGGTCAATAAGCTGACAGAGAACCCGACTGCTTCCATCAAGCCGCCCAAGCAGGATAAAGTCCTGCCCAAATATCTCACAGCCGAACAGTCCATGGATCTGCTGGAGAGCACGCAATATCAGAGCGATTTTCCGGAGCGGGATTACTGCATGGTGGTTCTGTTCCTGAACTGTGGAATGCGACTTTCTGAGTTGGTGGGCATGGATCTGGGCGATATCGACCTGGAACAGCGGCAGATCAGGCTCTTTGGCAAGGGCCACAAGGAACGGATGGTCTATCTGAATGAGGCCTGCGTCGAAGCCCTGCAGCTCTACCTGGCCAAACGCAACACGATGGAGGGCCTGAATCCAAAGGAAAAGGCTGTGTTTGTGACGCGCCGCCGGAAGGAGCGCATTTCCAACCGCAGGGTGGAGCAGCTCGTCACCGGTGCCATGAAAGCGGCCGGGCTCAAGGGCTTTTCCACCCATAAGCTGCGTCACACTGCGGCAACGCTGATGTATCAGACCGGCAATGTGGATATTCTGACCCTTAAGCAGCTGCTGGGTCACAGCAGTGTGGGCACAACGCAAATTTATACGCATCTGCAAGAATTTCAGGTGCGTGCGGCCATTGAGCAGAACCCACTGGGTACAGTTACACCTGAAAAAGCGCGCTTGGATACAACAAAACGGGCAGCAGGGGAGAACAGAGGGGAAAATAACGTCGATTCGACGGATGTTGAAGAAGCTGCCAGCCCGATGGAAGCTTTTGAGGGTGCTGCCAATGATGGTATCCGGGTGGATATCTCTTCTATGACCGGGGATAAGGAAACTGTATGAACTCTATCAACTTCTCTAAGAGCTATCATGTGCAGATGTTGACAGAACGCGATATTCCGCTGATTTTAGCTCTTTGTGAGAAAAACGAGCAGTTTTATGAACATTGTCCGCCATTTGTAACTGCGGAAAGCATTCGGGATGATATGTGTGCCTTGCCGCAGCGCAAAATGGACGAACCTCAGGATAAGTATTATCTCGGATTTTTTGATGATGCCGAGCAGCTTGTGGCTGTGATGGACTTTATTGACCATTATCCAACGGAACAAAGCTGCTTCATCGGATTCTTTATGATGGAACGTTCTGTACAGGGGCATGGCATTGGAAGCAGGATCATCACAGAGCTGTGTGTGTATCTGCACAGTCTGGGATACGAGGATATCCGGCTGGGTTATGTGGATGGCAACAAGCAAGGTGAATCGTTCTGGAAAAAGAATCAGTTCACAGATACCGGATTGAGAAATCACACGCCGGACTATACGGTCGTTATAATGAACCGAATGCTGTAATAGATCAAACAGATCAATAACAGGAAAAACGTGTGTAAAAAACGAAAAATACACAGTTATTGTAAAACAGGCCGCCAGAGCTCAGATTGAGCCGAGGCGGCCTTAAAAACGCCAAAAACTGGAAAAGAGGGCTTTTCCGCTCCCCTATGTTTCGCATAACCTGCATTATACGAAAATGTAATAATCAAAAAATCAGACCCTCCTCTCTCTTCCCGCTGCGGGTTCTGAGATCTCAGAGGGTCTGACCGATCAACTGTTGTTATAGAAAATATGTACCCATCACTCTTCCGGCAATGGTGTGGTTTCAAAGTATGCGCAGATTGCTTCATAGTATGCACGCGCAGTCCGCTTGCATCCATTCTCACTGCCGAACTGGGCTACGTCTGTATCGCTGGTCACAAAACACTGTTCCGCCAGCACTGCTGGACAATTTACATCTTCCAGAATCGTAAAGCTGCGCTCTACCCGCACTTCCTTGTGGCTGCTCTCCACCAGCTGTTTTACTTCACCCTGGTAATGGATGTATCGGACTCCCCCGCGTCCCCGCAGGCTGGCTCCTGCCGCCTGCATAGCCCCGGCAAGCTGCTTTGCAAAATAATAGCTCTCCTGATGGTATGCTCGTCCCGGAACAGCCGGATAACATTCAAACCCGGCTGCGCTGGAGCCTTCGGGTGCTGAATTGCCGTGGACAGACAACAACAGATCCGGGTTCTGTGCATTGGCGGCAGCGGCACGCTCAGCAGGTTTGGCGGTGCTGTCGTAACTTTCCCGGGTGGTCAGCGGGATATAATTGGGGTCGCGCTCCAGCCAGGCGCTCAAAGCCTCCGCTGTGGCAGCGGTCATCTCGCTTTCCTGCACCACTCCCCTTGCACCCGGATCTGAGCCGCCATGTCCTGCATCGATCACAATACGGTACGGCGGCTCACCGATGATCGGACGAAAATCATCATCGTCCACGGTCGGTGTTAGCTGTCCAATGGAGAAAGCCGCCTGCCACAGATACAGCCCAAAACTGACACCAATAAAACAGAGAACCAGAACCACTGCGCTGCCAAAGGAAAAGCCATTGCCCTTCTTTTCTTTCTTTTGCGCTGTACCGAATGTTTTGCCATGATGACTTCCCTGCCGTTTTATAAGAAACGCCCGCCCAAAGAATGATCTTCCGGACGGGCGCTGCCGGGAAACTCCCGGTATGTTTTTACTTCAATTCAACCACGGTCACACCGCTCTCGCCCTCACCATAACGGCCCAGCCGGAAGCTTTTTACCATCCGGTTTCCGCGTAGATGTTTGTGGATTGCAGTGCGCAGAGCACCGGTACCGTTGCCATGGATCAGGTACACCACTGTCTGCCCATTCAGAATGGCGCGATCGATATAAGCATCCACCTCAGGCAGAGCTTCATCCACAGTCAGACCCAGCAGATTCAGCTCCATTTTTGCGGAACGCTGCACCCGCTCCACCCGGCCGTTGGGGCGGTTCGCATCGCCGGTCAGCCGGGAGTACCGCTGCTGTGCCTTGGTTTTCGGCTGCGGGTCCTTGATGAGCTTATCCGGCTGCTTCAGGCCCTTGAGCGGGACCTTGGTCTTGATGATGCCGGCACGCACCAGAACATCGCCGTTTTTATCCGGCAGTGCCAGCACGGTGGCCAGCTGGTTGAGCTCTGCAATGCAGACCTCCTGCCCTACCTTGACTTCTTTCAGTGGGACAAACTCCTTGACAGGGTTATGCACCACCTCAGTCCCGATAAAGAGCTTTTTCTGACTCTTTTTTAGCGATCTCGCGGGCACGTTGCGCTTTCTGCTGCGTACTCATGCGCTCATCTTTTTGCAGCTGGCGCAGTTCGTCGGTCAGCGCGTAGGCCTGCGTTTCCACCTGCTGTGCCAGTGTACGTGCCTTGGCACGGGCGGCTTCCAATTCGTTTTCGCCCTGCTGGATCAATTCATCCCGCTTTTTTTTTCTGAGCGGCCTCCAGCTGATGAGAAGCCTCGTTCTTCAGCTCCTCCACCTCGTCCTGGCTCTCTTTCAGCTGCAGCTTCAGGTCGTCCAGCTGGCCCAAAACTGCATCCAGGCGCTTATCCTCGGCAGACAGATGCTGTTGGGCTGCCTCAATGACACGCTCCGGGATGCCCAGCTTCTCACTGATGAGGAAGGCGTTGGACTTGCCGGGCACACCTACGCTCAGCTTGTAAGTCGGGCGCAGTGTCTCCAGATCAAACTCACAGCTGGCATTGACTACACCCTTGGTTTCCAGCGCAAACACCTTCAGTTCGGCGTAGTGAGTGGTTGCCATCAGCAGCACACCGCGGCGGCGTAGTTCCTCGATGATGGCCACGGCCAGCGCTGCACCTTCGGCAGGGTCAGTACCCGCACCAAGCTCATCCAATAAGACCAGCGTGTGCGGCATGGCAAGTTCCAGAATACCGGTGATCTTCTTCATGTGGCCGGAGAAAGTAGAAAGGCTCTGTTCGATGCTCTGCTCATCACCGATGTCCACAAGAAATTCATCGAACGCGCAGATCTCACTGCGTTCATCGGCAGGGATCAGGAAGCCGCACTGTGCCATTGCGCACAGCAGACCCGCCGTTTTCAGGGTAACAGTTTTACCACCGGTGTTCGGGCCGGTGATGATGAGCGAATCGTACTCTTTGCCCAACGCAATGTCCACAGGGATACACTTTTGGGGGTCGATGAGCGGATGACGCGCCCGGATGAGCGAAAAGGAGCTGTCGGTGCGGACAGAGGGCTTGAATGCCTTCATATCCAGAGCCAGACGAGCCTTTGCCAACAGCACATCAATTTCCAGCATTGCCTTGTAGCTGTACTGGAACTGAGGCTCAATGGCGGCTACCTGTGCCGTAAATGCCACCAGAATGCGTTCGATCTCCTGCGCTTCCTGTGCACGATACTGCAGAATGCGTGCATTTGCTTCCACAACCGCCTGCGGCTCCACAAAGACGGTAGCGCCGGTGGACGAGACATCATGGATGATACCGCTCACCTCGCCGCGATACTCGCTCTTAACGGGCACAACATACCTTCCGTTGCGGATGGAGACCACACTCTCCTGCAAGTACTTGGAGGTATCCATATTGCGAACCATGCTTTCCAGCCGGTCGCGGATGCTGTTTTCCGTAGCGCGGATCTTTTTGCGCAGCTCGTTCAGGGTGTGGGAAGCCGTGTCTGCCATGGCATCCGGAGCCAGAATGGCGCTGGAGATCTGCTGCTCCAGCCCGGGTTGAGGTGCCAGTGCGTAGAACAGATTATCCGTAGGCAGAGCATCATGTTCCGAGGAACCATACCAGCTGGTCAGGTTCTGAAAGTTGCGCAGAGCGCCGGCCACCATCAGCAGTTCCCCATGGAGAGCACACCGCCCTTGACCGCACGGGTTACCAGAGAGCTGACACCCTCTACCCCGCCAAAGCGCGGAGACCCGTTTTTGATGAGCAGACTGTTGATGGCATCGGTCTGTTCCAGCGCGTAACGCACCTCATCAGGGTCGCACTGAGGCACCAGAGCCAGCAGCTGCTCTCTAGCTTCCTTGCACACGCAGCCCTCGGATGCACGCGCAATGATCTTATCAAGCTCTAAAGTTTTCAAATAGCTTGTTTCCATGTTTGTTCCCTATATCAAAATTGTTTATCCCGGTCAAGGCAGAACGGATTTCAAAAAGTCGTAACTTTTCAGCGGTTTGTCCAGGTGGGTCAAAGCGTAGCGCTCTGCCACCGCAGACAGCTTTGCCAGACTGCCGACCGAGATTTTGAATGCAAATATTTTCTTATCTTCTACAAGGCAGATATGACGCAAGGCATACAAGGCACCCGTGTCCAGATTGCAGGTCTTGCCCGCCTTTTTCGCACAGTCCTCACAGAGCAGAATGCCCTCCTGCGGGTCAAGATAAAACGCGGGGCCATCGTATTTTTCACAGATCTTGCAGCAGACCAGCTGCGGCATAAAGCCGCACTCGCTCATGGTGCGCAGCTCAAACACAGCCTTGACCACATGCAGGTCGGTTTTACCCTCGCTGATCATATACAGGCAGTTCAGCAGCAGGCGCAGTTCCTTGGCAGCTTCCTCCCCCGTAGGAGAAAGTGCCGCTGCCATCTCGGTAAGATACATAGCAAGGCTCATCCCCTCGATGGTGGAGGAAATGCCGTGAAATACGTTGCGCACTTCCGCTTCTCGGATGGTGTACATATTCCGGCCTGGCAGCAGCACAAATTCAGAGTAGCAAAAAAGCCCGCAGGCGCTGAATAATTTGTTCTTCAGCCGCAGGCTGCTCTGTGCCGAGGCCGAAATCACCCCCAGCTCCGGTGTCAGAATGGTCAGAATCCGGTCAGATTCCCGGTACCGGGTCTCTTTTAGCACAAGCCCAGGTGTTACGATCGTATCCATCTGCATATTCTCCCTGCCCGAGCAGTGTCCCGGGCAATGTAAAGAGAAAAATCAACGGTTATTCGGGTTCTGTTTGAAGCCAAAGTTGTTCAGCAGAAACTCATTGTCCCGCCAATCTGCTTTGACCTTGACCCAGCACTGCAGGTTGACCCGGCAGCCCAGAAACTCCTCGCAGTCCGCACGGGCAGAGCTGGCGATCTTTTTAGCATCGCACCGCCCTTGCCAATGACCATGCCCTTATGGCTCTCGCGCTCGCAGTAGATATTTACATCGATATCCACCAGATCTGTACCGGGGCGCTCCTTGAAACGCTCCACCACGACCGCAATGCCATGCGGGATCTCATCCCGCATATACAGCAGTGCCTTTTCACGGATGACCTCCGCCACCAGTTCCTTTTCCGGCATATCGGTGTAGGCATCATCGTCAAAGTAGTGTGGGCCCTCCACAGCATACTGGCTCAGGGCATCGAACAGTTCCTCACAGTGATCGTCTGCCCGGACGCTTACGGTGTAAATGGCATCAAACACACCCAGCTCCTTGAGCTCAGCCTTGCGGGCTTCCAGATCAGCAGGCTCCTTGACAAGATCGGTTTTATTGATGACTGCAATGGCAGGGCCGCCGCTGCTGCGCAGAGCGTCCACCAGAACCATTTCCGGCTCATTCAGGGCACCGTATGGCTCAAACAGCATCATGGAGACATCCACATCCGCGATGGAATCGCTGGCCGTCTTGTCCATCCGCTTGCCAAGCTTGTTGTGGGCCTTATGCACGCCCGGGGTGTCCAGCAAAACATACTGCAGAGGGCCGCGGGTCACAACGCCGGTGATGCGGGTGCGGGTCGTCTGGGGCTTGGAGGTAACAATGGCCACCTTCTCCCCCACCAGACGATTGGTTAGGCTGGATTTGCCCACGTTGGGGCGGCCGATGACCGCCACAAACACGGACGAGGTATCGTAATGCTGCTGCATGGGTGCTGCGTTTTTCAAAATAGAACTCCTATCCTTTGCCAGTATCTTTGATCATTCCGTATAGCTGACGGTGCGGGGCAGGCCAAGCTGGGTCAGCACAGCCTCTTCCTTTTCGCGCATCCGCATGGCTTCCAGACCACCGTTCTCATGGTCATAGCCCAGCAGATGCAACATGGAGTGAACGGTCAGGAAAGGCGACCTCACGCTGCAGCGGATGGCCGTAGAGCGTTGCCTGCTCCTGAGCACGTTCCATGCTGATGACGATATCCCCCAGCATCTTGCAGCCGTTGTTCTCATCCACATCGTAAACGCCGTTTTCTCCCAGAGGAAAGCTCAACACATCGGTGGGCATCGGCTTGTTGCGATACTGGTTGTTCAGCTCTGCAATGGCAGCGTTATCCACAAAAGTCACGCTGATCTCAGCAGGCTCATCGAAGTGCTCATATTCCAGCACAGCATTGCAGGCGCGGCGGATCAGGATCCGCAAGCCAGAAGGCACTTTTTACGGCTTTCTGTGAATTGGTGATCAAAACTTTATTGGACATAACATTCCTCTCCCTTCATTTTATGCTGCAATTGCAGCTTTCCGCGTCGGTTTCAACGCTTGGCCGGGTGCGCAGCCGCTTCGTAGGCCTTGATGATCTCCTGCACCAGACGATGGCGGACAACATCCTTCTCCGTAAAATAGCACTGTGCGATGCCATCCACGTTCTTGAGAATGTGCAGCGCATCCACAAGGCCGCTGCGGGTACGGTCCGGCAGATCAATCTGGGTCACATCGCCGGTCACAACCACCTTAGAGCCCACACCCATACGGGTCAGAAACATCTTCATCTGCTCTGGTGTGGTATTCTGCGCCTCATCCAGGATGATAAAGGAATCATCCAGCGTGCGGCCGCGCATATATGCCAGCGGAGCAACCTCAATGATCTGCTTTTCCACCAGGCGCTCATAGGTCTCAGCGCCCAGCATATCGAACAGGCCATCGTAGAGAGGGGGCGCAGGTAAGGATCCACCTTCTGCTGCAGATCACCGGGCAGAAAACCCAACTTCTCGCCTGCTTCCACGGCGGGGCGGGTCAGCACAATGCGGGAAACATCCTTGGCCTTGAACGCTTTGACCGCCATTGCAACGGCCAGATAGGTCTTGCCGGTACCGGCGGGACCCACGCCAAAGGTCACCGCGTTCTTGCGGATAGCATTCAGATATTCCTTTTGGCCCAATGTCTTGGGGCGGATGGGGCGGCCCTTGACTGTGACCGTGACAAAATCCTCAGTCAGAGCGTTTCAGCATCGCCTGCCACACAACGCGCTGCCGCCACACCCGCCAGAAAAGTTCCCAGAAGGTACGCCGCCGCCAGAAGGATAGTTTCCCTGCTCAGCTTGCTTCGGAGCGGCTCTCTCCGGTGTATTTCCGTACCTTTCAGAGAACGCCGCCGGGATGAATTGCCTTTCATCCTGCGCTATCTCAGGAAGATCTCCACCGTTTTTCTGTTTTAACTGCTCTTCCTGTGCTGTCGGCATGATCGCTTCGGGCAGTGCCTTTGCCGCTGCGGTTTCCGGTGTTTCCTGATAGACCCACATACTTCCCTGTCCTCCTGTTTTTCTGCTGTAAATTCTCAATGCCGGTGCCGTTCTGTACGCAAGATGCTGAACACCCCGCCCAGACAGCCAAAGACAAATACCAGTGCAAAGCGGGCTAGCTGCATTTCCGTTGGTTCAATGCCCTCCGAAAGACCGAACCCCAGCAGAAGCAGAACAAACAGCCCGCCCTGTATAGCACCGCAGATAAGACCTCTGCTGTGATAGAAAAAAGCCATGAGCCAGCCGCTGCAAAAGCTTCCGGCACAGACAATGGCACTGACCATGGGCCAGGCAGTGCTCTGCGCAAGGCTCTGGTTTGCCATCAGGTAGGCCAGCCCGGCCATGCAGGCGGCGGTGAATATCCCACCAATGCCGAATGCAGCCAGTGCTTCCAGGATGGGTAACTTCTTCTGTTCCAACATAAAAACCCGCCTCCCTGCACTACTGTATGCAGAGGGGCGGGTAAAAAAGACCTTGCTTTTAGAGATTACTTCTTTGCGTTGGCAGGAGCATTGTCCATGTTCAGCTTCTCAACAGAGCTGATCGCATTCTTGGTGAAGCGGATCTTCACACGGTCAGAACCGGTCTCCAGAACAAAGGTGTCCTCCTTGATGGCGACCACACGGCCAACAATACCGCCGATGGTCACGACCTGATCACCAATCTCCAGAGCTGCACGCATGGCAGCATCCTTCTTCTCCTGCTTCTTCTGGGGACGATAGATCATAAAGTAGAGCAGGACCAGCATCAGAGCCAGGGTGAAGAACAGGCTGATATAGCTTTCAGTGGTAGTAGTCAGAAATTGCATGGGACAAAGTCTCCTCTCAAAATTCAGATAAACTCATTATAACCGCTTCTGCTCCCTCTTGCAAGGGAAAAGCATGAAAAAGCTCAAATTCTTGTATCCAGCAGCTTGACATAACGGTCATGGAATGCGGTAAAGGTGCCTGCATCCAGCTCATCGCGGATGCGCTCCATCAGGTGGTTGTAGAACCACAGGTTGTGCATGACGGCCAGACGCATGCCGAGAAGCTCCTCCGCCTTGAACAGGTGGCGGATATATGCGCGGGAGTAATTCCGGCAGGCCGGGCAGCCGCAGGTGGGGTCGATGGGGCGCTCGTCACGCTCGTACTTTGCGTTTTTGATATTGATAATGCCGCCCCAGGTGTTCAGGTGACCGTGGCGGGCATTGCGGCTGGGCATGACGCAGTCAAACAGATCCACGCCGCGGGAAACTGCCTCGATGATGTTGCCGGGGGTGCCGACGCCCATCAGATAGCGGATTTTATCCTTGGGCATATAAGGCTCCACCTCACTGATCATCTCGTACATCACTTCGGCAGGCTCACCCACGGCCAGACCGCCGATGGCGTAGCCGTCCAGCTCCAGCTCCGCAATCTGCTTCATGTGCTCCACACGAAAATCGGCGAAGGTGCAGCCCTGATTGATGCCGAACAGCAGCTGGTCAGGGTTGGTGGCCTTACCCTCCTGCTTCAGGCGGGCCATCTCAGCCTTGCAGCGCTTGAGCCAGCGGGTGGTGCGCTCACAGCTGGCTTTGGAGTACGCGTGCTGGGCAGGATTCTCCACACACTCATCAAAGGCCATTGCGATGGTGGAGCCCAGGTTTGCCTGGATCTGCATACTCTCCTCAGGGCCCATAAAGATGCGGTGGCCGTCCAGATGAGAGGCAAAGGTAACACCTTCCTCAGTGATCTTGCGCAGCTTCGACAGGCTGAATACCTGGAATCCACCGCTGTCCGTGAGGATGGGGCCGTCCCAGCGGGTAAACTTGTGCAGGCCACCCATATCGGCTACCAGCTGATCACCGGGGCGCAGATGCAGGTGGTAGGTGTTGCAGAGCATCACCTGGGTGCCGATCTGTTGCAGATCCTGCGCGGACAGGCCACCCTTGATGGCACCGGCGGTGGCAACGTTCTGGAAGGCCGGGGTCTGCACCGTGCCGTGTACGGTTTTGAACTCGCCCCGCCGGGCGTTGTGCTCCTGCTTGAGCAGCTTAAAAGTGGTCAAAGAAGGCATAAGTTTTTTCCTTTCTGTGTACGGAAAACAGCCGTACAGCCTTGTGCCGCCGGGCAGGCGGCAGGTTCAGAAGTGGTGGATACCGAGCTGCCGAAACGGTTCCGGCAGTGTTTTGGGCTTTTGGGGAAAGCGGGTGCTGAGGGATCAGAGAATCAGCATCGCATCGCCGAAGGAAAAGAAGCGGTACTTTTCCTCTACGGCAACTTTATAGGCAGCCATGGTCTTTTCGTAGCCGTACAGGGCAGAGACCAGCATGATGAGGGTGCTTTCCGGCAGGTGGAAGTTGGTGATCAGGCCATCGATGCAGTTGAACTTGACACCCGGGTAGAGAAAAATAGAGGTATTGCCGCTGCAGGCCTTGATCTCGCCATATTTTGCGGCGGCGGCTTCCAGCGTGCGGCAGCTGGTGGTGCCAACGGCGATCACGCGGTGCCCAGCGGCCTTGGTTTCCTGGATGCGCTGAGCAGTCTCCTCGCTGATGGAATACCACTCGCTGTGCATCTTGTGATCTGAGATCTCGTCCTCCTGCACGGGGCGGAAGGTTCCCAGACCCACATGCAGGGTAACCTCAGCAATGCCGACACCCTTGGAACGGATGGTATCCATCAGCTCCGGGGTGAAGTGCAGGCCTGCCGTGGGTGCAGCAGCGCTGCCCAGCTCCTTGGCATAGACCGTCTGATACTGGCTCTGATCTTCCAACTGCTTCGTGATGTAGGGTGGCAATGGCATCTTGCCAAATTCATCCAGTTTTTCATAAAGGGTCTCGGTGTCATAATAGAATGTAACAAACTTGTTGCCATCCTCCAGCGTTTCGTCCACCACAGCGGTCAGGGTGCCGTCACCAAAACTAACCTTGGTACCGGGCTGCATCCGCTTGCCGGGCTTTGCCAGGCACTCCCACTGATCTCCCTTGACCTGCCGCAGAAGCAGCAGCTCGCACACAGCACCGGTAGGCTGCTTGACACCCACGATGCGAGCGGGCAGCACCTTGGAGTTGTTGACCACCAGCAGGTCACCCGGCTCAAGATATTCCGGCAGATCGCGGAAAATCCGGTGCTGGATGCTGTCGTCCTTCTGGCTCAGAACCATGAGCCGGGCCGAGTCTCTGGGGGCTGCAGGCTCCTGTGCAATGAGCTCTTTGGGTAAATCATACCAAAAATCTTTTTTTAACATACTTTGCATTTGCCTTTCCGATGATTGACACGAGTGCCGTATCAATGTTATCATAAAATCTGTATAAACAGTATCTATTATATTGCAAGGTCGGCTGGTTTGCAAGCCGTGTTCGATGTAAATTTGCTTTTTATTGAAAGGAAAGGTGCTGGAAATGGAAAAACAGTATAAAGTTGGTATCGTTGGCGCAACGGGTATGGTGGGGCAGCGCTTTGTGACCCTTCTGGAGGATCACCCCTGGTTCAAACTGACTACGCTGGCCGCTTCCGGCCGCAGCGCCGGTAAGACCTATGAGGAGGCTGTGGGATCCCGCTGGGCCATGACCACTCCGATGCCCGAGAGCGTCAAGAAGATGGTCGTGCTGGATGCCGCCAAGGTGGAAGAGGTCGCTTCTCAGGTCGATTTCATCTTCTGCGCAGTCAATATGCCCAAGGCCGAGATCAAGGCACTGGAAGAGGCTTACGCAAAGGCTGAGTGTCCCGTGGTCTCCAACAACAGCGCAAACCGCTTTACCCCGGATGTGCCCATGGTCGTGCCTGAGATCAATGCAGACCACATTGAGATCATCCCTGCCCAGCGCAAGCGTCTGGGTACCAAGCGCGGCTTCATTGCGGTCAAGTCCAACTGCAGCCTGCAGAGCTATGTGCCTGCCCTGCATCCTCTGATGAAGGAGTTTGGTGTCAACAAGGCTCTGGTCTGCACCTATCAGGCCATTTCCGGTGCAGGCAAGACCTTTGACCGGATGCCCGAGATCGTAGATAACGTCATCCCCTACATCGGCGGCGAAGAAGAGAAGAGCGAGCGCGAACCGCCGAAGCTGTGGGGCCACATCGAGGGCGATCAGATCGTCAACGCCGAGAAGCCCACGATCACTGCGCAGTGCTTCCGTGTTCCCGTTTCTGACGGCCACACCGCTGCCGTATTTGTAAGCTTTGACAAAAAGCCCACCCAGGAGCAGATGCTCGAGGCCTGGGCTAACTTCCGCGGCCCTGCACAGGAGCTGAACCTGCCCAGTGCACCCAAGCAGTTCCTGCACTACTTTACTGAGCCCGATCGTCCTCAGCCCAAGCTGGATCGCAACACAGAGAACGGCATGGCTGTCTGCATCGGCCGCCTGCGCGAGGACACCCTGTTTGACTACAAGTTCGCCTGCATGAGCCACAACACCCTGCGCGGCGCTGCAGGCGGTGCCGTGCTGCTGGCTGAGCTGTTGGCAGCAAAGGGCTATTTTGACTGAACAACACGTTCCTGACGGAGCGTACAAAGGAGTTTTATACTATGAAGAATCCTGTCTTTACCGGCGCGGCGGTGGCGATCATCACCCCCATGTACGAAGATGGCAGCATCAACTTTGATGAGCTGGGCCGCATCATTGAAGATCAGATTGCACGGGGCACCGATGCTATTGTGATCTGCGGAACTACCGGCGAATGCTCTACCATGACCGATGAGGAGCAGCTGGCCGCCATCAAGTTCGCCGTGGATACGGTCAATCACCGCGTACCGGTCATTGCCGGTGCCGGTTCGAACGATACCGACCACGGCTGCGCACTGGCAGCAAAGTCTGCTGCCTGCGGTGCCGATGCCGCTGCTGATGGTGACCCCCTACTACAACAAGACCTCGCAGGCCGGTCTGGTGGCACACTTTACCGCCATGGCTGAGGCTGGCGGCATCCCTGTTATCCTGTATAATGTGCCTTCCCGTACCGGTCTGAACATCACCCCCCGAGACAGCACTGGAGCTGAGCCGGAATCCGCTCATTAACGGCATCAAGGAGGCCTCCGGCAACATCTCTCAGGTGGCCAAGGTGGCTGCACTGTGCGGTGATGCGCTGAATATCTACTCTGGCAATGACGATCAGGTGGTCCCACTGCTGTCTCTGGGCGGCAAGGGTGTCATCAGTGTGGTCTCCAATGTCAAGCCTGAGCTGGTGCACAACTGCTGCAAGGCATGGTTTGAGGGTGACCCCAAAACTGCCTGCAAGCTGCAGCTGGAGATCCTGCCCTTGGCGGATGCACTCTTCTGCGAAGTAAATCCCATCCCTGTCAAGTACGCCATGAATGTGCTGGGCTGGGAGGCCGGTCCCTGCCGTCTGCCGCTGGTCGAGCCCAGTGATGCCCACAAGGAGAAGATCGAGCAGGCACTGGCTGCCGAAGGTCTGATTCGGGAATAAACGAAACAACGCACAATGCCCGGTGGAATTGGTTTCTCCCGGGCATTTGCCGTTACAACAGAAAACGAGGAAACAAAAATGACGGATATTATCATTCAGGGCATTGGCGGCCGGATGGGTCACGCCCTCTGCGAGATGATTGCAAACCGGAGTGACTGCCGCGTGGTCGCCGGGATCGACCAGCAGGACGGTGAGCAGAATGGCATCCCCGTATACGACAGTCTGGATAAGCTGGACGGCAAGGGCGATGTCATCATTGATTTCAGCGCTCCTGCTGCTGTGGAAAAAGCGCTGACCTATTGTGAAGCACACAAGATGCCCATCGTGGTCTGCACCACTGGCCTTTCCGAAGAGCTGCAGCTGAAGGTGGTGCAGCTGTCCCGCATTGTGCCCGTGTTCAAGAGCGCCAACATGTCCATCGGCATCAACGTGCTGTCCGAGCTGTGCAAGCGCGCTTCGGCCATTCTGGGCGCAGACTATGATGTGGAGATCGTGGAGCAGCATCATCACAACAAGCTGGATGCTCCCAGCGGAACTGCCCTGATGCTGGCGGACGCCATCAACGAGGAGAACGACGGCGCGTACCACTATGTGTACGACCGCTCTTCCGTGCGCCAGAAGCGCGACCCCAAGGAAATCGGCATCAGCGCTGTGCGCGGCGGCAGCATCGTGGGCGACCACGAGGTGCTGTTCTGCGGTCTGGACGAGGTCATCACCCTCAAGCATACTGCATATTCCCGCAGTGTTTTTGCAAATGGCGCAATAAATGCTGCTGTCTATCTTGCAAAAAAAGGAGCCGGGTCTGTACAATATGGGTAACATGATCGCAGAGCTGTAAGGTCTCTGCGTCTTCCACCATTTTGAGCGGCAGGAGGGCTGACGGAATGGAGCAGGCAAGACACGCGGCATCCACGAAACGACATTCGCGGCACGAACTGCAGAACCGGCGAAAACGAAAACCCGTTTTTCTGAGGATGATGGGAGTACTGCTGGTGGCTGGTGCGGCATTGGCCTGCTTTGGCCTCTGGCGCTTCCAGACTCCTGGCATCGTGCTTGGCCCCTTTTGAGGACGAGCCTTCGACCGCTGAAAGCGTTCCACCGCCCGAACCGGAACCGCAGCCTGTTACAACCACACTGCGTTTTTCGGCCACCGGGGACAATCTGATCCATGCTCCCATCTACAAACAGGCAGCCCGCCGGGCAGCGGAAGGCCAGCGATATAATTTTGACTACTGCTACGAGCACCTGCTGGATTTTTATGCCGCGCAGGATGTAAACTGGATCAACCAGGAAACGCTCTGCAGCAAGGAACTGGAGCCTTCTACCTATCCCTGCTTTTCTACCCCCGGTGAATGCGCAGAGGCTCTTTACCGGGCAGGCATCCGGGTGTTCAGTCTTTCCAACAACCACACCTACGATAAAGGTGCCAAAGGTATCGCAGCAACGCTGCGGTTCTGGGACGAGATGCCGGAAGACGTGGTCACGACCGGCCTGTGGTACGGAGAGAGCGATTATGGTACTATCCCCCTGCAGACGGTGAACGGTGTGACGATCGCCTACTTCTCCTACACCGACCACACCAATGGCATCCCGCAGAGCAGTGCCATGACGGCCAATGTCATCTACACCAGCCAGCGGGACGTGATGGAACAACAGGTGCGCAGGGCGCGTGAGCTGGCCGATTTTGTGGTGGTGGGAGTTCACTGGGGCGTGGAGGATAGCCACAAAATCACCCAGACCCAGCGGGATCTCGCCCAGCAACTTTCCGACTGGGGTGCGGATGTTATTCTGGGTACGCACCCTCATGTGGTGCAGGATGCCGAGTGGAAGACCTCTGTGGATGGCCGCCAGACCTTTGTGGCCTATTCCCTGGGAAATTTCCTCAGCACCCAGAGCAAACCGGATCAGCTTATCGCATCCTGACACTGGAACTGAATAAGACGACAGACCCGGATGGCAGCGTTCACTGCGTTATCGCTTCCCCGCAATTACATCCCACCGTGACCCACTATGATGCCGGTAAATCCAACGTCCGCACCTACCTCTTCCAGGAATACACGTCGGAACTGGCGCAGGCGCACGGTGTCCGGGCCGCCTACCCCAGTTTTGGGATAGAGTACATCCAGAACGTATTACAAGCCAACATCAACAGCGCGTTTTTGGCGCTCGCCTGAATTTGCAGCCCTTTGGGGCAGATTGGAGTGTTCATTATGTATGGTGTTTCCAAAATCAACATTGAGCCCAGCCTGATGATGATCAGTGTGCAGGATGTGGAATTCAAGGGCAACAGCCTGGCCCGCTACCTGCAGATCTTTGCCGATACCGGCGTTGTGGTGGATATGATCAGTCAGAGCGCCCCTCACGGTACCAACATTGATTTCAGCTTTACCGCATCTGCCAGTGATCTGACTGGTGATGAAGGCCATCTCTGCCGCCAATCTCGACAAGGATGCCAAGGCTTCCCCGCTGATCAGCGTTGGTTACTCCAAGCTGAACCTCTTCGGTGAGGACATGGTCACCAGCTGCGGTGTAGCTGCCCGGGCCCTGAACGCACTGGCCATGGCTGACATCGAGGTTCTGCTCATCACCACCAGCGATCTGGATATTTCTCTGCTGGTGCGTAGTGAGAACGAGGACTCCGCTTACGATGTGCTGAAAAAGCCTTTGAGCTGTAAGCTGCCCTTCTCTATAAACATTACACAAACGTAAAAAGCCCGGCGGCATCACGATTTTTGGATGCCGCCGGGCTTTTATCATACGCTGGTTCTAAAAGATTACAGGGTCACTTTGTGGTAGATCTTCTTACCCTTCTTGATGACGATACCGTTCTTCAGCTGATCAGCGGTAAAGCTGACAGTGGGGGAGCAGCTACCTTTTCACCATCCACCAGGACACCGCCCTGCACAACCAGGCGGCGGGCCTCGCCGTTGGAAGCGGCCAGACCGGCCTTGACCATGAGAGTCAGAATGCCGATGGAGCCATCAGTCAGATCCGCTTCGGTCAGCTGAGTGGAGGGCATGTGCTCAGTGTCAGCAGCACCGCTGAACAGGGCACGGGCAGCGTTCTGGGCCTTCTCAGCCTCTTCCTCGCCGTGCACCATTTTGGTCAGCTCGTAGGCCAGGATCTCCTTGGCCTCGTTCAGACGCTGATCCTTCCAGGTGCTCATCTCATCGATCTGCTCCAGCGGAAGGAAGGTCAGCATCCGGATGCACTTCATCACATCAGCATCGCCGACATTGCGCCAGTACTGGTAGAACTCAAAAGGACTGGTCTTGTTGGGGTCGAGCCAGACCGCATTGCCTGCAGTCTTACCCATCTTCTTGCCCTGAGAATCAGTCAGCAAAGTAATGGTCATCGCATAGGCATCCTTGCCCAGCTTGCGGCGGATCAACTCAGTGCCGCCCAGCATGTTGCTCCACTGGTCATCGCCGCCGAACTGCATATTACAGCCGTAGTGCTGGAACATGTAGTAGAAGTCGTAGCTCTGCATGATCATGTAGTTGAACTCGAGGAAGGACAGGCCCTTCTCCATGCGCTGCTCATAGCACTTGGCGCGGAGCATGTTGTTGACGGAGAAGCAGGCGCCCACATCACGCAGCAGCTCAACATAATTTAGGTTCAGCAGCCAGTCGGCATTGTTCAACATCAGAGCCTTGCCCTCAGAAAAATCGATGAACTTCTCCATCTGCTTCTTGAAGCAGGCTGCATTGTGAGCAATATCTTCCTTGGTCAGCATCTTGCGCATGTCGGTACGGCCAGAGGGGTCACCGATCATGGTGGTACCGCCGCCGATCAGGGCGATGGGCTTGTTGCCAGCCATCTGCAAGCGCTTCATCAGGGTCAGGGCCATAAAATGGCCTGCAGTCAGGCTGTCTGCAGTGCAGTCAAAGCCAATATAGAAAGTGGCCTGCCGTTGTTGATGAGGTCAATGATCTCATTGTCGGTGATCTGGGCCACCAGACCGCGAGCCTGCAGTTCTTCGTAAAGGGTCATGGGATTATCCTCCTGTTTTGTCGGGCAGAGGACAAAAAAAACGCCCCCTGCCAAAAATGAATTTGGCAGAGGGCGAGAAAATCGCGGTACCACCTCTGTTTGCCGCCCCCTCACGGAGAACGGCCTCACGAGTGCGCCCCACAGAGATGGGATACACTCCTGCGTTTGTAACGCTCGCATGCGGCACAGCCTACTAGCCAAAGCATTCAGCCTGCAACTCCGGGAGGTATTTCCCCTGTTGTTCTGCACACCCCTTGCACCAACCGGGGTCTCTCTGGGCAGACACTAACAAGGTACTTGTTCCCTTCAACGTCTTTCAACAAAAATCAGTTTAGCACAAATCAGCAGGGTTGTCAATCACCGGTTTCATGCTCGGCCAGCCCCAGCATCTCTCTGGCATTGGCACGGGAAAGCTCCGTGACATGGTCACCGGAAATAATATGCGCCAGCGCGTCCACTCTGCCCTCGGTATCCAGCGGGTGGATCTCGGTATAGGTTCGCTCATTCGTGATATTCTTCTGGATAAGCAGATGGCAGTCAGCCAGTGCAGCGATCTGCGCTGTGTGGGTGATGCAGAGGATCTGGTGATCTTTTGCGCTCTGTTTGAGCACCTCACCGATGCGGCTGGCTGCCTTGCCGGATACGCCGCTGTCGATCTCATCGTAGATGACCGTAGGCACTGCGTCCTTATCGGCCATGGCATTTTTGATTGCCAGCGTGATACGGCTCAGCTCACCGCCGGAAGCGATTTTTGCCAGCGGCTTGGGATCCTCACCGGGGTTTGTGGAAATATAAAACTCCACGCTGGCCTGGCCATGGCTGGCCAGCGGGCCGCGGGTATGGCGCAGGGTCATGCGGACACCTGGCATGTTCAAAAAATCCAGTGTGCCGGAGATGCGCCTGTTCAATTCCTCAAAGGCTTTCAGGCGGGTCTGGGTCAGTACCTCGGCCTTATCCCGGGCCAGTACATAGAGCCGATGCTTTTCAGCCTGCAGATGCTCTGTCCGCTCCTGTGAGAATTGGATGCGGTCCAGCTCTTCCCTTGCCTGCTGTCCAAAGGCGATGATGTCTTCCACAGTATCACCGTATTTTCGCTTGAGCTTGTAGATCAGATCCATCCGCTGTTCGATCTCATCCAGCTCCGCATCATTCGTCTCGTAGCCCTCCAGCCGCCCGATCAGGTCAGCAGAAAGGTCTTTTGCGGTGTAATAAAGATCCAGCAGCTGTCCGGCAGCAGCAGAAAGGCCGCTGTCCAGTTGGGCGGCTCCATCGATCGCATTGGAGGCTTCCCCCAGCAGATCAACGGCACCCGGGGCATCATCTCCGCCCGAAAGCAGCGCATAGCTCTGGGAGATGCGCTCCCGGATGGTGGAGGCATTTGCCAGCACCTTACGGCGGGCCATCAGCGTCTCCTCTTCGCCTGCGGTCAGGCTGGCATCCTCGATCTCCTGTACCTGATAACTCAGCAGATCGATCTTTCGCTGTTTTTCACCCTCATCGGTGATGATGGCATCCAGCTCCTTTTTGACCTTGATAAGCTCCCGGTAAACAGCATAATACTCCTGATACACCAGCCCCGTTCTGGGCGTAGGCATCCAGGATACCCTCATGGCGGGCCGGGTTCAACAGGCCTACGGAATCGTGCTGGCCGTTGATGTTGATGAGCCCACCGCACAGTTCCCGCAGAATGGCTGCTGTGGCAGGCATTCCGTTGATGCGGCAGGTGCTCTTGCCCTCGGCAGTGATCTCACGGCTCAGGGTCAGCGCTTCTGAGCGCTCATATCCTGCCTTTTCCAGGCTGTCCAGCACTGCAGGCGGAACATCATCAAATGCCGCCCGGATGACTGCTTTTGCAGCCCCCGTGCGCACCAGATCCTTGGAGGTGCGGTTGCCCAGAATGGCATTGATGGAGTCGATCAGGATAGATTTGCCCGCACCGGTCTCGCCGGTAAGGACATTCAGGCCCTTCTCAAAATGCACGTTGGCCTTCTGGATGACTGCAACATTTTCAATTTGCAGACTGCTCAACATGTTCGTTCTCTCCTGCCTTTATTTCTGCCCGATGTAATGCCCAAGCTCGGTGCAAATGGTCTTTGCATCCCGCTCTGAGCGGGCCACGATCAGAAAGGTATCATCACCAGAAAGGGTGCCGACCACATTTTTCCACTTGAGTGCGTCAAATACCTCGCAGGCCGCATTGGCCATGCCAGAGTAGCACTTTACCAGCACCACATGGCCCGCAAAGTCCACCCCCAGGACAGATTCATGGAAGATGGTCTCAAACCGGGCCTGCATCTTGGGGTTCAGTGCCTCGCTGTGGCTGGAAACATAGCGGTAGCCGGTGGTGGTGGCAGCTTTGACAAGGTTCATCTCCCGGATATCGCGGGAAATGGTCGCCTGTGTGGCATCAAAACCCTCCTTGCTCAGGTACTCCAACAGAGTCTCCTGCCGGCTGATGGGATTCTCCTGGATCAGGCGCAGGATGGCCTGCTGCCGCTTCTGCTTGCTCTTGTTATCCCCTCGGCTGGTGCGTCCCATGTGATCTTCTCCCTTCGTTGTGTTTGTGTCATCGTCTGCCGCGCAGTTTCTGGTCAATGGCCTGGAACTGGTCGGCCTTGCTGAAGGAGATGAGTTGTACGATCTGGTCCGACAGCCGCACCTCCGCGGTGGCTCCGGCTTTTACGGAATAGCCCGCATTCCCCATCACAACTGATAAAAACTTCTTCATCTGCCACCTGGCCCACACAGAGGTTGATCTTGCGCTCCTGCGCAAAAACCATAGCCGGGCTGGCAAGGCTGTGGGGGCAGATGGGTGTGACCACGATGCCCTTGGTCTGGGAATCCAGGATCGGCCCGCCCGCCGCCAGAGAATAAGCGGTGGAGCCGGTGGGTGTTGCCACAATGACACCATCGCCCCGATAATGCTCCACCAGGATATCGTCACAATAGATGCTGAAATCCACTGCCTGCTGCAGGCGGCCCTTGGTCATAACCACATCATTCAGGGCATGGCCCTCCCAGCTGTCATCCCCAGCACACGGACATAAAGCAGCATCCGGTTATCCAGAAAATATTCACCCCGGGCTACGGCGGAGAGCTTGGCTTCCATTTCATCGACCTCACAGGTAGCCAGAAAGCCGCACCGGCCCAGATTGATGCCGAGAATGGGCTTTCTGTATTCCAGTGAGAGGTTGGCTTCATGCAGAATGGTGCCATCTCCTCCGATGGTCAGGATGACATCCGTCCGCTCCAAGCATTCCTTCTGGGTCAGATACTCCACGCCCATGGTCATGCACTCAGCCTGCAGGCCGTCCTGCATCAGCACCTGTGCCCCATGGGTCAGCAGGATCTGCGCCGCACGCTGGGAAATGCCGTAGGCCATAGCCTTGCCGGGGTTTGGGGAAATGTAGACGGTCATCGTCCGCGCCCTCCCTGATTTTATGGATTATGATTCAGCGGTCCAGCGTAGAATGGCTGGATGCCACCACCTGTTCAGCAACTGAATCATCCAGTGCACCGGGTTCATCGCTCTTCTGAACGAACATCAGATATTCAATGTTTCCCTCAGGGCCCTTGACGGGGCTGAAATCCAGTCCGCAGACCTTGAAGCCGTTGGCAGCAGCATAGCCCATGGCATTGTGCAGCACCTCACGGTGGGTGGCAGGGTCACGGACAACGCCGTTTTTGCCCACCTTTTCGCGGCCAGCCTCAAACTGGGGCTTGACCAGGCAGACACCCATAGCGTCCGGAGTGGTGATGGCCTGCGCCACCGGGAAGATATGATGCAGCGAGATAAAAGAGACATCTACACTGAAAAACTCGATTGGCTCTGCCAGTTGGTCGAGGGTCACGTTGCGGATGTTTGTGCGCTCCATATTGACCACCCGCTCATCGGTGCGCAGACTCCATGCCAGCTGACCGTAGCCCACATCCACTGCGTAGACCTTGACTGCACCATTTTGCAGCATACAGTCGGTAAAGCCGCCGGTGGAAGCGCCAATGTCCATGCATACTTTTCCCTTCGGGGTCAGCGGGAAGCACTTCATAGCTTTTCCAGCTTCAGACCGCCGCGGCTGACATAACCGATGTCATGGCCGCGGACCTCGACCTTGGCGTCCTCCTTGATCATTTCCCCGGCCTTGTCTACCTTCTGCTCGTTGACAAAGACAACGCCGGACATGATCATCGCCTTGGCCCGCTCCCGGCTCTGGATCAGACCATGCTGAACCAGATATTGATCCAAACGAATCTTCAAGCTTTTGCTCCTTTCCATGTACGGATGGTCTGTGCCAGATGAGCGGCGTCCAGACCGGTGCTTTCCTTGATCTGCGGCACGGTGGCGTGGGGCAGACGCACATCCTCCACACCACGATGAATATAAGTACCCTGCCAGCCTGCTTTCCGCAGAGCCGTTTCCAGATGCTCACCGATGCCGCCGCAGGCCACGCATTCCTCTGCGAACAAAACAACGTCATATCTTGAAATTTCAGAAATAAGCTCGGGTGTAAAGGGATATATCTTTACAAGCTCATAAACATCACAGGGAACGTTTTCTTTGCCCAGAAGCTTCGCCGCAGTCAGCACATCCTCGACTTCGTCGGCGTAACTGACCATTACAGCCTTGGCATCAGGGGCGGTATAGAGCCGGTCATATTCTCTGCCGGAACAGCCAAACTGCGCCAGTGCTGCGCTCTCACCACCGCGGGGATACCGGATTGCCCGGGGGCCCTGCATCTCATCACTGAGCAGGATGGGCAGCCAGTGCCGCAGTTCGGCATAGTTGGAGGGCGAATAGACAGGGATTCCCACCTGACTGAGGAAGGCCGGGTCGAAGATTCCCTGATGGGTCTCGCCGTCTGCCGGAACAAAACCGGCCCGGTCGATGGCAAGGACAACATTCTCCTTCAGCAGGTTCACATCATGGATGATCTGGTCATAGGAACGCTGCAGGAAGGTGGAGTAGATGCAGACCACCGGCAGCATTCCCTGGCTGGCAAGGCCCGCTGCAAAGGTCACAGCATGCTGCTCTGCCATGCCCACATCAAAGAAACGCTTGGGGTGGGTGTGTGCAAAGAACTGCAGGCCCGTACCATACTTCATGGCGGCCGTGATGGCACAAATCTTCTGGTTTTCCGCGCCCTCCTTGTTCAGGACATTGCCGAACACCGTCGAGAAAGACTCCTTGGGAGCCACCTCCGGGTCCGGGATGCTGTTGACCAGATCAAAGGTCGAGACGCCGTGGAAGTTCCCGGGGTTGCTTTCGGCAGGGGCATAGCCCTTGCCCTTTTTGGTGACCACATGCAGGAAATGAGGGCCGGGCTGCCTGTGGATATCGCGCAAGATTCCTTCAAGCTCCGGCTCATTGTTACCATCAAAAGGACCATAATAGTGGAAGCCCATATCCTCGAACATGGTCGAATGATACATTGCCCTGCGCACCATGGCCTTGCTGTTCTGGATCGCAGATTTCAGCGGTGGGCCGATGACAGGCACGCCATCCAGAAAGGAACGCACATTTTCCTTGGCGTCGTAATAGCGGCTGGTGGTGCGCAGATGGCTCAGGTACCGGGACAACGCGCCCACATTCTTAGAAATGGACATCTTGTTGTCGTTCAGGATGACCAGCAGATTGTCCAGCCCCCCGATATTGTTCATCCCCTCGTAGACCATACCGCCGGTAAAGGCACCGTCACCAATGAGGGCAACCACCTGTCCCGGCTCGCCCCGCAGCTTTTTGGCCCAGGCAATGCCCACCGCCAGCGAAAGCGCCGTATTGCCGTGTCCGGCAATAAAGGCATCGTGTTCGCTCTCATTGGGGTTGGGGAAACCGGAAATGCCGTCCAACTGCCGCAGTTTGGCAAAGCCCTCCCGGCGGCCGGTCAGCAGTTTGTGGGTATAGCACTGATGTCCTACATCAAAAACGATCTCATCCGTGGGGGTGGTCAGCACCCGGTGCAGAGCCACCGTCAACTCCACAGCACCCAGATTGGATGCCAGATGGCCGCCGGTCTTTGATACGTTATCCAGAAGAAATTCACGGATTTCTGCGCAAAGCTGCACGGTCTGCTGACTGGACAGCTTTTTCAGATCGCTGGGCTGAGAAATTTTCTCCAGCAAAGGCGAATTCATAGATTCACGTCCTTCTTACGTTTTGAAATCAGGCACTCAGACGCCCATGGGATAGAGGAAGCCGACCAGTATACCCAGTGCAAAACCGGCCATGACCTGCAGCGGAGTGTGACCAACCATCTCTTTCAGGTGCATATTCTGCAGGAAGGGATTGTTTTTCTCGGTCACTTCGATCCACTGCTCCAGCATCTTGTTCAGCACCTTGGCCTGCTCGCCGGTCTCGCGGCGTACACCCATAGCATCGTGCATGGTGATGATGGCAACAACTGCGGCCACTGCAAAGATAGCCGAATGGATACCCTCGCTGCGTGCCGTAGCAATGACCATGGCCGTTACCGTGGCGCTGTGGGCACTGGGCATACCGCCATCGCCCCACATCCGCTCCAGCTGGAACCTGCCCAGCAGGACGAAGTTGATGATGGTCTTGAGCACCTGCGCCACAAACCAGGACAACAGGGATACTGTAAGGATCTCATTGAACGTCAGGACGCTATGGATAAATTGCATGGTAGTTCCACCTTCTTTTTATTTTTTCGGATCAGCTGCGGCGCACCAGCAGCTCTTTTGCCAGCTGCTCCAGGAAAGCGGCCTTTTCGCCAAATTCCTCGTGCAGGGAGGCGCAGGTCTCGTTGTTCAGTTTTTTTGCCAGCTCCATGGCACCCTCGGCCCCATACAAGGTCACAAAGGTGGTCTTGCCGTTCTCACTGTCGCTGCCAATGGGTTTGCCCAGCTGTTCGGCGGTGCTGGTCACATCCAGCACATCGTCCACGATCTGGAACACCAGACCAATGCCGAAAGCATAGTCCTCCAGCTCCTTGCACTGGGTCTCATTGGCCTGAGCAGCGGCAGCACCCATCTGAACAGCAGCATTGATGAGCGCACCGGTCTTGTTCCGGTGAATCAGCCGCAGCTGCTCCTCGGTGGCAGCCAGTGCCTCGTATTTCAGGTCAAGCTCCTGCCCGTAAACCATGCCATGGCTGCCCGCACCAGCGCCCAAGGCCTTTGCGGCCTGCACACTGACAATGGGCGAAGCCGGCGCATTTGCAACCACGTTGAACGCCTCGGTCAACAGTACATCGCCGGCCAGCATAGCAGTGGATTCACCAAAGGCCTTGTGGCAGCTGGGCTTGCCCCGGCGCAGGTCATCGTTGTCCATGCAGGGCAGGTCATCATGGATCAGAGAATAGCAGTGCAGCATCTCGACCGCCGCCGCAAATTGCTCGGCTGCTTCAGCGCTGCCGTTGAGCATATCGCACACGGCCAGAACCAGCACTGCGCGGATGCGTTTGCCGCCGCCCAGCAGGCTGTAACGGGCAGCCCGGCAGACCTCAGATTCCTCGGGCAAAAAAGTCTCGCAGGCCTTTTCCAGTGCCTGATTTGCCCGGGCAAGATACTCTTGATACTGCTTCGCGTAATCCATGAAACTTCCTCCTTAATGTGCGGCATCCGGCCGGGGGGCCCGCTGCGCGTCGATCTCATCCAGCTGCAGCGTGGCCTTTTCCAGCGTACCGTTACAATAATCCATCAGGGATGCGGCTTCGGCATAGAGTTTGACCGATTCCGCCAGCGTTGTTTCCGGCTGCTGCATCTGTTCAAGGATAGCTTCCAGCCGGGTCATTCCATCCTCAAAGCTTTTGGGTGCTCTCATCCAGTTCCTCCACTGTATTGACCGTGCAGGTCACGCGGTGTTCCGTGCCCCGGAGTTTACAGGTCTGCCCGGGCCGGAGCGCATCCGGCGTGCAGATCCTTCCCCTATTGTCCTGCACCATGGCATAGCCGCGGGCCAGCACACCGTAGGGGTTCAGGGATGCGGCAAGTGCTGCCGTATGCTTCAGACGCAGCTCTCCGGCCTGCAGCTTACCTCTGGCGGCAGTTTGCAGCCGCCCGGCCAGAGTATCCAGGCGGGCAGCACGCTCCTCCAGCGCTGCCTGTACACCAGCACGGGAAAGCAGCTGTTCGGTCTGTTCCAGCCTATTATAGCATAAACTCAGCTTAAATTGGATACAATTGTGAATATTTTCTTCCAAAGTGCATAATTTCCGTCCTTGTTCGGCACGGTCGGGCACAGCAAGCTCTGCCGCCGCTGAGGGTGTGGGCGCGCGCTGATCTGCCACAAAATCCAGGATCGTAAAATCGATCTCGTGGCCAATGGCGCTGATGAGGGGCGTTTTGCAACGGTAGGCCGCCCGGGCAATGACCTCGGCGTTGAATACCCACAGATCCTCCCGGCTTCCGCCGCCGCGCGCTACAATGATCTCGTCCACCAGCCCGCTTTTGTCCAGCCGGGTAATGGCATCGGCGATCTCCTCTGCCGCTTCAAAGCCCTGCACATTCACAGGAGCCAGCAGCAGACGCACTGCGGGCCAGCGCCGACCGATGACATTGCGGATATCCTGCAGTGCAGCACCAGTCTTGCTGGTGACAAGGCCGATACACTGCGGGAACCGGGGCAGCGGCTTTTTATGCTCTTGTGCAAAAAGGCCCTCTTTCTCCAGCTTTGCTTTCAGCTGTTCAAAGGCCAGCTGTGTCGAACCGATGCCGTCCGGAAACATTTCGTTCACATAGACCTGAAACGCGCCGTCCCGCTCGTAGAGGGTAGCACGGCAGCGCACCACCACCTTCATGCCCTCTTCGGGCTGGAAGCCCAGCCGCCGCGCATCGGAGCGGAACATCACAGCCCTGACGCTGGCGGCTTCGTCCCGCAGGGAAAAGTAGCAGTGCCCGCTCCGGGCGTTCTGCACAAAGTTGGCGATCTCGCCCCGCAGGGCCAGATCGAACAGAACATCATTCACGTCCAGCAGATTCTTGACGTACCGGTTCAGGGCCGAGACTGAGATCACTACAGCCATAATCCAGCCCCCTGTGCGGCAAGAATGGACACACCGATGGCGTTGTCGCTGGAATACTGCCCGGGCACGAAATAGACCTGCGGCAGCCGCTGCTGTACCCAGGTGCGGATGATATCGCTGCTCATGACGCCACCCGCACAAACCACCGGCAGGCCGGGGTATTCCTTCTGGGCGGCTTTTGTCATTTTGACCACGGTGTCTGCCACACAGAGCAGGCAGTATTTGCAGACATACTCCGGGGTTTTGCCCTCATTCAGCAGGGCGTTGCACTGATTTTCCAGCCCCGAAAGACTGCACTGCATCCCCTTCACGCTGGATCTGGGCTTAATGGGTTCCTCACACAAGGCAGCCAGACGGGAAACTTCCACACCTGCCGGGAAGCCAAACCCCAGCTTGACCCCCACACGATCCACTGCCTGCCCGGCGTATAGGTCGGTGCTGGTGCCCAGTGTGGTGATCTCCTTTACCTCATTGCAGAGCAAAAGATCCGTTGTACCGCCTGAGATGTGGAAGAGCAGCACTTTCTGGCGGAAGAGCTCTTCCCCTTTTGCGGCAAAGAGCGCCGCCGCTGCGTGCCCCTGCTGATGGGTCGTGCGGATCAGCGGGATCCCCCGTGCCTGCGCAAAGGCGGTCGCCGCGCTGACCCCCGCGAGGAAGCAGGGCATGTAGCTTCCCTCCACGGGGCGCGGCTTCTGGGAAACGCCCACTGCCGAGATTTGGGTCAGATCAAACTCCCGGCCAAGCTCCTCCAGCATCTCGGGCAGAGCCGCAGTATGGTGGAAGAGCGCATCGCTCTGCCGCAGCCCCAGTTGGCCTTCCTTGACCGGCAGAAAGCGTTTCTTTGCGCAAACAACCTCTCCGGCTGTGTGAAAAACCGCCAGAGAGGTTGCATAGTTGCTTGTGTCGATGCCCAGCGTATAGTGGCTCACTGTTCTTCCGACTCCACCGGCTCCGTATCCAGACCCTGCTCACGGGCAACAGCACCCAGCAGACCATTCACGAACTGATAGTCCTCATCTGCGCCATATTTCTTGGTCAGCTCCACAGCTTCATTGATGACAACGCCGGGCTTGCGCTCGTCGCCATACAGCATCTCAGCCAGAGCCAGACGCAGGACAGTCAGGCTGACACGGGGCAGGCGCTCCATGGTCCAGTTGCGCAGATGGTCACGGATGAGGTCGTCCACCTCTGCAGAGTGGCTGTAATATGCACTCAGCAGGCGCTGGCCGAACACATCCACAGGACGCTCTTCCCCACACTCGTTGTTTGTATCCAGTGCTTCCTGCAGGGGCACATCACCAAAGGTCTGGGAAAAAGCCAGCAGGAACGCATTCTCACGGGCTTCACGACGGGGCAAAATATTTTCCATAATCTTCCTCTTCTACTTTTTATTCCTGTTCCTCAGCCGCAAGGCCGGCAATGACAAGGTTCACACGGCTTACCGTGACATTGGTCATGTTCTGAACAGCAGACTTGACATTCTCCTGTACCTTTTCGGCCACAGCAGGGATCTTTGCACCAAACTTGACCACCAGATTCAGGGTCAGTTCAGCGGTGCCATCCCGCATCTCCACGGTAACAGGGGGCTGGATGCTGGCAGCAGCCAGCAGCTCCTTGACCTTTTTGTTCTGCTTGCCGCAGGAGACCTCGGACACACCGTCCACTTCCAGTGCAGCACAGCGTGCGATCTTGCCGATGACCTCGGTGGAAATTTGCAGGCTGCCGCCGTTAAGATCCATATTCTGTAAATCCATTCTATGGTCCTCCATCTGAAATGAGCGAAGGCTCATTTGTTTTATTTCCATCTTTTCAGGGAAGTTTCCCTGTCACTGAATGCTTACGTCTTATTATAGCAAAGTTTTGGAATTTATACAACACCCACCTGCATTTCTTGCCATCTGTTTCTGTTCAACTTGACGGATTCCACTGCGCAAAGCGCAGGCTGCCATACAACACACTGCAAAAACAAGCAGGGCACAATCCGGCGGCACCCGCCGCATCAAAAGGACCCGGGCAGGCAGGGTACTGAACACGTCCGCCTCCCCGCCCGGCAGCAGCAGATAGAACAGGGCCAGTGAAAGCGGCAGATGGAGCAACCTGGATCGGTAGAGCGGACGCAGGGTCATTTCCGGCGGGCAGAGGGTGCGCACCTGAAGCAGGACAGACAGGCCCTGCACACTTAGGGCAGCGCAGCAGAGCAGGCTCCCCCACCGCCCGGTGCGGGCCGCAAGGTCGCAGCCGGAGCAGACTTCCAGCAGAATGGAACAGAGTGTGCCCGCACCGGCAGGCAAAAGCGCCCCTGCCCCGGCGGCCAGCATCCGGAAAAAGAGGATAAAACCGCAGAGCTTGCAGTACGTTATGGCGGCATCGGCCAGGATCTCATCCAACCGCGGCGGTGCAGGGGATGCTGGCGCTGCAGATCCCGGTTTGACCGAACGCACTCCTCCAAACCGGTTCAGCAGGGCGGCAGTCAGATAGTTTGCGGTGATCTGTGACGCAAACAGCAGCACACCAAGCTCTGCACTGCCCAGCAGGCTCTGCCCCACCGTCAGAACCACAAAGGATGGCCCGGAACAGATACAGGCAGGCAGCAGGGCATCCGCTTCCTCAGCCGTAAGCTGACCGGTCCTGACTGCCTGCGCCGCAGCACTGGCCGCCGGTGCAAAGCCACCCAGGAACCCGATGCAGAGCACCCGTGCCGCACAGGGTGTGCGGATGCCGATGCCCCACGCCGCCAGACGGAACGGCAGGGCCAGCAGATCGCTTTCCGGGCATTGGACGAGCAGGCGCGATACTACGAGAAACGGGAACAGCGAGAGCAGCAGCGGCCCGCTGCAGAGGGTCAACCCTTCCCGCAGAGCAGCGGCACAAACCTCCGGCACTGCAAACGGCAGAATCCCTGCCGCCAGTGCCAGCAAAAACAAACCCGTCTGATCCCATCTGAAAAGCTGATTCATACTCATGCCCTCCGGTTCCATATATATGTGATACGGGGCGCAGTTTTGCCCGGCGGGGAGGGAGCGGGTGTGAAACAGCAGAAAACCGGGCGGCTCTCCCTGCGCGGCTGGTTTGGCCGGATGCTGCGCCAGCCTCCCTGGGGCTTTTACGGCCAGCCCTCTGTCTATCTGAGCGGCGGTGTGATGGAGATCGAGCACTTCCGCAGGGTGCGCACCTATGAGGAGGGCAGGCTCTGCCTGGAATTCGCGGGCGGGTTGTTCACCGTGTATGGAGACGGGCTTAGAATCGAAACGCTGGCCTCTCACCGCATTACCCTGCGGGGGCGGTTCTGCGCACGGATTTATTTTCCAGCAATTAGGGGGGATGCAGCATCTTACAGCTTTGGGCCGGGGCAGCATTTTCTGCCCGGAACGGTGATATCGATGGCCTGCTCTCCGAAGCTGCACGGACAGGCCTGCACCTCACTGACATCTTCCCTGCTCCCGGCGGCTTTACAGCCCGGTGCGCGGCATGGAACTACCTCCGGCTGGCAAAACTCGCCCGCAAGCGGCGGGTGCATCTGCGCATCCGCAAAAAAGACAGGGCTGTTTTTTCTCCTGCGGCCCTACCTCCGGCGGCGGGGGCTGTGGGCCGGGCTTTTGCTGTTTGTGCCGCTTTTGCTTTGGTCACAGGGCCTTGTCTGGGCTGTGGATGCTTCCGGCCTGACGACCGGCCAGCAGGCGCGGGCCGCTTCCGTGCTGCGGGAAACCGTTTCCTTGATGCCGGGCAGTATCGTCACGCAGGAAAAACTTGCCGCCGGGGAATATGCTCTGCTCCAGAGCGGTGAGTTCTCGTGGGTCAGCCTGAATTTTCTGGATGGGCGGCTGGAACTGGAAGCGGCAGAAGCCAAACCGGTGCCGGAGATCGCCGCCGGAACGCTCCATGGCCTGCGGGCAAAGGCTGCGGGTACGGTGGTCAGCACAAACCTTGTCAGCGGGACGATGCTGGTGGTTCCCGGGCAGTCAGTGGAAAAAGGCCAGGGACTCATCGGCACTGCCCGGGCCGAACGGGACGGTACGCTGATCTTTCAGCCTGCCGCCGGAAGCGTCCGGGCTCAGTTCGAGTGGGAGTTTGCAGAAGAGCTTCCGCTGACGGCTGACACATACCAGCTGACCGGGAAAGCGATTGTTCAGCGAAGGCTTTTCCTTGCCGGGCGGGTGTTCCCATTGCCTTCCCTTTTCTCTCCTGCGGACGATTCCACGGCGGTCACACGGCGTCTTCAGCCGGAGCTTCTGGGGCTGATGTTCCCGCTTTCCGTCGAGGAAACCACCTATTACGAACAGGCAGAAAATGAAGTTCATTCCTCAGAGGATGAAGCCAGCGCACTGGCCCGTCTGCATGGCCTGCAGACCTTACAGAATGATTACCCGGATGCGGAATTTGTGGCGCAGAAAGTGGATGTTACAACCGAGAACGATATGCTGCATTACCGGGTAGTCTACACCATCATTGCTGATATCTGCACCTGAAAACGGCCCGGGCTGTTTTTTCGCTCCGGGCCGTTTTCATTTCAAAGGTTACATCTTATGCGTTTTCGGCGGGCTCTTCGGCCGCTTCTTTTTTATAAGCAGCCTTCTCCACCAGCTGATTCAGGTCAAAATGATATTTGGTGTGGCAGAAATGACAGACGACCTCGCAGTCAGGATCCTCATCCCGGAGCTTTTCCAGCTCCTTACGACCCAGGCTCAGCAGCATCTCTTCGGTACGCTCCTCACTGCAGTCACACTCGTACTGCACCTCGCGCTCATCCAGTACATTGGGGTTGAAGCCTGCCAGTGCAAGGTTCATCATATCCTCGGGGGGGTCTTGCCTTCCCGAAGCAGTTCAGTAACGGAAGGCATGGCGGCGATGTTCTGCTCCAGCTGGGTGATCTCGGCATCGGTGGCACCGGGCAGCAGCTGCAGCAGGAAGCCGCCCGCGCAGGCAATGGTCAGGTCAGTATCCACCAGCACCCCCAGAGCGCAGACGGTAGGCACCTGCTCACTGTAAGCATAGTAGCTGGTCAGGTCCTCGGCGATCTCGCCGGAGACCAGCGGCACCTGGCCCACAGTGGGTTCTTTCTGCAGGCGGTTGTCACGAATGACAGTCAGCACGCCGTTTTTGCCCACAGCACCGCCCACATCCAGATGGCCGTTTGCTTTCAGAGGCAGCTCTACCAGCGGGTGGTCGATGCAGCCCTTGACATTGCCGGTACCATCGGTACAGGCAACAACCGTGCCGGTGGGGCCGCCGCCCGCCACACGCAGCGTAATGGAATCGCCATCATCCTTGAGCATGGAGCCCATCAGGGACGCACCGGTGAGCAGGCGGCCCAGGGCTGCGCTGCAGGTCGCACTGGTGTGGTGCAGCTGCTCGGCCGTGCGGACGATCTCAGTGGAGTCCACACCGCAGAACACAACACCGCCGTTTTCAGAAATACCGCGGATCAGATTAGACATTTTCTTTTTCCTCCAATTGGGTGTACTGCTTGACGGCACAGAAGAAATAGCGCTCGCTCTCTTCGGTCAGGGGGCCGAAGCTCTCACCGTCGCAGACCTTTTCCAGCACAAAGCCGTGCTTTTCCAACGCAGCTCGGATGGTATCCAGGTCGTAGGTATATTCATAGAACTGTTCATGGAAGTGTTCGCCGGTCTCGCGGTAGTCGATGTCCACCGTGATCTCCACCCGGCGGTCCGCAGGGTGATAGTGGTTGCGCCAGACGCAGGCAGCATCCTCTTCCTCAAAGGTAAATATATTCTCCCCAGCACCTTCTGGTGCTTGTAAGGGGTGTTCAGATCAAACACGAACACACCACCCTCTTCCATGAAGAAGCCTGCATTGGCGATGGCCGTATCCAGATCCGGAATATGGTTGAAGGTGTCAAAAGTAGACACCGCCCCCCGGATGGTGCCGTAGAGATCAAGCTTGAGCAGATCCTGCTGCAAAAGGCAGCTTGCCGGAAAGGCCCAGCTGTTCCGCCTTATCCCGCACAACACAGAGCATCTCCTCGGACTGATCGATCCCGATCATGTCATAACCGGCCTGGGTCAGCATCAGGGTCAGCTCCCCGGTTCCACAGCCCAGATCGGCCAGAATACCCTCCCGGATATCGTGAGCATTCAGTTCCTGCTGGATCTGCTCATAGAGGGCATCATAGTCGGCCTCGCCGTTGAATTCATCATAGAAATAGGCAAATTCATTGTAGGCCATGGTTTACTCCGCTTCCTCGTCATCGGTGAGCTCAGCCGCCACGGCCTCGTTCAACACCGCCTGCAGCTCTGGGATGCCGTAGCCGTTCTCGCCGCTGGTCAGTATCACCTTCTGGCAGCCATAGGGCAGGCAGACCTTTTCAAAATCCTCCTGTGTCTTGACCAGCTGGCTCTTTTTGAGCTTATCGGCTTTGGTCAATGCCACAACAAAGGGGATCTGATGGTAGTGCAAATACTTCAGCATCTGCAGGTCATCTGCGCTGGGGGCATGGCGGCAGTCAATGAGCTGCACCAGCAGGGTATGATGCCGGGGGGCTTCAAAATAGCTGTTGATGAGGTCATCCCAGCGCTCGCGGTCTGCATTGCTGACCTTGGCATAGCCATAGCCGGGCAGATCCACAAAATAGCAGTTGTCCACCTCATAGAAGTTGATGGTGGCCGTTTTGCCCGGTGTACTGGACACGCGGGCAAGGTTCTTGCGGTTGCACAGCTTGTTGATGAGGCTGGACTTACCCACGTTGGAACGGCCTGAGAAGCTGAGTTCCGGACGGTCACTTTCGGGCAGCTGGCTGGAAATGCCGTAGCTTGCAATAAAATCCGCTTTGTTGTAGTTCATCGTTTGCTCCTTTGATTAGCAGACAGCCCCCGGCTTCGGTTTTTCCGGTGCGGGCGGAATGGCCGCTTCCACCGGCTTTGCTTTTTTGGCGGGGTGCGGATGACGGGCAGAAACGCTCTTGGGCTTAAGCAGAGCGGCATTGAGCACCTGTGCGAGGTCAGACATGGGCAGGAAGGTCAGATTCTTCTTCACCTCGTCATCCACCTCGTACAGGTCCGGAACATTATCCTTGGGGATGAGCACGGTTTTCATGCCCTCACGGTAGGCAGCCATGCTCTTTTCGCGCAGGCCGCCGATGGGCAGCACATTGCCGTGCAGGGTGATCTCGCCGGTCATGGCAACATCACCGCGCACCGGGATGCCGGACAGGCAGGACACCAGAGCGGTGGTCAGAGTAACACCGGCACTGGGGCCGTCCTTGGGCACGGCACCCTCGGGGGCATGGATGTGCAGATCGCATTTCTTCAGCCGCTCTGGGTCGATACCATATTCCTCGGCGTGGACACGGACATAGGTAATGGCCAGCTGGGCACTCTCCTTCATCACGTCGCCCAGCGAACCGGTGACGGTGATTTTGCCGCTGCCATTGTCCATGACCTGCACTTCGATGGGTAGGGTCTCACCGCCGATGCTGGTCCAGGCCAGACCGTTGGCAATGCCGATGGCATTGGTCCGGTTGAGGAAATCGGGCTTGACGAAGCGGGGGCCCAGCAGCTCTTCCAGGCTGCTGCCGGTCACAGAAACGTTTTCCGCCTCACCGGACGCGATCTTGCGGGCGCACTTGCGCAGGACACTGGTGATGGTACGCTCCAGGGTGCGGACACCGGCCTCACGGGTGTAGCCGTCAATGATGCCGTAGAGCGCGCTCTGGGAGAAGGTGACCTTCCCGGCCAGACCGCAGGCCTTGAGCTGCTTGGGCACCAGATGCTTGCGGGCAATGTTGTATTTCTCCACCCGGGTATAACTGGGCAGCTCAATGACATCCATGCGGTCACGCAGAGGGCCGGGAATAGCGCTCAGATCATTTGCCGTGGTGATAAAAAGCACATGGCTCAGATCAAACGGCATATCGATAAAGTGATCATTAAAGGTGGTGTTCTGCTCGGGATCAAGAGCTTCCAGCAGGGCGGCGGCCGGGTCACCCCGGAAATCGCCCGCCAGCTTGTCAATCTCGTCCAGCAGCATCAGGGGTTGGAGCTCTTGGCGGAGATCATGGCGTTGATGATCTTGCCGGGCATGGCCCCGATATAGGTGCGGCGGTGGCCGCGGATCTCTGCCTCATCCCGCACACCGCCCAGACTGATGCGCACATACTTGCGGTTCAGGCTCTCGGCAATGGAGCGGGCAATGCTGGTCTTGCCGACACCCGGAGGGCCAACCAGGCAGATGATCTGACCCCTGACATCCGGAGCCAGCTTACGGACAGCCAACACCTCAAGAATGCGATCCTTGACTTTCTTCAGGCCGTAGTGGTCCCGGTCCAGAATGCGCTGTGCCTTGGCGATATCGAGGTCGTCCTCGGTGAAGTTGTTCCAGGGCAGATCCAGGCAGGTGTCCAGATAGGTGCGGATGACCGTTCCTTCCTGGTTGCTGCTCTGCATCTTGGCCAGACGGTCCACTTCCTTCAGCAGCTTCTTCTCCCGCTCCTCGTCCAGATGCAGCTCCTGGATCCTGCGGCGGTACTCCTCGGCCTCGGCAGTGGTGTCATCGTCCTCGCCCAGCTCCTGGCTGATCATGTGCATCTGCTCATGCAGGTAGTAATCCCGCTGGTTCTTGTCCATGGCTTCGTCCACTTTCTGGGCGATCTCCTTGTCGATCTCCAGCATCCGGCGCTCCCGATGCAGGCGTTCCACCAGCAGGCGCAGACGGCCGATGAGGGTGCTTTCCTCCATCACAGCCTGCTTATCCTCAAAGCGGAAGAGCAGATTGGCAGGGATGTACTCGCACAGGAAGGCGGGGTCGTTATTCGAGGTAACAGCAAACACCACGTCCTTGCTGATGCGGGGATTCATGGAAAGCACCGCGTCGAAGCTCGTTTTTACATTGCGGAGCAGGGCTTCCGCCTCGGTCTCTTCCTCTGCCTTGATGGGGCGCACAGGAGCCGGCCGCACCGATGCCAGCAGGAAACTGCCTTCGGTATCCAGCTCGGTGCGCTTGGCGCGGAACTTGCCTTCCACCAGAATGCGCACCAGATCATCCGAAACACGCATAACCTGCTTGATCTCGGCCACAACGCCGTACTGGTACATTTCCTCTGCCTTGGGGTCCTCAGCCTTCATATCCTTCTGCGCAATGAGAAACACCTCGGATTTATTCCGCACAGCCCATTCCACAGCGGCAATGCTCTTATCACGACCTACCTCAAAATGCAGCAGGTTGTTGGGGAACACCACCAGCCCACGCAGGGCAATGGCGGGAAGATGGAGGATATTGCGCTCCACCTTGACAGTCACTTTTTCAGACATAAACTCATACCTCCCAGCTGCCCTGCACCAAAGTGCGCTATCCCGTGGGCAGTTTTTTTGTTGGGTAAAAAATCAGATTTGATTTATTATATCGGATTCCGCCCCGGTTGCAACCGGGCAGCTCATCCTTTGCGGTTTTCCTGGATATTATAACCCAGCCGTCCCAGTGCAGGCAGCATAGCCCGCAGGGTGACACTGGTGAGCATTCCCATCACAAGACCCAGCACCAGCATAATCGGTGCATAGTAAAGGGACACTGCTGTGGAAAGGATGACCACTGGCTCCCAGCAGCTGGCCGATGTTGTGGGCCAGCGCGCCGCAGACCGACAGAATGAACCAGGTAGGCCGCAGCGGGCAGTGATAGTAGAGCAGCCACATCACCAGCAGTGAGAGCAGGCCGCCGCAGAGGGAAAGAAAACCTGCCGTCCAGCCGGAGACCAGAAAGACGAAGAACGCCTTCAGCACATCCAGCACAAGGGCCTGTTTTGGCCCCATGAAGAACAGGCATACATCACCACAATATTCGCCAGACCCAGCTTCATGCCTGGCAAAAGCCCGGGGATGACCAATGTGCCCTCGATGAAGGAAAGCGCCATCGCCAGAGCAAACAGCAGACCTGAAAGAGCGATGCTGTGCGTTTTGTTGTAATTGCGGCGGTTATAGGCATCATTGTTCTCCTTTGCAGAGGATTATTCTTCACCAGCAGCCTGTTCGTACTGCTCCTGCTCTTCCATTGCCTTTTCCCAAGCAGCAAACAGCTCCTCCTGATGGAAGCGCAGATCACTGAGCTCATCGCTCTTTTGGCGGAGCAGATCGGGGTCATTGTAGACCTCCGGGGAATTGATCTCATTGTCAAGCTCCACTTCCCTTGCCCCGCAGGCTTCCATTTCATCCTCGCAAGCCTTGATCTTGGCCCGCAGCTCCGCGCGGCGGCGGCGCTGCTCTTTGCCGTAACCGGCCTTGGCGGGCTGATCCCCGGCTTTTTCCGGAGCGGCAGCAGGAGCGGCACGGCCCATCAGGGCATCGTAGCTCGGATACAGGGTGGCCTTGCCATCTTCCAGATAGAGGATAGGACAGCCCAGACTGTTCATCAGATGGCGGTCATGAGTGACCATGAGCAGGGTCCCAGTGTATGCCATCAGGGCTTCGGTCAGGTTCTCGCGGGTGTAGATGTCCAGGTGGGTGGTGGGCTCATCCAGAAACAGCAGATTGGGCCGCTCTAGTACGATCTCAGCAAAGCGCAGGCGGGCCAGCTCGCCGCCCGAAAGTGCCTCACAGGGCTTGAACACTGTCTCGCCCCGGAAACCCAGCTTTGCCAGATGGCTGCGCACTTCCAGCTCCGTCATCCGGGGATACTTGTTCCAGATGACATCGATCACCCGGCCCTGTCCCAAACGGTTCTGCTGCTGGGCAAAAATGCTGGGCCGGGCTCCCGTACCCAGCCGCACCATGCCGCCGGAGGGGCGGCGCTTACCATCCAGCACCTGCATCAGAGTGGATTTACCCGCACCGTTGGGGCCTGCGATCACCAGCCGCTGACCCCGGCAGACCGTGTAGGTAAAGGGGTCCAACAGGGTGCGCTCCCCGATCCTGATGGTCAGGTTCTTCATCAGCACCAACTCGTTCCACGGCTCCACATCATACTCAAAGCGGAACTTGAGCTGGTTTGTTTCATCCTTTGGCGCTTCCGTGATCTCCAGCTTTTCCAGCTGTTTGCGGCGGCTCTGAGCCATCTTGGTGGTGGAAGCGCGCACAAGATTGCGGTCTACATAATCCTGCAACTTTTCAGCCAGTGCTACATCTGCATCGTGCTGCTTCTGGCGCAGGGCATCGGCAGCTTCCTTCTGGGGCAGATAGGCTGAGAAGTTGCGCTTATAAGTGGTCATGGTCTGGAAGGAGACCTCCCAGATCCTAGTGCAGATATTGTCCAGGAAATAGCGGTCATGGCTGACGACCAGCACGGCACCGGAATAGCCCTTGAGGTAATTCTCCAGCCATTCCATGGTGGCAAAATCCAAGTGGTTGGTGGGCTCGTCCAGAATCAGGACATCCGGCTTCTCCAACAGCAGCTTTGCCAGACGAAGGCGCGTCAGCTCACCGCCTGAAAGCACAGCGATATTCTTCGTCCAGGTATCCTGCGCAAACCCCATACCAGACAGCACCTTTTTGATGTTGACGTCCATATTGTAGCCGTCAGCGGCATCAATGATGTTCTGCAAGGCATCGTGCTGTTCCAGCAGAGAGGCATCCTCCGGGCTGGCGGCCATTCTGCGCTCTAGGATCTGCATCTGGGCCATGGCATCCAGCACATGGGCAAAGCAGGAGCGCATCTCGCCGTAGATATCCAACGTAGGGTCGAGCTTTGCATTCTGCTCCAGATAACCCAGCGTCACACCATGGGTCACACTGAACTCACCCTCGTAGTCCGTATACTCGCCGGTCAGGATCTTCAGCAGGGTCGTTTTGCCTGCGCCGTTCTGGCCCACGATGCCGATGCGGTCCTCCCGCTCGACACTGGCCGTGACATCATGCAGGACGATCTTCTCGCCAAAGCTCTTGCCCAGCTTTTCCAAATGTATCAACATTGTTCGTTTTCCAATCTCTCACACAGGCCGCACAGCATTACAGCTGGTGGCGGCGATTCTTCAGGCCCACATTGGCCAGTTCTTCCGGCTCCATCACCAGCGGGTAAAGCTCTTCCAGGCTGCTGATCTCATAGGTAGGAACGACCTTGCCGGGATTCTCGGCGTGGTTGGGGTTATACCAGCAGGTATCCAGCCCGGCGTTCACACCGCCCTGCACATCACTGCTCAGGCTGTCGCCCACCATCAGCACGTGCTCACGGTTCTCCACGCCCAGCGCACGGAGCGCAGCATCAAAAATCTTGCGGTTGGGCTTTTCGCTGTCCATTTTTTCAGAAACGAACACATCCTCCACAAAATCCAGAATGCCGGATTCCCGCACACGGCGGCTCTGCACCCGGTCAAAGCCATTGGTCACTACAGCCAATGTTGCCACTTCGGAAAGCTCCCGGAGCACGTCCAGCACGTTGGGAGATGTCAGGTCAGGGTGGGTAGAGAGCTGATCCAGATAGAATTTGTTCATCTCCACACCGTTGCCGGCGGCATCCACCGCCTTGAGAAAGCGGGTGAACCGCTCCCCCATCAGCTTGTCCCGGCGGATCTGACCTTTTTCCAGCTGCCGCCACAATTCCTCATTGATGGTGCGGTAGGTCTGCACCGTTTCGGCATCCGGCTCAATGCCGTACTCCCGCAGGGTGTCAGCCAGCGCCTTGTTTTCCGCTGCATCAAAATCCAGCAGCGTGTTGTCAGCATCAAACAGAACACAATAGTATTTTGCCATGGTTCGTTACCCCTCTTTCATACTTGTGTCATTTTCCGGGACGCTTGTCCCCGATCACCGGGGAATTTTTCCCAGATCAAAAGAACAGCGAGAAGCCAGCCCCGCCCCGGCAGAGCTGGCTTCCGGTTATTCCTGAACTATCTCATAGGTTTCATCATCGGTCTGCACCGGGGAATTGTCCGCGCACGGATCTTGTGCGGCGCAGGGTCTGTCAACATTTCTGGGCATCTGCTCCTCGGTCACGCCGTTGTCCACATTCTCCCAGTCCATCTCATACCAATCCACACTGCCATCGGTCACAGTTCCCTCACCGGGCAGCCCGGGGATCTTGATCTCTTCACAGAACATCCGGCTCCCTCCCTTCTGCCCAGCCTATGCGGGCAGACAGAAAAAAGGTTTACCGGCTGGCTTCTGCTTCGGTGGAAGTGGAAGCTCCTCTGCGGGCTCAATATCGTTTTCAACCGAAGCGGAGACCGATTCACTGTTGGTCTGCTCTTTGGATTCCGTTTTGCTCTCAGAGGCAGCACTGCTGGAGGACGAAGTGCTCTCTGCCTTGCTCTCCGAGCTGCTGTGAGAAGAAGAGGTGCTCTCGCTCTTGGATTCGCTCTTACTCTCACTTTCCGCCGTGCTGTGGGAAGAACTGCTGCTCTCTGGAAGCGCTGGACGAAGTGCTCTCAGACTTGCCACTCTCCGAAGAGGACGCGGATGTACTGCCGGAAGAAGTAGAAGAGCTGCCGGAATTTGAGCTGGAAGCGGGCTCCGGGCTGACCTTAATGGTCAGCGCATTGCTGACCACGGCGCAGTCGTTGTACACGACCACCGCATAGATCTTATAGCTGCCGCTGGTGATGGCCGAAGCGGACACGGTGACCGTTGTCTGGCCTGCGGCCTCCTTCACTTCCTGACCGTTGGCGAACCAATGCAGGTTTTCACTCTTGGCATATTTGCCCTCCAGCGCAGCCTTAAAGACATAGGAGCCGGCGGAAGCCTTGCCTTCCGAGATGTGAACGGAAGCAGCTGCAAACACGGCTGTAACGTCCAGATTCTGCTTGA
>VOFC01003187.1_pt1 | contig 60904 bp, 98 predicted proteins | sample 5384161 | NCBI WGS metagenome assembly VOFC01 (sample SAMN12384722, study PRJNA508395) | human gut metagenome | isolation source: healthy gut B | host: Homo sapiens
TGTTCGCACGTATGTATTTAACAGTACGGTTCTGATGCATTGCTGTGATACATAAGGCGCAGGCGATGTGCGTTTTTCCAGCACCGGCCCCTCCGGTCATCAGCAGGTTATTCGGCTCATCGATCCAATCACACTTGGCCAGAAGTTCTATGACGTGTGTATTCAGCTGACGTTCTGGATCATAGATTGAGCTGTCAAGATCAGCTGCAGGATATTTCAGGGTCGCTTTCTTCATGAGACGTTTAAACTTTTTACTCTCACGCTGATCCCACTCCTGATTTACAATAGCAGCAAAGCGGACTTCAAATGGTTCCGAGACCTGTGTTTGGTTCCAGCAGCTGCTTTTTTCAAATGCTTCAGCCATACCGGACATGCGAAGTTTATACAGCCGATCCATGAGTATGTTCTGTTCCTTTGTGAGTTTATCGTTATAAAGATAGTCTTTTAATCTGTATGCCATAGTACGTCACCCTTACTTATAGTAGTCCTTTCCTCTGATATTTTCATGATTGGGCAGTGTTCCTGGTGACTGATCACAGATCCTGATCTCTGAAGCGGTTGCCTTCAGGATTGCAGGCTTGCCACAGTAAGAGTACAATACGGAGTAGTAGTGGCCGTCATACTCGATGTGGTAGTTGTTGGGAACTTTTAGGACCGCTTTATAGTCGCAAGCCGTGTAACATCCGCCTGGCAGTGGTTTCATACATGGTTTGTCATACTTTTCGAAAGCATCCTGTCTTGAGAAGTCCTTGCCTTGAAAAGATCGTTTATTGAGGACTGCTACTATTTTTTTGATTTCAGCATTCAGGTCTTCAAATGATACATATATCTTTTCTTTCAGTTTCTCAACCAGGTGTATTTCAAGATAACGTACATGATTTTCAACTGTAGGCTTGCCTTTCGGCTTTCTAGCGGGTGGTGGAAGAACTATAGTTTCATAGAAATCTTCCAGATCTGCAAATGTAGACTGCAGGATAAGTTCATCCTTTGTGTGCCTGGTTACAGCAGTTCGCAGGTTATCGGGCACAAAGTATTTCGTAACAGCACCATAAAATGAAACAGCATGGGCACAGCCTTCTATAAAACATGGGAGCTTCTCATTTGGAAAAGCTTCTGCATAGATTAGACTGCTGACTCCAAGAGTGGTCGCAAAGATATGGACTTTTTTTTGATCTCGCCCGTTTCGGTATCTGTTAAAAGTTCCGGCTGATCGTCAATCCAGTCGATATACATCTTTTCACCCGGGATTCGGTTTACAGCCATTGATACTTTCTGACCACCATAGTTTTCCGCTATGAATCGGTTGAAGTATTCGTAAAACTGTGACTTCTCATAACCATCAGGATTCTTTTTTTCTTTATAATCCAGCCAACAGAACGAAATGTTCATGCGGCTCCCTGGTGCATGGATTCTGTCATAGTAATACTGGAAATCTGGAAGTGGGACATCTTTCCTCTGTAGATTTTTCTGCGGATAGAAAAGGTTCTCAACTTCCTTAGGTGCCATCATTCGGAGTTCCTCGATCGGGATTCCGTTGGCATGATATCGGCTCATGATCAGATTCAATGTACCTGAGCCAATCTTGTAACGGTCCATAACGGACCTGGTCTGGCATCCATTCAAACGCATCTGGATGGAGCCGATAATCGTGTTGTAGTCTTGCATAGTTATGCCTCCTTTCGCAATCATTTGATGACTACGAAAGAACTATAACACGTTGAAAACTTATTGATCAGCTGAAGCGGAAACGCGTTCAGTTACATCCGGAAAGACTGATCAGCTCTTGGAAGCATACCGGACGTACTATGAGCCGGTAGCCCGTTTTCTTCATGAGGAGGGGGCGTCTTTGTCAGCGGAATGCGTGGTCAGATGAGCGCGCCGCGCCTTATTCCTGGTTATGGACTGCCTACTGAAAACACAGCCCCAGGATGACCCGCTATACCGTTTCATGGACAAGAAACGAGCTGAGGGCAAACCCTATCTGGTTTACATGACAGCCGGCGCCAACAAGTTCCTGCGCATCTACTATGGCAGAGTAAAAGAATATCTGGCATCTTTGGAGGAAAATTAAGGAAGTATCCTTCCTTGTAGCAGAACCATATTGCCCATACGCTAAAAACATCTTATGGCAGAAAGAGAGCGATTAAGATGTTTTTAGACAATTTATCCACCTCCATCCTCAAATTATGTGATACTCGAAGACTCAGCTATGAAGCCGCCTCGGAACGATGACCTCAGTTCCAGGTACTTTGGCGACATTGCCAGAGGCAAAACCGCCCCAACAATTCTAACCTTGGAAAAACTCTGCGTTGGGTTTGCTCTGACGCCAAATGACCTGTTGATCCCCTCAAAACTCTGGAGAGAGATGGCCTTCCGCGAACCGATGCCAGTTACACATCCGCTGCTTTCGATACCTCTCTGGCGTGACGGGTTTTCCCGTTTGCCCGCAATGCGGAAGGACTATGGAACGGGAGTACCAGTCCTATTGTGACCGCTGTGGACAGCGCCTTGACTGGGACAACTTCTCTAAAGCAACGATTATTCTGCCTCAGAAATAATCCTTACTGCTACATACCTGCTAATCCGGCCAGCGCACTTTACCTGCTGGCCGCTTTTGGTATGCCCTTTTTCTTTCCTTAATTTTTCTTCATTTTTCTATTGACTTTTTATTTGCAGACTTCGTTTTTGAGATGCGGTCGGCCAACCACTCTCATTCTACCGAAGGAGGTTTATCTTTTTCTACGTATAGGCATACCCTTTTTTTGGAGCCACGGGCATAGCCCGTGGTTGTTGTTTTATTACAAAGCGATAGACCTCCCAAAACCAATTGGGAGGTCTATCACTTATCTGGGGCGGACCCCCAGAATATGGATGCCCCGCAGGGCTTGATATGGGTAGGTGCTCAACGGCCGGAAGTCGGCGTCCTGGCTGTGGGCGGCCACCAGAATGGTGTCGGGAAAGGCCGGCTGCCGGATCTCCACCACGATAGGATCATGGGCAAAGACGCCGCCGGCAAAGCTGAGCTGGATAAAATCCCCCGGCTCCAGTTTACCCAGTCCGGCTTCCGTGCCAAAGGGCCCCGGCCTGCTGTCCTTTCGGGTCAAAAAGTTATAAAAGTAGGGCACGCCGCTCCAGGATGGAGATTTCTGATTTCCGCTGATGTAGTACCATCCGAAGGTAGGCGTATGGTCCATCACGCCGCTCCCAGCATAAAGGCATTGGGATGCGAAGTTGGTGCAGTCTCCCCCAGTTCAGAGAAATCGTAGTACGCCGGATTCCGATCATACGCCCACCGGTGGGCATAGCGCACCGCAGCCCCGCGGTCATAGGGCAGGATATCGTGCAAAGGACCTCTCCCCTCTCCTGCCCCATTCTATGCAGAAAACGGTCCCGGGTTCATCTCACCCGAAAGTTCTGTCTCCTTCTTCTCACCATGGGCCTACGGGGTGGCTTTGGCGAACTAGGTATGAAAAAGGGAGCGCCGAAGCGCTCCCTTTTCAAAAAGGCAGAAGTTCGATCAGGCCTTGCCGTCGCAGCCCAGCACGTTGATCAGCTTATGCTTGACCAGCTGCTTGATGTTCTCACGGGCGGGCTTCAGATACTGCCGGGGGTCAAAGTCGGCGGGATGCTCGGCAAAATACTTGCGGATGGTGCCGGTCATGGCCAGACGCAGATCGGAGTCGATATTGATCTTGCACACGGCGCCCCGTGCGGCCTGACGCAGCTGATCCTCGGGGATGCCCACGGCGTCAGGCATCTTGCCGCCATTCTCGTTGATCATCTTCACAAACTCCTGAGGCACGGAGGAGGAGCCGTGGAGCACGATGGGGAACCCAGGCAGGCGCCTGACGATCTCATCCAGGATGTCAAAACGCAGCGGAGGGGGAACCAGCTCGCCCTTCTCGTTGCGGGTGCACTGATCTGCGGTGAACTTGTAAGCGCCATGGCTGGTGCCGATGGCAATAGCCAGGGAATCACAGCCGGTACGGGTGACGAACTCCTCCACCTCTTCGGGACGGGTGTAATGGGAGTCCTCGGCGGATACATTCACCTCGTCCTCGACGCCGGCCAGAGCGCCCAGCTCGGCCTCGACCACTACGCCGTGGTCGTGGGCATACTCCACCACCTTCTTGGTGATCTCGATGTTCTCCTCAAAGGGCTTGGAGGAGGCATCGATCATCACGGAGGTGAAACCGCCGTCCACGCAGCATTTGCACAGCTCGAACGAATCACCATGGTCCAGATGCAGACAGATGGGCAGGCCGGTCTCAATGATCGCGGCCTCTACCAGCTTCATCAGATAGGTATGGTTAGCATAGGCCCGGGCGCCCTTGGAGACCTGGAGGATCAGGGGGGGCGTTGACCTCTTTAGCAGCCTCGGTAATCCCCTGCACGATCTCCATGTTGTTGACGTTGAACGCGCCGATGGCGTATCCGCCGTCATAGGCCTTTTGAACATTTCAGTGGTCGTGACCAATGGCATAATGACCATCTCCTTCTTCAAATTTACATGTTATATTGTACCATTTCCAATTGCGAAATACAATAGGACATGGTATGATTTACTTTGGAATTTTCAATCAAGAAATGTGCAGTTTTCCAATCCCGCTGCAAGATTTTTGAAGGAGGCAACCAACATGAATCAACTGACTGGAGCCTGTATCATTGGCCAGTCCGGCGGCCCCACCGCCGTGATCAACGCCAGCGCTCAGGGTGTGATCCAGACCGCTTTGAAGGCCGACTGCATCACTCGGGTGCTGGGCGCGGCCCACGGCATCAAGGGTGTGCTGGAGGACAAGCTGTACGACATGGGCCAGGAGGATCCCGCAGAGCTTGACCTGCTCCAGTATACCCCCTCCTCCGCCCTGGGCTCCTGCCGGTATAAGCTGGCCGACCCCGAGGTGGACGATACCGATTACCAGCGTATCCTGGAGATCTTTAAGAAGTACAATGTCCGCTATTTCTTCTACAACGGCGGCAACGACTCCATGGACACCTGCAACAAGATCTCCAAGTATATGCAGAAGGTGGGCTATGAGTGCCGCATCATGGGTGTGCCCAAGACCATCGACAACGACCTGAACGGCACTGACCACTGCCCCGGCTTCGCCTCTGCCGCCAAGTACATTGCCACCTCCTGCGCCGAGGTGTGGCAGGATGCCCACGTGTATGACACCGGCATGGTCACCATCATTGAGATCATGGGCCGTCACGCCGGCTGGCTGGCCGGTTCCGCCGCTCTGGCCTCTCTGACCGGATGCGGCCCTGATCTGGTCTATCTGCCTGAGGTGGACTTTGACATGGACCGGTTCCTCTCCGATGTGAAGGCCGTCTACGATAAGACCGGCAAGTGCATGGTAGCCGTGTCCGAGGGCATCCACTACGCCGACGGCACCTTCGTCTCCGAGGCTAAGACCTCCGCTACTGACGGCTTCGGACACGCCCAGCTGGGCGGTCTGGCCTCCATGCTGGCCGAGACCGTGAAGCAGAAGCTGGGGGCCAAGGTCCGCGGCATCGAGCTGTCCCTGCTCCAGCGCTGCGGCTCCCATCTGGCCTCCAAGACCGATGTGGAGGAGGCATATCTGGCCGGCCAGGCTGCGGTGGAGGCCGCCGCTGAGGGCTTTACTGACAAGATGGTGGCTTTCCAGTGCACTCGGGATGGCAGCTATGCATGCAAGACCGTCCTGGAGCCCCTGGATATCGTGGCCAACTTTTGAGAAGAAGGTCCCCGCGCGTGGATCAACGAGGCAGGGAACGGTGTGACTCAAGAGTTCATCGACTATGTGCTGCCCCTGATCCAGGGAGAGACCGATGCCCCCAAGGAGAACGCCCTCCCCCGTTTTGCCCGCCTGAAAAAGGTGCTGACCACCAGCCTGTAATAGGTTTCCAGTAAAGAAGCCCTGCATGGCATTGCCATGCAGGGCTTCTTTCTATCTCGCTGAATCAGGCCATATGCCGCGCCAGAAAGGCGTCCACCGCGGGCCAGTACAGCTCCGGCGCCACGGCGGCGGACTCCGCGTGAGCGGCACCGGGGACGGCCAGCTTCTCCTTCTCGCAGGAGGCGGCCTGATACAGCTCCTCCAGCATCCAGAAAGGAACAAAGGTGTCCTCCTCTCCGTGGATGAAGAGCGTGGGGGTGACAGAGCGCTCCACCTGTCTCAGGGCACTGGCCTCTGTGATGCTGTAGCCGGCCCGGATACGGCAGACCAGATCCGCAGCGTTGAGAACGGGGAAGGGCGGCAGGCCGAACAGCTCCTTCAGCTGGCCAGAAAATTCATCCCAGACAGAGGTATAACCGCAGTCCTCGATCACACACCGGACCTGGACAGGCAGATCCGCCTCACCGGAGGCCATCATCACGGTGGCAGCGCCCATAGAGACGCCGTAAAGCACGATCTCCGCCTCCGGGTCCTCCGCGATCAGCTGTTGACACCACCGGACCACATCCCGGCGCTCCGGCCACCCCATCCCGATGTAGTCTCCCTCGCTCTCTCCGTGCCCTCTGGCGTCGGGGAGCAGCACCGTGTAGCCCAAATCAAACAGATGTTTGCCATAGGAGGCCATGCCGGTGGCGTTGTTTTGATAGCCATGGCAGAGGACAGCGTAGCGGTGAGGGACGCTTCCGTCCACCCGGTAGGCGTGGAGCTCCAGGCCGTCATCACTGATGAGGGACACGTCACGGCTGTCCTTCAGCAGCCAGCGGGTGTACTCGCTGTCCACGATCCCGGCGGCGGAGCCGAAGCCGCCCTTGGTGTTAGGGTCCAGGGCAAAGGTGTAGAAATAGTTTCCCACAAGGATCAGGGCACCCAGTGCCAGCAGGATCAAAAAGGAAGACGATCACCAGGGCCGCCCTGAGGCCGCAAATCGCTGTTTTATTCACAGGGGTCACTCCTTCGGCCTGGAGAGAGGCCCGGTCCGTCCCAGATACTCCTGGGTCTCCACCGGGAGCTTCCGCTTCCCCAGCCCATAGCGTACCAGACGGTTGACCACGCTGTAAAACATGGCAAAGACCGGGACACCCAGCACCATGCCGGCGAATCCAAACAGCCCGCCGAAGAGCAGGATGGAGAACAGCACCCAGAAGGATGCCAGCCCCGTGGAGTCCCCCAGGATCTTGGGGCCTAAAATATTCCCGTCAAACTGCTGGAGCACAAGGATAAAGATCACGAAATAAACACACTGGATAGGACTGATGATGAGGATCAGCAGGGCGCATGGAATGGCACCGATAAAGGGGCCAAAAAAGGGATGACATTGGTCACACCGATGATGACCGCCAAAAGGGCGGGGTATGGGAAGTTAAAGAGATTGCAGCACACCAGCGCGATGATCCCAATGATGAGGGAGTCCAGCAGCTTGCCGTTGATAAAGCCGCTCATGATGCGATAGGCATTGCGCACCTCCTCCACGATCAGGTCCGCCCAGCGGGTCTCACACACACTGTACACGATCTTTTGGCCTGGGCAGAGAAGATATCCTTTCTGGCCAGCAGATAGACGGAGACGATAACGGCGATCAGCAGGTCCTTGGCCAGCATCAGCAGGGCGATGAACACAGCGGACACACTGGAGAACATGGAGGTGAGCCGGGGAACGATCTCCTGCTGGAACCAGGACAAAGAGCTGTTGACGGACTCCAGATTGGGGAGCAGATCGGACTGGAGCCACTCCTCCACCGACACAGCTACCGAGTTGTAGTAAGGCATGACCGCTGTCTGAATGTCCGGGTTATTGGCCAAAAATTCCATCAGCCGCTCCTGGAGGGTCATAAAAAATAGCCGGGGATGGACTGGACCAGCCCTACCACGCTCTCATAGACCTGGGGCAGGACCATGGCCAGCAGGATATAAATGACTAGGGCGGCGAACAGAAGGCTGAGGATGATGGCCACTGCGTTGAGAAAGCTCAGGTTCCGCCGGTCTGACAGGCGGCTGTCCGGGGTGAGTCCGGTGAGAAATCTTAAAATGGCCCGGTGGATGGGCAGCAACAGGAAAGCCAGGACCGCTCCGTAGTAGATGGGACGGAGAATGCGGTTGACCGTGGAGAGAAAGCTCAGGATGCCCTTGAAGTGAAAGACGGCAAAAAGACGAGGATAGCGGCGGCGATGACCAGAAATGCAGTCACGCCGGCAAAAAAAGTATGGATTTTGCGGCTTCTTGTTCACGTGGGCAGCTCCTTTTTCTCAGACTTTCAGCTCTGTGTCCTCATCCTTCAGGCAGTCCTGATATTTGGCCAGAGCGGGGGCGACCTGCTCCTTCAGGAACTCCTCCACCTGCTGGGGGCAGCGGCCGATATAGCGGCTGGGCTCCAGATGGGCGGTAAGCTCCTCCCGGGTCATGCCAAAGGCGGGGTCGGCGGCGATGAGGTCGATGAGGTTGTTGGGCAGGCCCAGGTCCTTTACATTCCGCCCGGCCTCCTGGGAGAGCACGCGGATACGCTCGTGGAGCTCCTGGCGGTTGCCGCCCCGCTTCACCGCATCCATCATGATGTTCTCGCTGGCCATGAAGGGCAGCTCCTCCAGAACGTGGCGCTCAATGACCTTGGGATGGACCACCAGACCGGAGGCCACGTTCAGGTAGATGTTCAGGATGGCGTCCACAGCCAGGAAGGCCTCTGGCACAGACAGGCGCTTGTTGGCGGAATCATCCAGGGTGCGCTCGAACCACTGGGTCGCGGTGGTGACAGCGGGGTTGCCCGCGTCCACCATGACGTAACGGGCCAGGGAGCAGATACGCTCGCACCGCATGGGATTGCGCTTATAGGGCATGGCGGAGGAGCCGATCTGGTTCTTCTCGAAGGGCTCCTCCACCTCCTTCAGGTGGCACAGCAGGCGCATGTCGGTGGCGAACTTGCTGGCGGACTGGGCGATGCCGGACAGGGTGGACAGCACATTGGCGTCCATCTTCCGGGAATAGGTCTGGCCGCTCACCGGGACCACAGCGTCAAAGCCCATCTCACGGGCTATCTTCCGCTCCAGCTCCTTCACCTTCTCGTGGTCGCCCTCGAACAGCTCCAGGAAAGACGCCTGGGTTCCGGTGGTGCCCTTGGAGCCCAGCAGCTTCAGGGGTGGAGATGCGATACTCCACCTCGTGCAGGTCCATGAGCAGCTCGTTCATCCACAGGGTGGCCCGGTTGCCTTCCGTCACCAGCTGGGCAGCCTGAAAATGAGTAAAGCCCAGGGTGGGCAGGGCCTTATACTCCTCTGCGAACTTGGCCAGCCGGGCGATGACCTTTACCAGCTTGGCCCGGACCAGCTCCAGTCCCTCCCGCATGAGGATCACGTCGGTATTGTCCCCCACATAGCAGCTGGTGGCCCCCAGATGGATGATGGGCATGGCTTTGGGGCACAGCTCACCGTAGGTGTGGACATGGGCCATCACGTCATGGCGCAACTTCCGTTCCCACTGGGCCGCCTTCTCATAGTCGATATCAGTGATATGGGCCTCCAGTTCATCCACCTGCTCCTGGGTCACCGGGAGCCCCAGCTCCATCTCAGCCCGGGCCAGTGCCACCCACAGACGTCTCCAGGTAGAGAACTTCTTATCTGCGGAAAAGAGATACAGCATCTCGTCGCTGGCATATCGGGGAGGACAGCGGACTTTCATAGGCGTTGGTCGGCATTTGCATCAAACCTCATTTTATTTAGAATCTGGGCAGCTCTCCCTGCCCGCTTGTATCAAATATTATAACGTACTCCCGGGGGATTGCCAGTGCTTTCCCAAATTTTCACGAAAACTTAAGAGAGGAAAGCGGGGGGGAGCGCGGACATGGGTCTGTCCGTGCTCCCGCTCTGTTTCGTCATGTTTAGATGGTCTCGCCCTTCAGGAAACGCTCCAGCCGGTTCAGGCCCTCCTTGATGTTCTCCATGGAGGTGGCGTAGGACCAGCGAACAAAAGTGGGGGCACCAAAGCCAGTACCGGGCACCACAGCCACCTTGCCGTACTTCAGGAAGAGGTTGCCGAAATCGTCCGCGTCCCGGATGACCACGCCGTGGAGCTCCCGCCCGATCAGCTTCTCGATGTTCATCATCACATAGAAGGCGCCCTGCGGGCTTGATGCAGCTGACGCCCTCGATGCTGTTCATCCGCTCCACCATGTAGTCACGGCGGCGCTCGAAAGCCTTGCGCATGACCTCCACACTCTCCTGGGAGGCAGTGAGGGCGGTCACAGCGGCCTTCTGGGAGATGGGCTGGGGGAGCCGGTGCAGTGGCTGAGGTAGTTGGCGATCACCTTGGAGACCTGGTCGTTAGCGGCCACATAGCCGATCCGCCAGCCGGTCATGGCGTAGGACTTGGAAACACCATTGACCAGCAGGGTGCGTTCCTTGATCTCCGGGCTGATGGAGGCAAGGCTGACGAACTCCTCTCCATCATACACCAGATGATAATAGATCTCGTCGCAGATCACGTAAATATCCTGTTCTACGCAGACCTTGGCGATCTCCTCCAGCTCCTTGCGGCTGTACATCATGCCGGTGGGGTTGGATGGGTTGTTCAGGATCATGGCCTTGGTCTTGGGGGTGATGGCGTCCCGCAGCTCCTGGGCGGTGAGCTTGAAATGGTCCGCCTCCCGGGTCTCCACAATAACAGGCACGCCGCCGGTCATCTTGATGAGCTCAGAGTAGCTCACCCAGTAGGGAGAGGGCAGGATGACCTCGTCCCCGGGGTTGATGAGGGCCCTCAGGGCCACATAGACGCAGGGCTTGGCGCCGTTGGACACGGAGATCTGCTGGGGGTGTACTCCACGCCGCAGTCGGCCTTCAGGCGCTGGCAGATGGCCTTGCGCAGCTCCACCGTGCCGCTGGAGGGAGTGTACCGGGTCTCGTTGTGCTCGATGGCGGCAATACCCGCCTCTTTGATATAGTCCGGCGTATTGAAGTCGGGTTCTCCGGCTCCAAACCCGATCACGTCCTGCCCCTCGGCTTTCATCTGCTTGAACAGAGTGTCGATGGCCATGGTGCTGGACGGCTCAACAGCCAGTGCGATCTTGGAAAGCTCTTTCATATCAATGTTGTCCTCCTTCTGGCGAATCACGCATGGCATATTATATGCGCCGACTTGCAGGATTGCAAGTGGTTTCCGGTTATTTTCCTGAAATTCTGAACAATTTGGCAGGGGACGGTGCAAGTCAGGGGTAGAGCTCCCTCCATTCTGTGCTTTTTTCACCAAATTCTCCTCTGCCCTGTTCCCACTCCCGTTCCTCCAGAGGGCAAAAGGACCCGGGGCCCCCTCCCGGATCTGACTTGGGGGTCCCGGGTCTGTGTGTTTTCTCTGAGTCAGAGCTTTTCCCGGATGCGCCGCCCCATCTCCTGGGTGCCGATGGGGATGACGCCGGGCTCGGCGATGTCGGCGGTGCGCCAGCCCTCAGCCAGCACCGCGTCCACGGCGTTTTCGATGGCCTGGGCCTCCGCGGCCAGGTGGAAGGAGTAGCGGAACATCATGGCCACAGACAGGATGGTGGCGATGGGGTTGGCCTTGTCCTGGCCGGCGATGTCCGGAGCGGAGCCGTGGATGGGCTCATACAGGCCGGGCGCGGCGTCCCCGATGGAGGCGGAGGGCAGCAGGCCGATGGAGCCGGTGACCATGCTGGCCTCGTCGGAGAGGATGTCGCCGAACATGTTCTCGGTGACCACCACGTCGAACTGGCTGGGGTCCCGGACCAGCTGCATGGCGCAGTTGTCCACCAGCACGTCCTCATACGCCACGTCGGCGTACTCTTCCGCCAGCCGGTGCATCACCGACCGCCACAGGCGGGAGGTCTCCAGCACGTTGGCCTTATCCACGCTGGTGACCTTCTTCCGGCGCAGCCGGGCCAGCTCAAAGGCACGGCGGCCGATGCGCTCAATCTCCTGCTCGGAGTAGGCCATCAGGTCGGTGGCCTCCTCCCCCTGTCCTCAGTCTGATAGCGGTCCCGCTTGCCGAAGTAGATGCCGCCGGTGAGCTCCCGGACCATCATCAGGTCGATGCCCTTGTCGGCGGTCTCCTTCTTCAGGGGGCAGGCCTCAGCCAGAGCGGGACGGAGAGCGGCAGGGCGCAGGTTGGCGTAGAGGCCCAGGTCCTTGCGGATGGACAGCAGGGCGGTCTCGGGGCGCTGTTCCGCTGGCTTGTCGGTGCCCCACTTGGGGCCGCCCACAGCGCCCAGCAGCACGGCGTCGCAGGCCCGGCACTTCTCGGCGGTGCCTTCGGGGTAGGACACCCCCACTGCGTCAGTGGCGCAGCCGCCCATCAAAATGTCCTCAAAGGTAAAGCTGTGGCCGAACTTCTTCCCCACGGCTTCCATGACCTGGACCGCCTCGCCCACTACCTCTGGGCCGATGCCGTCGCCCCGGATCAGCGCGATCTTGTAGTTCATTTCGCCACCCCCGGTCCTTCAGGGAATTGAGCAGGCCGCCGCTTTTGATAATTCCATCAATAAACTCCGGGAAGGGGGCGGCCTGATAGGTCTTGCCGGTGGTCTTGTCGGTGATCACGCCGCTGTCAAAGTCCACGTCCACCTGGTCCCCGGCCTGGATCTCCTCCGCCGCTTGGGCGCACTCCATAATGGGAAAACCAATGTTGATGGCGTTGCGGTAGAAGATACGGGCAAAGGAGGGGGCGATGACACATTTTACTCTGCAGGATTTGATGGCCAGAGGGGCGTGCTCACGGCTGGAGCCGCAGCCAAAGTTAGGACCGGCCACGATGATGTCGCCGGGCTGGACGGTGGAAGCGAAGTCCTTATCGATGTCCTCCATGCAGTGGGAGGCCAGGGCCGCGGGAGAGGGGTCGTTCAGGTGCCGGGCGGGGATGATGACGTCAGTGTCCACGTTGGCGCCGTATTTGTAAACCTTCATTGGTTCGTCGATCCTTTCTTTACAAATTAAGAATTAGGAATGAGGAGTTCGGGACCTTATATTCCCCATTGCGCCTGAGGCGCCGTTCGCTTTAGATGCGGGGTCGGCCACGCAGCCGGCCACTGCAGAGGCGGCGGCCACGGCGGGAGAGGCCAGGATGACTTCCGACTGCACATGGCCCATACGGCCCACAAAGTTCCGGTTCGTGGTGGAGACGCAGCGCTCCCCCTCCGCCATGACGCCCATGTGTGCCACCCAGGCAGGGGCCGCAGGTGGGGGCGGAGACAGCGCAGCCGGAGGCGATGAAGATCTCCAGCAGCCCCTCCTTCATGGCCTGGAGGACGATCTCCTGGGTGCCGGGGATGACGATGCAGCGCACATTTTCCGCCACCTTTTTCCTCCCTTCAGAATAGCAGCGGCCTCCCGCAGGTCCTGGATGCGCCCATTGGTGCAGGAGCCGATCACCACCTGGTCGATGTGCAGGCCGGCCACCTGGCTGACCACCTGGGTGTTCTCCGGCAGGTGGGGCATGGCCACGGTGGGCTCCAGCTTGTCCAGGTCGATGACTACCTCCCGTGTGTAGACCGCATCGGGATCGGCCGCAAAGGCCTCGCAGGGGCGGTTCACCCGGCCGTTGATGTACTCCATGGTCTTCTCGTCCACGGGGGAAGATTCCGTTCTTGCCGCCGGCCTCAATGGCCATGTTGGCGATGGTGAAGCGGTCGTCCATGGACAGGGGAGGACACGCCCTCCCCCGGCGAACTCCAGGGACTGATACAGGGGCACCGTCCACCCCGATCTCGCCGATCAGGTGCAGGATCACATCCTTGCCGCTGACGCAGGGCTGGAGCTTCCCCTTCAGGGTCACCTTGATGGCAGAGGGGACCTTGAACCACAGCAGGCCGGTGGCCATGCCGGCGGCCATGTCGGTGGAGCCGATGCCGGTGGAGAAGGCACCCAGCGCGCCGTAGGTGCAGGTATGGGAGTCGGCCCCCACGATGACCTCTCCCGGGGCGGCCAGCCCCTTCTCGGGCAGCAGAGCGTGCTCCACGCCCATGTGGCCCACGTCGAAGAAGTTGGTGATGTTGTGCTTGTGGGCAAACTCCCGTGCCTGCTTGCACAGCTCGGCGGACTTGATGTCCTTGCAGGGGGTAGAGTGGTCCAGAACGATGGAGATCTTATCTTTATCGAATACCTGGGTAAAGCCGGCCTTCTCAAACTCGGTGATGGCGACGGGGGTGGTGATATCGTTGCCCAGCACCAGGTTCAGCCTGGCTTCGATCAGCTGGCCCGGCTGGACTGAGGACAGCCCGGCGGCCTTTGCCAGAATTTTTGTGTCATCGTCATTCCCATGGAATGTGCCTCCTCACTTTTGTGGGTGATTTTTTCCTGTCCAGTATGACGGTTCTCTTGCCAAAAGAATGTTAACTATGATACAATTAAGAGGATTTCTTGGGAAAAGAGGAGAGATCGATGGAATACGCCAACACCTTTTCGCTGGACTTCCCTGTGGAGCTCTGGCGTCCCTTCGCCCAGGACCGCCCCTCGGTCCGCTGCTCCTCCGGCTATCTGATCTACCTCCAGGGGACAGAGGCCACCTGCTTTTATTATTTGAAAAAGGGAAAGGTAAAGAGCTTCATCCAGTCGGAGGACGGGGCGGAGCGCACCCTGAACCTGTATCAGCAGGGCTCCATCTTCGGGGAGGCATCCTTTTTTGACGAACTGCCCCGGGTGTCCTCCGCCGTAGCCCTCACCCCCTGCGAGATCGTCCCCATCGACCGGGAGCAGGTCACGGCGGAATTTACCGGAATCCAGGCATGGCCATGGCCATGCTGAAATATCTGGCCCGGACGGTGCGGCTGCTGTCCGCCCATGTGGACGACATGGCCTTCCGCCCGGCAGAGTGGCGGGTGGCTCAGTACCTGCTCTCCGCAGCATCTGGGCAGGATCAGGTGTCCTGCACCCAGGAGGAGATCGCCTCATCCATCTCTGTTAGCCGGGTGACCGTCAGCCGCATCCTGAACCAATTCTCCCGCAGGGGCTGGTCGCTCTGGGATACCGGAGCATTTCTCTTTGGACCGCAGGACTCTGGAAACGCTCTGCACACCCTAAAGCTGGAGCGGCGCATTTCTGATGCGCCGCCCAGCTTTTTAGGTCTCTAATGTATCCATAAGCTGCCGAAGCTGCTCCAGCTCCGGCTGACAGCCATAGTCCTCTAAGTCCCAGGGGTCCAGCTTCTCACAGAGCAGCGCACGCCCCAGCTGCCGGGCCGTGTCCGGATCACGCGGCGTTCCGATCCCCAGAGCATAACATCGGATCAGGCAGCAGCGGCAGTTGACGTTTCCATTTTCCGCACCCGCCTGGTAGAGCGCAAACGCCTGCTTCGGGTCCTGCTCTACTCAATTCCGATCTCATAAAAACGCCCCAGTGCCCAAAAGGCAGCTTCATCCCCGGACTGCTGGGCCTGTCGGTAGCAGTCCAGCGCCTCTGCGATGCGGCCCGCCTGTTCTGCATGCCAGCCCATGTTATAGAGCGCACAGACACTCCCTGCCTCCGCTGCACGCTGATACCAAAACATAGCCTGTTCGAAATTTCGGGGTCCTCCCCTTCCATTTGCCAGCATCTCCGCCAGATTGTTCATGCTGGAGGCATTCCCCTTCTCTGCCGCACACCGGTAATATTCGACTGCCCTGGCGTAATCCTGTTCTGTCCCGATGCCGTATTCATAAGACCAGCCCAAAAGCCCCAAGGAGTCGGCATCCCCCACTTCGGCGGACTTGTGAAACCAGATCAACGCCTGCTTCAGGTCCTCTGCAACTCAATGCCGCCCTGACAGCACCGGCCCAGTTCATACATGGATCGGACGGAACCCCGCTCTGCTCCCTGCCTGTACCAGCTTACCGCAGTTGCCGGGTCTTTTTCACACCTTTTCCCTTTTCATAGCACCAGCCCAGATTTCCCATCGCAACAGTATTTCCGGCCTGTGCCGCCCGCCGATACCACTCCACGGCCTGCTTCCAGTCCTGGGGAACACCGTGTCCACGCTCATAGCACCACCCCAGGTTGCACATGGCGTTGTCCTGCTCTTGTTCCGCAGCCCTTCGCAGCCAGATGACTGCCTGCTTGTCATCCTTCCCAATGCCCCTGCCGTGGAGGGGCCGGTATCCAAAGCTGCTCATAGAGCGGGGATTGCCCGCTTCCGCGCCTCTGCGATACAGCTCTGTTGCCTGGACCTGGTCCTGCTCTACCCCGATCCCTTCAGAATAGCACCAGGCCAGATTTCCCATGGCGCGGATGCTGCCCGCCTCCATTGCACGGCGGTACAAAGCTGCGGCCTTTTTTCCCGTCTGATCCACGCCCTGCCCTGTCTCATACAGCCACCCCAGGCAGCGGCTGGCTTCCGCGTCTCCGGCCTCAGATGCCTGTTCATACCAGTGCGCGGCAAGAGGGAGGCTGGCCTCTACGCCCTCCCCATGCTCATAGTCCCAGGCCAGGCAGTACATGGAACGTACGTCTCCAGACTCGGCTCCACGCTGGAACCACCGGGCGGCTTCGGCGTGGTCCTGCTCCCACACCTTTTCCGTTGTCATAGCACCAAGCCAGGTTGCCCATGGCCCGGCCGCTCCCGGCCTCGGCGCTCCGCAGATACCACTCCGCCGCCTTCTCCCAGCTCTGCTCCACGCCCTGGCCCGCCTCATAGAGCCAGCCCAGGTTGCACATAGCATCGCTGTCCCCTCCGTCCGCAGAGCGGCGGTACCAGTAGGCGGCCTGAGCATAGTCCTGTCCGATCCCCCGGCCCCTTCTCACAGCACCATCCCAGATCATACTGGGCCGTGGAGTCCCCTTCTGAGCCCCAGGGTCCACCAGCGGACCGCCTCCTGGTCATTCTGAGGGACCCCATCCCCCTTCAGGCACATCTGTCCCAGCTCGCAGGCCGCGGACTCGGCCCCAGCTCCCATGCCCGGACCAGCAGGTCCCAGGCCCGGTCTGGGTCCCGGGGCATCCCGGTCCCATTGAGGCAGCAGATCCCCAACAGCAGAGCGGCCCGGCTGTGCCCCTGCTCCGCCGCCTGCGAATAGAGCTGGACCGCGCCGTCCGCGTCCTGCTCCACCCATTTTCCGTGTTCCATCAGCCAGCCCAGACAGCACTGTCCGTCCGCATCCCCTGCCTGAGCCGCACGGCGGTACCACTGTACGGCCTGCTTGGGGGAGATCTCCGTCCCGATGCCAAACTCATAGTGCCGGGCCAGCTCCGCCTGGCTGGAGGCGTCCCCCTGAAGGGCGGAGGTCCGCAGCCATTCCAGGGCAGCCTTTTGGTCCTGGGGCAGTCCCAGCCCCTGTTCCAGACAGCGGGCCAGCAGCCTCTGCCCCGGGAGGAGCCGTGCTCCGCCGCTTGCCGGAACAGCTCCACCGCCTTTTTCTGGTCTGAAGTGGTGCCGATCCCCTGCTCATAGCAGACGCCCAGATTGCACACCGCCGACAGGCTCCCCATCTCCACGGCCTGCTGATAAAGCCAGAAAGCCTGGCGGGGTCGGCCTCCCTCCGATCCCCTGTTCCATACAGATGCCCAGGTTGCAGGTCCCCAGCCGCTTCCCATGCCGGCGGGCGGCGGAAGCAGGCCAGTCCCCTCTCTTTCCCATCGGGCCGGCTGATCCAGAAGACACCAAGGGCGGACCAGTCATCTCCGGTCATCTCCCCCTCCGCCGCCTGAGCATCCGCTTGCCGCAGCAGGGGACAGAACTCCGGCAGCCGGGGCCCTCTCCAAAATAGCCGCACCCTGGTCTGAACAGCGAAAAATCATACTGCTCTCCTTTCTCTGGCCAGCCTACTCCAGGCCCTGCTCCAAAATTCGATAGATGGCCTCCATGTCCAAGCTCCGCCGCAGCATGTCAGCCAGCCGGTCATACTGCCGCTCCTTAAAGGTACGGGCGTCCTCGGTGCAGGACTGTTCTCCGTTCCACTCCACCCCCTTCTCATCCAGGAGCAGATCCACCAGCCCACAGGTGAACGCACCGCTGTCAAACAGTCCGTGGAGATAGGTCCCAAGCACCCGGCCCTCCACGGTGAAGATGCTCTCTCCCCCGCTGGTCCCCATATGGATCTCATAGCCCTCCAGAGGACACCCCTGAGCCGTCCATAAAATCCGTCAGGAGATCCGCTTGACAATACTTCTGTTCTCTGGACTTTTTACGAGAAAAGGTGGTGGCCACCGGCAGGAGTCCCATCCCATGCATGGAGCCGCCTCCCTCCACGCCCTGGGGGTCCTCCAGAGTGCGGCCCAGCATCTGGAATCCGCCACAGATCCCGATGACTGGGACACCCTTTCCCACCAGCCGGAGGATCGTCCCCTCCAGCCCGCTCTGCCGAAGCCAGGACAGGTCGGCCAGGGTGCTCTTCGTACCTGGGAGGATGACCAGATCCGGCCTTTCCAGTGCCTGGACCCTGTCCACATAGCGCAGTCCTACCGCCGGATGGCGCTCCAGAGGGGCGAAATCGGTGAAGTTGGAGATGCGTGGCAGGCGGATCACCGCCACGTCCAGGGGCTTCCCTCCCGTCTAGCAGAAAAGTGCTGGGAGAGGCTGTCCTCTTCATCCAGATCCAACTCCATCCAGGGCACCACCCCTACCACCGGCACATGGGTCAGCTCCTCCAGCTGGGTCAGACCGGGGCGGAGGATCTCCACGTCGCCCCGGAATTTGTTGATGATAGTCCCCTTCACCATAGCCCGCTCATCAGGCTCCAGCAGGGCCATGGTCCCGTAAAGGGCAGCAAAGACACCGCCCCGGTCGATGTCACCCCCCAGCAGCACAGGCGCCCCCCGCCATCCGGGCCATCCCCATATTCACGATGTCCTCCGCCTTCAGGTTGATCTCTGCGGGGCTGCCGGCCCCCTCCAGTACGACGATATCGTGGGTCTGGGCCAGGGCGTGGTAGGACTCCAGAATAGTGGGGATCAGCTGCTTTTTGTAGGACAAGTAGGCAGCGGCGGACATGCTGCCCACCACCTCCCCGTTGACGATCACCTGGCTCCCCCACATCGCTGGTGGGCTTGAGCAGGACGGGATTCATCCGCACAGAGGGCTCCACGCCGGCCGCCTCCGCCTGCATCACCTGGGCCCGCCCCATCTCCAGTCCCTCCCGGGTGATGAAACTGTTCAGCGCCATATTCTGGCTCTTGAAGGGAGCCACAGAGTACCCGTCCTGCCGGAAGATACGGCACAGCCCCGCCGCCAGAACGCTCTTTCCCGCATTGGACATGGTCCCTTGGATCATAATGGATCTAGCCATGGAAAGCCTCCCTCTCCTGCTGAATGGCCTGGATCAGCCTCTTATTTTCCCCGCGGCTCCTGACGCAGACGCGGTAGAAGCCAGGACCCAGCCCCTGGAAGTCGGCGCAGCTCCGGATCAGGATGCCCCGGTCCAGCAGGCGCTCCCGCCAGCCCTCCTCCCCCTGGAACAGCAGGAAATTGGAGTCGCTTGGGTAGACGTGGAACCGCAGCCTGCTCAGTTCCTGAGAGAGATAGCGGCGCTCCTCCTCCAACTGCTGGTGGACGCGAAATGGCCAGTCCGGCGCATCCTGTAAAGCAGATATCCCTGCCTGTTGTGCCGGCTGTGACACCGGCCAGGGGGGCCCTCCTCCGCCATAGCGGCCAGCAGTGCCCGGTCATCGGACAGGCAGTAGCCCAGCCGCAGCCCGGCCATGGCATAGCTCTTGGTCAGGGCCCGCAGCAGCAGCAGCCCTCCGCCCTCCAGCTCCCGAACCAGCCGGTCCGGCTCCCTGGAGACAACTCCAGAAAGCACTGGTCCACCACCAGCAGTGCTCCGGCCTCCCGACAGCGGGCCAGAAGGGCCCGCAACAGCTGGGGAGAGATCAGTGTGCCTGTGGGGTTGTTGGGATCACAGAGGAACACAGCATCAATTTCTGGGAAATTTTTCCGAGCAGGGCGCTGGAAAAGCGGAAATCTTCGTGCATATTTGCGTAATGGAATTTAACTTTACAATTATTTTTGTACAGGGCCCTGTGGTACTCCGAAAAGGTCGGGGCCAGGACCAGGGCGTGGTCCGGACGCAGAGCTCGGACCAGCCGGTCGATCAGGTCAGAGGCCCCGTTCCCACACAGCACCCAGTCCTCCGGAACGCCGTCCCGGGCGGAGATGGCCCGCCTTAGGCCACGGCAGAGGGGGTCAGGATAGGCGGGAGAGCGCTCCAGTGCCTCCCGCGCCGCCTGGATGGCGCAGGGCGGCACCCCCAAAGGGGTTCAGGCTGATGGACAGATCCAGCACAGGCCGCTCCAGGCCATAGATGTCGCCACCGTGGGTCCTCTCCTCCATTTCGCTCCCTCCTATCTGAATATGTGAGAACACAGCACTGCCGCTGCGGCACAGGGCCAGACACAGGACCTCGGTCCCGTACATCAGTCGGTTGGCCGCCGGGATGTCCTCCGGCCGGATGGGCCGCTCCGCCTCCCCGATGGTGGGCTTTCGGACCAGCGTCCCAAAATAGCTGGCATCCCCGGCCAGCTGGACCCCCAGCGCCCCGGCACAGGCCGCCTCCGTCTGAGCGGAGTTGGGGGACTTGTGCTTACGCCGGTCCCTGCGCCAGATCCGCAGTGCGTCCCGCCCCCGGAATCCAGGCAGCAGAGCGGCGGCCAGGCACATGAGCAGGGCGGACAGCCGGGCTGGCAAATAATTGGCCGCGTCGTCGGTGCGGGCCGCAGCCCTGCCGAAAAAGAGGTATCGCTCGTTTCGGTATCCCACCATGGAGTCCATGGTATTGACAGCTTTGTACACCATGCCTAGGGGCAGCCCGCCCAGAGCCAGCCAGAACAGGGGAGCGATCACGCCGTCAGAGGTATTTTCTGCCACCGTCTCCACTGCGGCCCGGGTCACGCCGTCCCGGTCCAGGCACTGGGTATCCCGTCCTACAATGCGGCCAACCGCCCTCTGCGCGTCCATGAGGCTCCTGCCGGTCAGGGCCCGATACACCGCCATACTCTCATCCCGGAGGCACCGGGCGGCCAGCAGCTGATAGCTGAGCCAGACCTCCGCCGCAGTCCCCGCCGCCGGAGAGAGGGCATATAGAGCGGCCAGGAGCAGCAGGCTCCCCCCCTCCGAAGAGCAGGACCATGGTCAGCACCAGCACCCCGCCGGCCAGCAGTTCTCCTCCCGGCGTCCTGGGAAAAAGCCGCCGCAGGCCGAGTCTCCAGGCGGCTGATGGTCCATCCCATCAGCCGTATGGGGTGGGGCATCAAGCCGGGTCCCCAGGAGCCAGTCCAGCGCGGCAGCGGCCAGAAGGACCCACAGGCGGCTCACAGCGTCTCCAGAAGGGTGAAGGCCAGCTCCTTCCCCTCCTCCACCCGGACTAGGTATCCGCCGCAGTTGCTGGGCAGCCAGCTGTAAAAATCCTGATGTGGCACCGCAAAGCCGGACATAGCGGACATCAGGGTCCCGCCATGGGCCAGAATCCCGGGCCGGGACATGCCCAGGGCACGGGCCTGCTCCACCACATGGGCCACCCCGGCGGCAGCGGGCGATGTGCTCCCCCAGCACCTCTCCTCCGGGAAAGGCGATGTGGGGGTCCCCCCGCCAGCCACGCCTGATAGATGGGGTTGTCCTTCAGCTCTGCCCAAGTCTTGCCCTCAAAGGTTCCGAAATCGCACTCCTTCAGCGCGTCCACCAGCCGCTGCTCCACGCCGGGAAACAGGATCTCAGCCGTCTGCCGGCACCGGAGCATAGGTGAGACCCACAGCCCATCGATGGGAGGCATCTCCCCCGGCGGCGCTCCGCCAGCGCCACGCCCTCCGGGGCCAGGGGGTGGTCCTGGGAGCCTACATACTGCCGCAGCAGATTCCCTCTGGTGGAGCTGTGGCGGATCATCAGCAATTCCATGTCTATTCCTCTCTGTCTGTTCTATTTTAGTCTTATAGCCAGCCCGCAGGAGATCCGGTACACCGCCTCGGCCCTCTCCGCCAGCTGGCAGCAGAGAGGCGGCCCACCGCCTCCCGCCGCTGCCGTTCCTCCGCCTGGATGGGGACCAGGCCGCAGCCCACCTCGTTGCAGATCACTGCCCGCAGTCCCATCAGCTCCTCCAGATCCGGGAGGGGGTCCAGCGCCTGGAGGTCGTAGAGCACCTGTGTCCCAGGCCCCAGGACCGGGGACAGCTCCTCCTCCCGGACCCCCCAGCTCACGCCGGGCGAAGTCCCGTTTTCCTGCCCAAGGCCGCCCACGATCAGGATCATATCAACACCTCCGCTATCTCTCTCGCCAACACCATCGCCGCCAGACAGCCCAATTCGCACACCTGAAGGAACCACCCCGCCAGGTCACCCGTCAAACCGCCGAACTCCCGACGGGCCATTTGGATATACCAGAGATAGACGAGGATGGCGGCGGCCCAGCGGCGCAGCCCACCCCCAGCATCCCGATGGCCAGCGCCAGCAGGGCGCACAGAAACAGCAAAAACCGCTGCCGCCCCTCCCCTGCTCCTGCTCCGTAAAGGCGGCCAGCAGGCCGTCCGCCCTGGCCCCCGGCTGGGTCAGCGCCCCGTACCCCGACATGGCCCGGGGAGAGCACGGGGACCAGAGCCAGTACCCACAGATCCTCCTTCTCCCAGCCCGGCTGGCACCACAGGGCGTATTGCAGGAGGAGATAGGACACACAGCCCAGCACCGCGAAGGCCCCCACGCGGGAGTCCTTCAGGATCTCCAGCTTCCGGGCCCGGTCCTGGTGGGAGGCCAGCGCATCACAGGTGTCGCAGAAGCCGTCCATATGGATACCACCTGTGTAGGCCAGCGGCAGGAGGACCGCCCCCGCTGCCCGGAGCTGCGGCGTCAGCGTCAGCAGATCCGCCAGCGCGGACCAGGCCAGCAGGAGCAGACCCAGGACAGCCCCCCACAAGGGGAAACGCGCACAAAACCCAGGCCCGGCAGTCGTCGGACCACCGGACCCAGGGCATGGGAAGACGGGAGTACATGGAGAAGGCCATAGAGACCGCCCGCAGATACCTCAACAGCACTCCTCCTTCCAGATCACCGGCAGTCCGCAGACCACCTCTATTACCCGGCCGCACCGCCCTGCAGCCAGCCGGTGCAGGCGGGCCAGCCCGTCCAGATAGACCGCCGTCTCGGGAGAACAGGGGACCTCCTCTCCGAACACATCGGCGCTCACCACCACCAGGTTCTGGGCCTGGACGCTGAGCCGCTCCAACCCCTCCGCCGTCCGGAGCAGGGCCCCATCCGGGTCGAAGCCCGAAGGGGAAAACAGCTCATTGGCCCATAGATTGCCCAGATCCTCCAGCAGCACGCTGCTCCCCACCGGGATGGTCAGCCCGCCCAGGTCCCGGGCACTCCAGGGTGGAGAAGCCCTTGTTCCGCCGCAGGGCCCGGTGGCGCCGGACCCGCGCCCGGCTCTCCTCATCCATCGCCTCCATGGTAGCCAGATAGATCCGAGGCCCCTCACCGGACAGCGCACACAGAAGATCTTCCGCGTACCGGCTCTTGCCGCTGGCCGCGCCGCCGTACACCAGTGCCTTCATCTCAGCTCTGGCGGCGATAGGGCGGGATGCCCAGGCCCTGGAAGGTGGCCATGTCCCGATAGATGGACATGGCCATATCCAGCATGGGCATGATGGTCACGGCACCGGTCCCTCTCCCAGCTTCAGGTCCGCCGAAACAATAGGGCGCAGCCCCAGGGCGTCCAGGAGCAGGCCGCTGGAGGGCTCCGCTGACCTGTGGCTGGCGATGAGGGGGCCTTGGCCGCGTCCGGGCAGAGCCGCACAGCCAGCAGGGCGGCCGCGGCGGAGATGGCGCCGTCAGTACCACAGGCACATGGTGGAGGGCGGCCCCAGATAAAAGCCCGCCATACCGGCGATATCCAGCCCTCCCACCTTGGAGAGCACATCCAGCGGGTCCCGGGGGTCAGGGGCATTGACTTCGATGGCCCTGCGGATCACGGCGATCTTCCGCTCCAGCCCTTCATCTGACAGGCCGGCGCCCCGGCCCGTCACCTCCTCCACCCGCCGCCCCAGCAGCACTGCTGTCACGGCGGCGGCGGTGGTGGTGTTGCCGATGCCCATCTCCCCTGCCGCCAACAGGCGATATCCCCTGCCCTTGAGCTCCTCTGCCAGCGTGATGCCGGTGACCACTGCGGCCACCGCCTCGTCCCGTGTCATGGCAGGGCCCTTGGCGATGCTCCTGGTCCCACGGGTCACGTGGCGGCGCAGCAGGCCGCCCTCCTCCCCCGGGTGGGCGATCCCGATGTCCACCGGGAACACCTGTGCTCCAGCGGTCCAGGCCATGCGGCAGACACAGGCCTCCCCCAGGCCATGGAGGCCGCCACAGAGGCCGTCACCTCCGGCCCGGTCTGGGTGACCCCCTCCTCAGTCACACCGTTATCTGCGCAGAAGACGGCCAGCGCCTTTCTGTCCAGACTGACATCCGCGGTCCCCTGGACTCCGGCGGCCCGGATCACCGCCTCCTCCAGCAGGCCCAGGCCCCCGATGGGCTTGGCGATGGAGTCCCAGCGGCGGGCCGCCTCCGCCATAGCCCCCTGATCCGCCGGCGTGATGCCGGAGATCGCGATACTCAATACGCTGGTCGTCATAATGCTCCCTCCTGAAATCGCCCGCACGCCGCCACGAACCGGGACGCAAAGGCCGGATTTGACCGAAAATACAGGTGCGGAAATCCCGCGAACAGGGCTCCCTCACACCGGACACAGAGCCACGCTTCGCCTGTCACAGGCTTTTGCGCCCGGCAGGCCGTTCCGTTGTCCCCCACTGTCCCAGCGGTGGAACTCGTGGGCTGCGATGGTCTCCCCCGAGGAAGATAAGGGGTGTCCTGCTCCGCCGTCAGGGAGATATAGCCGAAGCGGCCGGTTCCGGATGCCCGTTTCCCCTGCCGGACAGGCCCCCGCCATGGGCCAGAAGACACCGTTTTCATCCTCCAGCTCTTCCTGGAGATAGAGAAAACCGCCGCACTCCGCCAGCACTGGCATCCCGGCGCGGGCTGCCGCACAGATCTCCGCCCGCAGAGACTTGTTCCAGCTCAGCTGCCGGGCATACAGCTCCGGATAGCCTCCGCCCAGATACAGGCCCTTTGCCCCGGAAGGCAGGTGCCGGCTGGTCAGGGGGCTGAACTCCACCAGCTCCGCCCCCAGCTCCTCCAGCAGTTCTAGGTTATCCTCGTAATAAAAGGAGAAAGCCCGGTCCCGTGCTACGGCGATGGGTATCCCGCCGCCGCTCCGGGGCCTCGCTGTCTCCAGCGATGCAGTCAAAGGGGGGGCTGAAGCCGCAATGGCGAACAGGGTGTCCAGGTCCACGCTCTCCTCCATCTGGCCGGCCAGACGCAGGATCTTCTCCTGAAGCCCCTCTACCTCGGCCGCCGTGATGAGGCCCAGGTGGCGGCTGGCCAGCGCACAGTCCGGCATCCGCGGGATATGCCCCAAAACCTGCAGGCCGGTCTCCCTCTCCAAAATGGGTGTGAGATGGCGGCAGAGCTTCGGGGAGCACTGATTCAGGATGACGCCCTGTATCATGTCGGGCGCCCGGAATGACCGCAGCCCCTGCAAAACAGCAGCCAATGTGAGGGAGGTGCCCCTGGAACGACGGTGAGAACGACCGGCGTATCCGTAGCCCTGGCCAGGTGCCAGCTGCTGGCCCGTTCCGTTCCGGCGATTCCATCATAAAAGCCCATGCAGCCCTCCAGAACGGCCAGGCCATGGCCCGCACCGGCACGGGCCATCAGCCCCCGCACCGTGGGCTCGTCCGAAAAAAACAAGTCGAGATTGCGGCTGGGCAGACTCAGCACCTCCCGGTGGAAGAGAGGGTCAATATAGTCCGGGCCGCATTTGAAGGCACAGGGGTCCACTCCCCGGTTCAGGGGGCGGCCTGAAGCAGCGCGCAGGTCAGAGATGTCTTCCCGCTGGAGCTGGCAGGGGCCGCCACCATCACTCTGGGGAGCGATACGGTCTGATGTTCCATGGGTCAAGTTCCTCCCAGTGGGTTCCTCGGATTCTCATTATAGCGGCTCTCCAGACAAAATGCAATCTGAGAATCCAGACATTCCTGCCCTTTCCAGGCCCGATCCAGAAAGCTCCTCGGAAAAAAGAGGGCGATCCGCCGCGGACATGCTCTGGGACGCCTGTGTCCCGCCGGGGCCGCCGCTCTCCCCACGGCATAGGATGGTGCGGAGGAGCAATCCTCCAATCCACACAAGGAGGAATCCTGCATTGAACAAAGAAACTTGCAGCGCGGCCGGATCGGCCAGCTGCCCGGACTATTTCGGCACACTCCCCTCTTGTGCCGGGCTGGCTGTCCCCTATGTCCCCTTTCAGCAGAATGGGTCTCAAAAATATTCTCAGGGGGATGCCCTGAGTAACGGTACGCTGTTTCCCCGGTCTGAATCTGCCCTTCCATCTGAAAGTGGAAGGCAGCACCCTTCCCTCCAATCCGCTGGTAGAGCTCCAGGCACTGGAGTTCGTGGTGCTCGAGCTGGGCATCTATCTGGATACCCATCCGGAAGACATGGAGGCATTCCAGCTGTTCCAGCAGTATGCTGCCATGGAAAAGTCCGCCAAGGCGGCCTATGAAAAGCGGTTCGGGCCGCTGATGAAAAGCACGGCGGCCACGGAGGACACCTACCGTTGGCTCCAGGACCCATGGCCCTGGAACTACCAGCAGAATGAGGTGAAGTGACATGTTTATTTATGAAAAAAGCTCCAGTTCCCGGTAAAGATCGCCACGCCTAATCCCAAACTCGCCGCTTTTATTATCAGTCAGTACGGAGGTCCCGACGGGGAGCTGGGCGCTTCCATGCGCTATCTGTCCCAGCGCTACTCTATGCCTTATGCCGAGGCAAAGGGACTGCTCACCGACATCGGTACTGAGGAACTGGGCCATATGGAGATGGTGGCTGCCATCGTCCATCAGCTGACCCGGAACCTCACTGACGAGGAGGTACGGAACTCCCCGTCCTTTGCCCCCTATTTTGTAGACCACACCACCGGCGTCTATCCCACGGCAGCTTCGGGCTTCCCCTGAGCGCCGGCTCTATCCAGTCCACGGGCGACGTCATCGCTGACCTTACAGAGGACCTGGCAGCAGAGCAGAAAGCCCGCCTCACCTATGACAATATCCTGCGTCTCAGCGATGACCCGGATGTGAACAACGTGATCCGCTTCCTGCGGGAGCGGGAGATCGTCCACTTCCAGCGCTTCGGCGAGTGTCTGCGGCTGTGCAAGGAAAAGATGAACAGCAAGAATGTCTATCTCACCAACCCCGCATTCGACAAACAGATGACGCCCCAGCCCCCGGAATGCCTGAGTGTCCCGGAGTCTGCTATCAAAAGTGCAAAAAAGCCTGCGGTCTGATGGACCGCAGGTTTTTTGTGGGTTCAGACCGGATCAGCTCATAGGTCCGGCTGCCCAGGCCGATCTTTTTCCCCATGGGCCAAGCAGCTCTCCCACTCGCACCCGGCGTCACATTCCGGAAGTGGTCGTGGAGATCATGGAAGCCTTCCTCATGCATCCGGTCATCCAGAAGGCTGCCTGGGATGGGCTGCTGCCGCAAACAGGCATCCACGCACGCCTGGTCCAGGGCCACCGGGTCAAACGAAGCGAACATCCCCACATCAGGCAGGATGGCCATATCGTTGTCCCCATGGCAGTCGCAGTAGGGAGATACATCGATCACCAGGCTGATGTGGAACTGGGGCCGTCCATCCACCACCGCCTTGGCATATTCGGCCATCTTCCGGTTCAGCTGCTCACAGGCACAGTCGTTGGGGTTAAAAATGGCATCAAGTTACACACCGCGATGCACCGCCCGCAGCCCACGCACTTTTCCTGGTCAATAAATGCCTTACCCCCATCGTAGGAGATAGCGTCCTGCCCGCACTGCTTGATGCACTGGCGGCAGCCTGCGCAGCGCTTCTGCTTCACCACCGGCTTTCCGCCGGAGTGCTGCTCCATCTTGCCCCGGCGGCTCCCGCACCCCATGCCAATATTTTTTCAGCGCACCGCCGAACCCGGTCTGCTCATGGCCCTTGAAGTGGCTCAGGCTGATGAACACATCTGCGTCCATGATGGCGCGGCCGATCTTAGCCTTCTCCACATACTCGCCCCCCGCCACCGGGACCTCTACGTCATCATTGCCCCGCAGGCCGTCTCCAATGATGACCTGACAGCCGGTGGAGAAGGGGGAAAACCCGTTCTCATAGGCGCTCTCAATGTGCTCCAGGGCATTTTCCGCCTCCCCGGGTAGAGGGTGTTGCAGTCCGTCAAAAGGGAACGCCGCCCAGCTCCTTCACCACATCCGCCACCGCCTTGGCGTAGTTGGGCCGCAGATAAGTCAGGTTCCCGGGTTCTCCGAAGTGGAGCTTGATGGCCACCAGCTTTTTTTCCATGTCGATCTCACCGATCCCAGCGCTGCGGATCAGCCGCTGGAGCTTGGTGAGCTGGCTTGTCCCACAGGCCCGGAGGGCCGTAAAGTAAACTTTCGATTTGTTCATAGATCTCACATCTCCTCACATGCATCGATTGCATCGATCAAAACTCAGTTGGACGGCATCTGTTGTTTGGCGCGTCTGATCTCCAGTATCCCGGGGATGATATTGGCAAACGAGCCCGCCAGGATCAGCAGGATACCCGCCAGCATATTGCCCGGGATCTCCTCCCCGTGGACCATCCAGGCCAGTATGGGCGAGAGCGCCGGCTTGAAGAAATACACCAGCGAGACCACGCTGGCCGGCTGGTATTCCATAGCCAGGAAGTAGGCGCAGAAGCCCACGCCGGCCACGCCGGCCGAGACATAGAGCACATAGGGCAGGTTCTGGAGGGTATAGCCCTCCAGAATGGGGATCTGGGCAAAGGAGGGCAGACCGATGGACTGGAAGAATCCCGCCACGGCGGGGATATGGGTGATCAGGATAAAGCAGAAAATGATGACGCTCCCGAAGAGGAAGCTGAAGCAGGTGACCACCGCGCCCCCCGTACTCCGCACACTTTCGTTTGCCCATCACCCCGTAGATGGAGAACAGCACAGTGGAGCACAGGGCCAGTCCTACGCCCACCATGTTCAGCTTGATATGCAGGGGGTTGATAATGGCCAGGGTCCCCAGGATCTCCAGACTCAGGGCTGCCAGATGGCGCCTCTTGATGGGCTCCTTCAGGATCATGAAGGCAAAAAAGGTAACAAAGACTGGGTTGCAGCTGAACAGGACCGCCACCACGGAGGACTCGGTAAAGTTGATGGACATCTGATAGATCGGCATGCAGATGGCAATGCCGATCAGGCCCAGCAGGGCGAAAATAGGCCACGCTTTTCCGGTCCAGGCGCTTGCTTCGCTTCTTTAGGGTGTAGACAGTCACCGGGGCCAGAAAACGAAGCCGATGGAAAGCGGGCCAGCGTCAGCTGGACCGATTGACCTCCCCCCGCGATGAGTTTCAGCACCACCTCCATGGAACTGAACGCGATAGTTGCAATCAGGATAAAAAAATATCCTTTTTTCATGTTAAGTGTCTCCCCTTACAGGCTCATGTAAGTTTGTTTTTTGATTATAGCACAGCAGGCCCTGAAAAGGAACCAAAACTCAGAGCAGACACCGAAACGGCTGGACCAGGAGCGATGTGATGGGATAAAGTGCATGCTTCCAGTCTCCGTTATCCCAGGGGGTCACCCTTCCTTCTCTCCACATAGGTCTCCAGTCCGGACTCCAGCAGAGAATCCTCCTCCATTTCCGCTAGGTAATGTTCCAAGACCGCATTAAATTCCTCCCCATGGATCACGAACATCACTTCCGTATCCACATAGGGCTGCTGCGCATATCCAGATTGTAGGAGCCTACCGCCGCGAGGTCCTGGTCAATGAGCAGGGACTTTCCGTGGGAGGAGTAATCCCCGTACCACTCCCATACCTGAGCACCGGTATCCAGCACCCGAGCCTTATTGCGGTAATAGTCGGAAGAGGCCATAAAATTGTCCCCTACTCCCATGGAGTTGATCTGAACGGAGAAGGGCACCCCGCGCCCAGCCACCCGTGAAAGTCCGTCATACATCGACTGATCACATACTGCGTAGGGTGTTTGGAGGTAGACTCTCTCCTCAGCACCCTCCATCAGCTGCTGCAGCTGCCACCATACCAGAGGTTCTTTTTTGCCAAAATATTGATCGGGTTATGGATAAAAGTCACTGCTTTTAATGGGACCGTGGCCTCTATGTAATCTGTATTCTCTTTGCTCAAAAGCTCCGGATGAGCCTCCCTCCATGCGCTGTGCCGCATATGGAGGACTTCTGTCTCCAGAAGTACGCTCTTTCGATAGAAAAAATGGTGCGGACTCCAGCCAGGTTTTGCTGTGGCTGTCAGACCAAACCATCTGAAAGTACTGCTCCACCTGATGGAGTACGCTCTCACCGCTGTCAGCCGTCCCTGCGGCAGAATTATAGAACAGAATATCCAGGTCATGACTCTTTTCCGGGTCTGGGACATAGTCCCCTAAAAATTTATCAAAAGTGTTTCGTCCGCCTGCCAGCAGCAGCCGGTCATCTGAGAGAATATATTTGTCATGGAGCCTGCCGTTAAAGGTCCAGGGCATGAGCGGATTGGGCGTATTATAGAAACGGATCTCAATATTGGGATGTGCGCCCAGGGCATAAAACACCGGCGAGGAGGCCATGCTGACCAGGCCGTTCATCCCATCCGTGAGGACCTGGACCTGGACCCCGCGCTCCGCTGCCGCCAGGAGGGCCGCTGCCACATCCCTGCCGCTCTCACAATCCCGGATATCAAAATTGGTGAAAATCAGCCGCTTCTGCGCCTCTTCAATCATGCGGATCCGGATCTCCAGTGCGGCAACATTGTCATCTATCAGGGCTGCACGATCCACGCTTCCAGTCCCATAAAATCCACTTTTGTCAAATCCTCTCTGAAATTCTTTTGACACTCCCGGCTGGAACAGAAATGGGAGCCACATTCCCAGGAGCAGATAGACCGCATAACACAGAAAAACCACTGGCAGAATCCGCAGTATAAGGTGTACATGCCGGCCACCAGCTCCCCCCTGCTTTGATAAATAAATGTTTCATCTTATCTGTAAACCTCCGGGCTTTGTTATGAGAGCAGACGCTTTCATTCTCTATTTTTCATTATTATAGAACGAAACGACTTTTTTTTCTCAAGGGGATATGATCGGAACCCACACAGGCTTTCGATCGCACTGTCCCTCAGAAGCAGACGGCGGACCGTCTGCCCCTGCTGGCCTCAATGAGCTGACAGCCGGGTATTCTCTATCAGAATACCCGGCTGCCTCTGACTTTTCACATCTTTACGCGGTGGAACACCTTTTTCCCTTTTTTGAGCATCAGGCCGTCGCCTGCCATCTGGTCGGCAGTGTAGGATGCGGCCACGTCGGTGACCTTCTCGCCGTTGACCTCCACGCCGCCCTGCTCCACCAGGCGGCGGGCCTCCTTCTGGAGGGGCCAGCTTGCACTTGATCATCAGGTCCAGGATGCCGATGGAGCCGCCGGCCAAGTCCTCTTGTCCATCTCGTCGATCTGCTCCAGGGGCAGGAACGTGAGCATCCGCAGGCACTTGAGCACGTCGTCGTCGCCCACGTTGCGCCAGTACTGATAGAACTCATAGGGCGCAGGTCTTATTGGGGTCCAGCCAGACCGCGCCCTTGGCCGTCTTGCCCATCTTCTTGCCCTCGGAGTTTAACAGCAGGGTAATGGTCATCGCATATGCGTCTTTTCCGAGCTTTCTGCGGATCAGCTCCGTGCCGCCCAGCATATTCGACCACTGGTCGTCGCCGCCGAACTGCATGTTGCATCCGTAGTGCTGGAACAGGTAGTAGAAGTCGTAGGACTGCATGATCATATAGTTAAATTCCAGGAAGCTCAGTCCCTTCTCCATCCGCTGCTCGTACCACTTGGCCCGAAGCATATTGTTGACGGAGAAGCAGGCACCCACATCCCGCAGCAGCTCGTCGATATAGTTCAGCTCCAGCAGCCAGTCGGCGTTGTTGACCATCATGGCCTTCCCCTCGCCGAACTCGATGAAGCGCTCCATCTGCTTCTTAAAGCAGTCGCAGTTGTGCTGGATGGTCTCCGGGGTCATCATGGACCGCATGTCGGTGCGGCCGGAGGGATCCCCGATATAGCCGGTGCCGCCGCCGATCAGGGCGATGGGCCGGTTGCCCGCCATCTGCAGCCGCTTCATCAGGCACAGCGCCATAAAGTGGCCCACGTGGAGGGAGTCGGCGGTGGGGTCAAAGCCGATATAGAAAACGGCCTTCCCCTCATTCACCATCTTGGAGATCTCCTCCTCGTTGGTCACCTGGGCGATGAGGCCTCTGGCCTTCAGTTCTTCATAACAGGTCATCGTACTTTCTCCTTTTTATTCAATATTCTGCTGGCATGAAGTGTTTTCAGCAGGACTGTTGTTTCTCCCCTGAGCAGGCACGCGCTCCTTGTGCTCCCTGCGTCCACAGATCACATTGTAGGCCACCACGCTGCCCACCACGATCACCGCGCCCACCAGCGCAGTGGGACCGATCATTTCATGGTAAAAGACGGCTACCAGGATGGGGTTGAGGACCGGCTCGATGCCGGAGACCAGGCTGGCCGTCACCGGCGGAGTGGTCTTCAGGCCGATGGTGAGCAGGATATAGGCCAGTGCCACCTGGAACACCCCCAGGATCAGGACGCTGACCACCGCTGTGGCGGAGAAGTCGGTCTCCATGGCCACAAAGGGCAGTCCCACCACCGCGCTGAATACATCTCCCCCAGAAGACCGAGCTGATGGCGTCCCCTCCGGCATGTCGTTCATCATGAACACACCGGCGTAGGAGATCCCGGAGATGAGGGCCAGCACGTTCCCCACCATCCCGCCAGCGGAAAGGCTGTCCACAAAGAAGAACAGGATGCCGCCCAGCACGGCCCGCGCAGGTCACCAGATCCAGCTTTTCCCGGCCTGCGCCGGAAGAAGATGGCGGTGAACACCATCACGAAGATGGGGGCGGTGAACTGGAGGACGATGGCGTTGGCCGCCGTGGTCATCTTGTTGGCGATGGAGAAGAGGATGTTGGTCCCACACACCGCCAAAGCGCCCAGCAGGACCCAGCGGTTCATCCTGGGCTTGTGGCGGATGGCCCACAGGTACAGCCCGATAACTACCAAGGCCACCGCGGTCCTGGCTCCGTTGATGGACATCCGTTCCACGGGATCACTTTGATGCAGAGCCCCCCGATGCTGTACAGCACCGCGGCGGCAAAGACGCACAGGACGCCTCTCTGCTTTGCGGACACGACACCGCCCCCTTTTCTGTCTCTCTCCACATTTCCAGACCGCCCGAACTCATTTTGCGGAGTCTCCCCCGCTGTTCCCGCCCCTGCGGCGCGGGAATACACAGAGAGGATCGGGCTCTCTGAAAAATGCCCCCTGTCCCGAAGGACAGAGGGCATGAAATGCGGTACCACCTCTGGACCGTCCTGTCCTCGCGGGCAGGACCTTATGGAGTGCTGGACTCCGGCGCGGTAACGGGCGCGGCCCGGCCTGTCCCCCTACTGCGGCTTGTCCGGTTCGGGCGGCTGCTCGGAGGCGTATTCCCGGAGCGCCCCCTCCCCTCTCACCGTCCGGGGTTCTCTGGGCAGCGGCGGCTCCGCTACTGGTCCTCTTCATTGCAATGTGTGCAATATAGCACACGCCGTTTTCTTTGTCAAGGGGCGGGCGGGGATTTCCGGACAGATCTGGGTCGGGCGGCCGCCCCGGGCCCCCTTGTCACTCGGACCGGCCCATGGTACAATAGCACCGCCCCCGGCGGGGTCCGGGGAGGCGGATCAACAGATAAGTGGTGATATCTCATGCATCAGATCCTCATCGTGGAGGACGACCCTGCCCTCAGCCAGGGCATCCGCCTGGCACTGGGCCAGGAAGGGCGCCAGTTCGTCCAGGCCGGCACCATCGGCCAGGCGGAGCGGGAGCTGGCGGAGCGGACCTTTGACCTGCTCATCCTGGACCTGAACCTGCCCGACGGGAACGGCCTGGACCTGCTCTCCCGGCTGCGGGACCGCTCCGCCCTGCCGGTGCTGATCCTGACGGCCAACGACCTGGAGATGGACCAGGTGACCGGTCTGGAGCTGGGGGCGGATGACTATGTGACCAAGCCCTTCTCCCTGGCGGTGCTGCGCGCCCGGGTGAACAGCCTGCTCCGGCGCAGCCGGCCTGCCCCCGCCCGCGCTGGAGCTCCCCCGTTCCTGTTCGACTTTGACGCCATGTTCTTTGCCAGGGACGGCGTGCCGTTGGAGCTGTCCAAGACGGAGCAGCGGCTGCTACGCCTGCTGGCGGAGCACCGGGGCCAGACCCTCACCCGGGCGCAGCTGCTGGACCGGGTGTGGGACGGGGGAGAGTTTGTGGACGAGAACGCCCTGTCCGTGGCGGTGAACCGCCTGCGCGCCAAGCTGGCGGACGCCCCATCCGCACCGTGTACGGCCTGGGCTATCAGTGGGCGGTGGACTGAGATGGACTGGAAGCTGATCCTCTGCATGGGGCTGGCGGCGGCCGGCCTGCTCTTTGGTCTGTCCCAGTGGCTGCGCGCCCGGCGTCAGTTGGAACGCATGGACCGGATGCTGGACCAGGCCATCGATGGGAGCTTTTGGAGAGCTCCTTCGACGAGTCCGTCCCCTCCGCCCTGGAGTCCAAGATGTCCCGGTTCCTCAACGGTCTCCGCCTCCTCCGCCCGGAATCTGGCGGAGGAAAAGAGCAAGATCGCGGCTCTGATCGCCGACGTGTCCCACCAGACCAAGACCCCCATCGCCAATCTGCTGCTGTACGCCTCCCTGCTGGCGGAGAGCGAGCTGACCCACGGAACAGCGGGCCCAGGCCGAGGCCCTGAAGACCCAGGCGGAGAAACTCTCCTTCCTGGTGGACGCTTTAGTCAAGTCCTCCCGGCTGGACAACGGCATCCTCACTCTGTCCCCAGCACCTCACCCCATCCAGCCCCTGCTGGATGGGGCGGCGCGCAGGGGCTGGCCGCCGCCGGACAGCGTGGCATTTCCCTCACTGTCCTGCCCTGGGAAGGCGCGGCCCGCTTTGACTCCAAGTGGACGGCGGAAGCCCTTTACAATGTTCTGGACAACGCCTTGAAATATACCCCGCCCGGCGGGACAGTGACCCTGTCCGTCACCGCCTACCATATGTTCTGCTGCATCCAGGTCTCAGACACCGGCCCCGGCATCCCGGAGGAGGAGCAGGCCCAGATCTTCTCCCGCTTTTACCGGGGGGCCGCCGTCCGGGAGCAGGAAGGGCTGGGGCTGGGCCTCTACCTCACCCGCCGCATCCTGACCAGCGAGGGGGGCTATACGGGTGTCCTCTCAGCCGGGAAAGGGCAGCACCTTCTCCCTCTATCTGCCACTGGAGTGACGGCTCCCCCGCGGCCCCGCCCCTGAAATCTTTCAGCTCTGAAAGATTTCAGAAAGAGTGTGGAAAGGATCTTTTTGCTAGAATGGGCACTGTCAACAAGGGCAGCGCCCATTTTTATCCAGTAAGGAGCGATCAACATGACAATTTTGGAGACCAAGGATCTGAGAAAATTTTACGGCAGCGGCGACACCCAGGTGAAGGCCCTGGATGGGGTGGACCTGAGCGTGGAAAACGGGGGAGTTCGTGGCCATCGTGGGCACCTCCGGCTCCGGCAAGTCCACCCCTGCTCCACATGCTGGGGGGCTGGACCGGCCCACCAGCGGCGCTGTGCTGGTGGACGGGAAGGACATCTTCTCCCTGAAGGACGAGGAGTTGACCATCTTCCGCCGGCGGAAGATCGGCTTCGTGTTCCAGTCCTATAATCTGGTGCCGGTGCTGAGCGTGTATGAAAACATCGTCCTGCCCATCCAGCTGGACGGCGGCAAAGGTGGACCAGTCTATGTAAATCAGGTCATCGAGGCCCTGGGTCTGGAGAAAAAGCTCCGGAACCTGCCGAGCCAGCTCTCTGGTGGACAGCAGCAGCGGGTAGCTATCGCCCGGGCTCTGGCCACCAAGCCCGCTATCCTCCTGGCCGACGAGCCCACAGGCAACCTGGACTCCAAAACCAGTCAGGACGTGCTCTCCCTGATGAAGGTCACCGGGCAGAAGTTTGCCCAGACCATGGTGATGATTACCCACAATGAGGAGATCGCCCAGCTCTCCGACCGCATCGTCCGCATTGAGGACGGCCGCATCGTCACGCGGTGAGGGGGTGGATTCCATGAACGTCTCCAACGGCAAGTGTATCCGAGACCTCTCCCGTAAGAGCCTGCGAGCCAACCGCACCCGGAACCTGATCGCGGTGCTGGCCATCGCCTTGACCACCGTGCTGTTCACGTCCCTGTTCACCATCGCCCTGTCCATCAACGAGGGCTTCCAGCAGTCCAACTTCCGCCAGGTGGGCGGCTTCTCCCACGGCGGGTTCAAGTACCTGACGGAGGAGCAGTTTCACAAATTAAAGGACGACCCCTCATCGGCCAGTGGGGCCTGCGGCGCTTTCTGGGTATGCCCAGCGAGATGCCCTTCAACAAGTCACATGTGGAGGTTGGCTGGTCCGACGCAAACGAGGCCCACTGGAGCTACTGCGACCCCGTGGAGGGCCGTCTCCCCAGAGAGGGTACCGACGAGGCGGCCACCGACACCCATGTGCTGGAGCTGCTGGGGGTGGAGCCGGAGATCGGCGCCAAGTTTACGATCACCTTTGATGTGGACGGCCACACCACCACCCAGACGTTTACCTTAAGCGGCTGGTGGGAGCACGACGAGGCCATCGTGGCCAACCACATCCTCATCCCCGAGAGCCGGGTGGACGCCATCCTGACAGAGACCGGCGTGGTGCCCGGGCAGACCACGGACGGCATGACCGGGACCTATAACATGGATGTGATGCTGAAAAATGGGCCCCGAAATATTGCAGGCGACCTGGACCAGATCCTGGAAAACCATGGCTATCAGGCCGAGAGCTCCGCGCAGCCGGGCTATATCCATACCGGCGTCAACTGGGGCTACACCGGCGCTCAGCTGTCCGGCAGCATGGACCCCGCCACCTTCATCGCCATCTGCGCGGTGCTGCTGCTCATCATCTTCACCGGGTACCTCATCATCTACAACGTGTTCCAGATCTCCGTCACCAACGACATCCGGTTCTACGGCCTGCTGAAGACCATCGGCACCACCCCCCCGGCAGCTGCGGCGCATCATCCGCCAGCAGGCGCTGGCCCTGTCCCTGGCGGGCATCCCCCTGGGGCTGGTGCTGGGCTGGCTCATCGGCGGGCAGCTGACGCCGGTGATCGTCCGGCAGGTGAACGGGGTGTCCAATGTGGTGTCAATGGACCCGATCATTTTTGCGGCCTCCACCCTGTTTTTCCCTGGTGACCGTTCTTCTCTCCTGCCGCAAGCCGGGAAAAATGGCCGCCCGGGTCTCCCCCCATCGAGGCGGTGCGCTACACCGAGGGCGGGAACCTGAAACGCAAAGCCAAGCGCAGAGCCAAGGGCGTCTCCCTCCTCTCCATGGCCTGGGCCAACCTGGGCCGCAGCCGGGGCAAGACGGCGGTCACCGTCCTCTCTCTGTCCCTGGCGGTGGTGCTGCTCACCGTGACGGTCACCTTCACTCAGGGCTTTGACATGGACAAGTATGTCTCCAACTTCACTGCCAGCGACTTCATCGTGGCCGACGCGGGCCAGTTTCAGACCGGCGGCGACGCCTTATAACGACGAGATGGACGTGACGGAGGACGTGATCGCCGCCATCGACGCCCAGGGCGGCATCACCGGCGGCGGCTTGGTCTACGGAAAGACCTCCCGCTGCGCTGGAGTTCGTCACCGAGGAGTATTACCGCTCCGTCTGGAGCCGCTGGAACACCCCCGAACAACTGGACAGCATGGTCCACTTCATGGACCGCAATGAGGAGGGCCTGCTGGCCGACCGGGTGCAGCTCTACGGCATGGAGCAGTTCCCCCTGGACCACCTGACGGTGCTGGAGGGAGACCTGTCCAAGCTCAGTGAACCCGGCGGGCGGTATGTAGCCGCTGTGTACAGCGATGACGACTACGGCCGGCCCGAGTTGGGCTCCCACTGGGCCCGGCTGGGGGACACCGTCACCATCCGGTATGTGGAGGAATATGAGTACTATAATCCCGACACCGGAGAGGTGTACGGCCCATGGGAGAACGTGCCCGATGGTGCCAACTGGGTGGACCGGGCGGTGAAGTACCGGGACGTGGAGTACGAGGTGGCCGCCCTGGTGACCGTGCCCATGGCCTGAGCTACCGCTATTACGGGGCGGACGAGTTCATCATGAACGACCAGACCTTCATCCAGGACACGGGCACAGACAGCGTCATGTACTATGCCTTCGACACCACCGACGAGGCCAACGGCGCCATGGAGAACTTCCTGGCGGACTACACGGAGAACGTGAATCCCCAGTTCGACTATGAGAGCAAGTCCACTTACGCCGCGGAGTTTGAGGGGATGCGATCCATGTTCCTGCTGCTGGGCGGGGCCCTCAGCGGCATCGTGGGACTGGTGGGGGTGCTGAACTTCTTCAACGCCATCCTCACCGGCATCATCACCCGCAAGCGGGAGTTGGCCGTCCTCCAGTCCATCGGCATGACCGGAAAGCAGCTGAAGACCATGCTGGTCTGTGAGGGCCTGCTGTACGCCCCTGAGCTCTGTGCTCCTGTCCCTGGTCCTGGCGGTGGTCCTGGGCCCCCTGGCCTTCTCCGCCCTTCAGAGCATGTTCTGGTTCTTCACCTACCGCTTCACCCTGGCCCCCCATCCTGGCGGTGGCTCCGGTGTTTGCCCTGCTGGGCGCCCTGGTGCCCCTGGCGGTCTACCGCTCCATCTGACCAAACCATACACAGGACGTGCCTGTGGAGCGCCTGCATAGGGCCCACCGGATGGGGAGATGACAAAAAGGAGGAGCCGGATCGAGGCGGCTCCTCCCTGTCCATCAGGGCTCAGCCATAGAACTTATGGCCCCCGATGGTGGTGATATGTGTTTTGTTCGGGAAGCCCAGCTGTTGGAAGCTGAGTCAAAGTAGAGCGCCCCCGGCGGCCTCCTCCACCACGGCGCCGTCCATCGCCAGCTTGGCGGCGATGATGCTGCCCCTCGTTGGGGTGCGCTTGGCCAGGCTGCCGGACCCGTAGGTGGGGGAACTGGTTCTTCTGGGCCAGCACTCCTTCGATGGTATTGGGGAAGATCGGGCTCTTGACCCGGTTCAGGACTACGTTGGCCACGGCGATCTTACCATCAGGCTCTGGTTCCCGCTCTCCGCGTAGACCACGCGGGACAGCCAGAACAGGTCGTCCTGGTTGTAGAAGGAGTCGCCGGAGGCGATGCCGCCGCTCCCCGTGGTGATGGAGGTGGTCCCGTCTGCCGGGTCCCAGCTCAGCTTGGCATCAAAGGCCTTGACCAGCTCCTTCAGCGGGACGACTACCCGCCCGGCCTCCATGCGGACGCCCTCGGGGACATAGAGATAGCGGCCGTTGGCCACCAGATACTGCTGGCCCACCTTGGCCGTCAGGTCCAGAACGGCGCGCTCTGGTGCTGGAGCCCCCATCCCAGGTGATGGTCACGCTGGGGTCCAGGGTCTGAGCCATGGCGGCCAGCGCCACATAGGTGGTCCCCTGCTCCACAGTCTTTCCCGTGTCCGCGGGGACGGGCTGGCCGTTCACCAGCAGGGTGTGGTCCAGGGCCACAGCGGGCTCGGCGTGACCGAGGTCTGGGTCCCGTCGGAATTGATCGCCTCCAAATATATCTCGTCAGCGGAGATCTCTTCTGTATCCTGCGCTTCGATACCGGTCTGGATTCCGGTCTCAAGCACCTGCGCCGATCCGTCGGCGGAGGCGCTCTCCTCCTCGATCACAATGGCCGCGGCGGCGGAGTCCTGCTCCACACCGGCGCCCATCAGGAAGGAGCAAGGCAAATGCGCACAGCAGTGTTGAAAACAGCTTGCGTTTCATTGTCTTCACTCCCTATTACAATTTGTGTCGAAACGGTGACACCAAAAGCAACGTTTTTGTTACTTTTTGTTACCACATTGTCAATTCCTCAAACAGGCGCAAGGGCAAAATTGACTAGAGTTCTCTCTGAAATCTTGTGCATTTTTCGGAATATTCCTAGTATAAGCCTTAGAATGACCGGTTAAGCCCTCTTTCCCCCTCCTTTGACGCATTTTTACATCCGCGCTCTTCTGCCTTTCTGCCCATTACTCGCTGTCTTCCCACCCGCCAGGCACGTCCATCTTTGGCCTTTTCCTCTGATAATTCCTTGACATCCCCTTTTTCCGGGTACAGATTGAGAAAAAAAGGAGGCGTTCTTATGGCCTATTCGCTGTTCGAGACTGCGGAGCTGGGCCCGCTCATATCCAAAAAACAGGACCGTGCGTTCCGCCACCAACGAGCACCTCTCCGATCCCAGTGGACAGATCACTCCCGCCTGGGTGGACTCCTGGAGGCGCTGGCGGGGTGGAGTGGGCATCATCATCACGGGCCACCTGTCGGTGGACCGGGACCAGCGGGCAGATGAGGGGCAGGCGGTGCTGGATCAGGAGACGGACCCCACCCTCCTCTCTCTGGCCGCCCAGCGGGTCCACCAGCACGGGGCCCTGCTCATTGCCCAGATCAGCCACAGCGGCGGGAAGGCGCGCCCCGGCGTCAACGGGCGGCCGCCCCTCTCCCCCGGCGATCTCACGCCCCAGCTGCTGGACAGGCTGGTGGAACAGTTCCGCCATGCGGCCCGGACGGCCCAGATGGCGGGCTTTGATGGGGTCCAGGTCCACTGTGCCCACAATTATCTGCTCTCCAGCTTCCTGAACCTCCGGTGGAACCACCGGGAGGATGCCTATGGCGGCAGCCTGGAGAATCAGGTTCCGGTTGATCCGCCGGGTCCCTGCTGGCTATCCGGGACGCCTGTGGTCCCCGCTTTGCCCTCCTGGTCAAGGTGGACAACGACAGCTGTGATGACCTGCCTGCCCTGCTCCGGCTCTTCCAGTCCGCCGGCGTGGACGGCATCGAGCTCAGCGGCCTGGACATGGCCCGCCGGGACGGGCAGAAGACCCCCTTCTTCCTGGACCGCCTGCTGGCTGCCTGGGGGAAGGCCTCACCGTACCCATCTTCCCGGTGGGAGGCGTCTTTTCCCGCGCTGCGGCAGAAAAGGTGCTGGCCGCCGGTGCCCCCTTTGTCTCCCTCTCCAGGGCGCTGATCTGTCAGCCCGACTTCGTGGAGCGGATGGAAAAAGGCCAGACAGAGAGCCCCTGCCTGGCCTGCAACCACTGCTACAATGTGTACCGCCAGCGCCCAGTGCGCTGTGTGCTCATACCGAAGTCATCCCCAGCTGGGAGGCGGTGTTCGGCCCCTACCCACCTGACTTTCCCCGGGCCCGTTCCCGGATCGGGAGCGGGCCCGCTTCACACTTTTGCCCGCCGGTCCCCGCCCTTAAAAAAAACAGAAAAAATAGAAAAAAGGACTTGACTCCAGCGGAAAAGCTGGTATAATACATTTTGCTGTCACGGTCGACCGCAGACAGCGCCATGGAGAGATGGCTGAGCTGGTCGAAGGCGCACGATTGGAAATCGTGTAACGGCTAATACCCGTTCGAGGGTTCGAATCCCCTCTCTCCGCCACGCCGGAGCAAAGTCCGCTTTGCTCCGGCGATTTTTTATCTTTCCAGGCGGGCGCTCCGCCGCCTCGCCCCACCCACTTCAGGAGGGATCTCTTATGGATCTGTGCGACATCCAGCAAATCAAGGCCTTGTTGTCCCGGCACGGCTTTTCACTTCTCCAAGTCCATGGGGCAGAATTTTCTGGTGGAGGACTGGGTGCCCCGGGATATTGCGGAGGCATCCGGCGCCTCCCTTCCTGCGGTGTGCTGGAGGTGGGCGGCATCGGCCCCTCACCCAGGAGCTCTCCCGGCGGGCCGGGCGAGTGGTCTCTGTGGAACTGGACCGGTCCCTCCTCCCCATCCTGTCAGAGACCATGGCCGGCCGGGAGGAAAATGTGGAGATCGTTCCAGGAGACATCCTGAAGACTGATCTGGCTGCCCTGACAGCGGAAAGTTCCCCGGCCTTACGCCGCTGGCCTGTGCCAATCTTCCTTATAATATTACCTCCCCGCCATCACCGCCCTGATCCAGGCGGGGTCTTCGCCGCCATCACCGTCATGATTCAGCGAGAGGTGGCCCTGCGTATCTGCGCCCGGCCTGGGACACCGGATTACGGGGCCTTCTCCGTCTTCTGCCAGTACCACACCGCCCCGGGCTGCTCTTCGAGGTCTCCCCCTCCTGCTTTATCCCCGCACCCAAGGTGACCTCCGCCGTCCTGCGGATGACGCCCCGGCCCGCCCCGGCCGAGGTGGATGACAGGCCCACTTCTTTTTCGGGTGGTCCGGGCCGCCTTCGCCCAGCGCCGAAAGACCCGCCAACAGCCTCACCTCCTCCCTGTCCGGCCTGTACACGAAAGAGGACATCAGGAGGCTATCCGGATCTGCGGCCTCGCCCCGGATGTCCGCGGGGAACGGCTTGGCATCCCGGAGTTCTGCAGCCCTCTCAGAAGGCCCTGCGGGCCAGCCCCAATGAGCCTGCGTCCTATTTCTGAAACATAGTGTGCGCCAATAGAGACCGGGCCTTCCCAGACAGGAAGGCCCGGTCTCTATTGGTTCACACCGCCCGCATCCGGTGGTCGGTGCCCACCGCAGCCGCGGCCGCGAGGATGGCGCCCCCCCCCCTGCCATGATCCACCGCAGAGAGAGACCACATCGGCCAGGGGCCAAAGATGGCCATGCCCAAAGGCAGGCACCCGGCGTACATGGTGCTGAGCAGTCCGAACACCCTGCCCTGCATGTGCCTCCGTGTGCTCCTGAAGCATGGTGGTGATTGCCGTCTGCACCACCGTCAGCGCTGTCCCGTACAGCGCCATCAGCCCAGATAGGGGACAAAGTGCCGGGACAGCCCCCATCCCTGCCGCCAGGACGCCAAAAAGCCAGCAGGCCCGCCGTCAGGGTCCTCCCCCTGCGCCGGAAGCCGCCCCAGGTGCTCATCAGCACTCCTCCTGCTATCATCCCCGCAAAGCCGGCCAGCTCCACCGCTGTAAGATACCAATAGGTCTCCCCAAAGGTCCGCCGGACAAAGAGGCCCGCCAGATCCCCCCTGGCACGCAGAAAAAGGTGACCAGCCCGTATAGTACCAGCAGCCTCCCCGCCAGCCTGTGGGAGAAAGCACAGCTCACCCCGGCACGGATATCAGCCAGGAGGGGAGACCGCTCCCCTAGTCCCTCTCTGTCCGGGCAGCGCCAGGCAGGACAGCAGACCCGTCCCCACGACCGCCGTCACCACATCGATCATCAGGGTGGTGCGCAGATCACTCACCGCGAATACCGCGCCTGCCGCCGCCGGGGCGGCGAAATTCACCAGCGACTGCATGGCGGCATTGAGGCCGTTGTACCGCATGAGCTGGTCCTCCGGGACCAGCTGGGGAATGGCCGCGTTCACCGCCGGGGCCTGGATGCCGGCCCCCAGGGGGAACGGAGGAGCGACATGACCAGCAGGCCGCCCAGCAGGGCCGGGCCCGACGGGATGGGGAAGCGCAGGGATCATAGCCAAGGTGGCGCAGGCAATCAGGACATCCGCTCCGATGATGAGTGCCTTTCTGTTGTACCGGTCCGCCCAAACACCGCCTAAAAAGGAGACCAGAAACTGTGGCAGATAGGAGCAGACAGAGAAGGCGGCCACCCACCCGCCGCTGGCGGTCTCCATAGCCGCGTACCAGACCAGGGCCATCTGCACCAGGGTGGAGCCGAACAGGGTGATGCACTGGCTGGTCAGAAAGAGCAGAGCCCTTTTTCGCCATCCGGAGGGCTGTCTGTTATCTGTCATCCCGCCCCTCCTCTCCCCGGGGAAGGAGCACCAGGCGCTGGGTGGGGTAGCCGAACTCCGTCAACAGCTCACGCTGGGCAAAGCCCAGTTCCAGCAGCAGGGCCCGGTGCCCCGTGTCCGCCCTGTCCCGTTCCCGGTAGGTGGTGGTGCTGATCTCCTGATCGGGCAGACAGGTCTCCGTCAGTACGTCCAGAAACAGCCGCTGGAGCCCCCGCCTCCGGTACTGGGGGTGCACCCCCAGAAACTCGATGCGTCCCGGCCCCGTGGAGAAGGCCAGAGCCCCGCCAAGGTGTCACCCTCCCCCAGGACCAGGGCGTGTCCGGCGCGAATGCTCTCCGCAGCTGCTCCAGATACGCCCCCTCGTCCATGGCGGGATAGCCGTCGATCACCAGACGCATCAGCTCCATCCAGGCAGGGATATCTCTCTCTTCTGCCAGCCGGATCTCCTCCTTTCTGAACGCTTCCCTGCCCCCTCTCCATACGGAGGGTAAAAGGGCAGCTGGAGGGGATAGAAGTTCCCAGCCGCCCGGTAAGCCGCAGGAGGCGCCTTGTACATGCTCTTAAACGCCTGGGAGAAGGACTGCTGGCTCTCGTATCCGCACTGCAGAGCGATCTGGCTGATGGGCCGTCGGGAAAAAGCCAGCAGCTTGGCCGCCTCAGTGAGCCGGCGGCGCTGCACATAGTCATGAAGCGTCATTCCCACCGTCTCTGTGAACATGCGGTGCAGGTGGTATTTGGAGTAGTGGACCGCCTCCGCCACCGTCTCCAGTTCCAGCCTGCCGCCCAGGCGGCTCTCGATATACCTGATGACGGTCTGTATCCCACGGACCGCTCTGTCTTCCATTGAAGCCCCTCCTCTCTGGATGGTATGATAACAGATTTCATGGAAAATGGCTTCCTCATTCTTGCGGTTTTAAAATTTTCCTCCAAAATGTAAGGGTGCAGCCTGACTTGTTTTGGCCCTGATGAGCTCCTGAAAAACTTGCTCTTGCCATTCTTCGGAAAATGGAGTATAATATTTTCACGAAATTTTCCAAGAAATTTTGTTGAAAATAGGAGGATTGCCCCATGGAAACTTATGGACTGGAACAGCTGGGCATTATCAGCCCCAGCGCTGTGTATCGGAACCTCTCCCCTGCCATTCTGGTGGAGAAGGCGCTGGCCCGGGGCGAGGGCAAGCTGAATTCCACGGGCGCCCTGTGCGTCAACACCGGGAAATATACCGGACGCTCTCCCAACGACAAGTTCATCGTGGACTCCGCCGGTGTCCATGACGACATCGCCTGGGGCAAGATCAACGTGCCTACCACGCAGGCGGTGTTTGACGCGCTGTATGAAAAAATGGTGGCCTATCTCCAGAACCGGGAGATCTTTATCTTTGACGGCTTTGCCGGTGCGGACCCCAAATACACCAAAGCTTTCCGGGTGATCAACGAGCTGGCCAGCCAGAACCTTTTCATCCACCAGCTTCTGCTGCGTCCCACGGAAGAGGCGCTTGCCAATTACAAGCCTGACTTCACCATCATCTGCGCCCCCGGCTTTAAGTGCATCCCTGAGCGGGACCACACCAACTCCGAGGCCGCCATCATGATCGACTATGAGAAGAAGCTGGTCCTCATCGCCGGCAGCCAGTATTCCGGCGAGATCAAAAAGTCCGTCTTCTCCGTGATGAACTATGTGCTGCCCAAGCAGGGTGTGTTCCCCATGCACTGCTCCGCCAACATCGGCAAGAACGGCGACAGCGCCGTGTTCTTCGGCCTGTCCGGCACCGGCAAGACCACGCTGTCCGCCGATCCCGACCGTATGCTCATCGGCGATGACGAGCACGGTTGGGCGGACGACTCCGTCTTCAACTTCGAGGGCGGCTGCTACGCCAAGTGCATTGACCTGACCGAGGGCGGGAGCCTGAGATCTATCGGGCCATCAAGTTCGGCTCTCTGGTGGAGAACGTCATCATTGACGAGGAGACCCGCCAGGCCGACTATGCCGACGGCTCCCTCACCGAGAACACCCGCGTGGGCTACCCCGTGGACTATATCCCCAATGCCGCCATCCCCGGCATCGGCGGCACCCCCCAAGACGGTGATCTTCCTGACCGCCGATGCCTACGGTGTGCTGCCCCCCATCAGCAAGCTGGATACCAACCAGGCCATGTACTACTTCGTGTCCGGCTTTACCTCTAAGCTGGCGGGTACCGAGCGGGGCATCACCTCCCCCGTGCCCACGTTCTCCACCTGCTTCGGCGCGCCCTTCATGCCGCTGGACCCCTCCGTCTATGCGGAGATGCTGGCTGAGAAGGTGGCCAAGTCCGGCGCCAACGTCTATCTGGTCAACACCGGTTGGTGCGGCAACAGCGGCAAGCGCATGAACCTGAAGTATACCCGCGCCATGGTCACCGCCGCCCTGAACGGTGAGCTGGAGAAAGGCCCAGTTCGTCACCGACCCCTATTTCGGTGTTCAAGGTGCCCACCTCCTGCCCCGGCGTGCCCAGACGAGCAGATGATCCCCGCCAAGCAGTGGGGCGACGACACCGCCGGTTATGAGAAGAAGGCCAAGGAGCTGGCCAACTCCTTTGTGGAGAACTTCAAGAAGTACACCCATATGCCTGCCGATGTGGTGGCAGCCGGCCCCCAAGGCCGAGTAAAGCTGGCAGAACTCTATGGGGCGCCGCATCTGCGGCGCCCCATTTCTATGAGGAGGTGGACCCATGAAGCGATATCAGATGTCAGAATCCCTGCCGGTGGGCCTCCTGCTGGCACTGGCGGGCGGATCTTGGATTCCTATACCTATTTGAACCGGGGACAGGTATTCGCCACCGCTGAGACCGGGAACCTGGTCCTGCTGGGCATCCATTTGGCCCAGGGAGAGCTGGGCCGGGTCCTCTCCTGCCTCTTTCCCATTCTCGCCTTTGCCCTGGGCGTCCTGACTACCGAGGGGCTTCGCCGCCGCCTGAGCTCCGGCCGGGTCCACTGGAGACAGCCCATCCTGGCGGCGGAGTGCCTGGTCATCCTGGTGGTCTCCTTCCTGCCCCAGGGAGATCTGGACGCCCTGGCCAATGTGCTCATCGCCTTTACCAGCGCCATCCAGATCGAGAGTTTCCGAAAATTTGCAGGCTGCGGATGCGCCACCACCATGTGCACCGGCAACCTGAGGAGCGGCACCGAGCACCTGTTCCGCTGGCTCCACCACCGTGAGGGGACCTCTGGCCGCAGCGCTCTGGTCTATTACGGGCTGATCCTCTCCTTCGTCGCCGGTGCGGTCCTCAGCGGACTGCTCACCCCCCTCTTTGGGACGCGGACGGTCCTGGCCGCCTGCCTGCCCCCTCCTGCTCTCTCTGGCGCTGATGTTCCGGCTGCCGGACCCCAGATAGCCAAATGGGAAAGTAGGCCGCACCCGCGCAGGGGCGCGGCCCACTCCATTACTCTGCCGCCGGAACGTGGGACAACACTGCGTCCCGCAGGAAGCGGGCGCAGCCGGGAACGCTTTTGTCATAATAGGCCGTAAAGCGTTCATCCTGTACATACAGCTCCGCCAGTCCTCGGTGCCTGGCCGGATCGTAGGGGCTGCTGCCAAAGGACAGCCACGCCCGGTGCAGCTCCGCCAGCGCTCGGCCGGCCTCCCCTGCCGGGTCCGCGCCGGAGCGGACGGCCTCCTCCAGCTTCCTCTGGATGGCTTCACCGGTGTCCTTCCAGCTCTGATACCGCTCAGGAGTCAAGTCCAAAATGTCCCGACTGGCCCGCTCCGCCTCCTCGTCTCCGTACTTCTCCCGGATCTCCGCCCCGTAGCGCGCCTCGTTTTCCTCCACGGCGCGCCGCTTGAACGCCTCAAACTTTGCCTCGTCGCTCATAAACTCATTCCTTTCTTCTGACAGGATCGTCCGCTTTACAGTATGGATCAATTCCTGGATACGCCCCTCTTCCTTTTCCAAGGCGGCCAGATGGCCCCGGGCGCGTCCAGCCGGTCAAAGGATGGATCATCCAGAATGGCTCCCGATCCGGGCCAGCTCCACCCCGAGGGCCCGGTAAAACAGGATCTGCTGGAGCCGGTCTACCTCCGCCCCGCCGTAATATCGGTATCCATTCTCGCCGATGCGGCTGGGCGTGAGCAGACCGATCCGGTGGTACCAGCGCAGGGTGCGGGTGGTCACCCCGGCCAGTTCCGCCAGCTTCTGAATGGTGTATTCCATAGGCGTCCCTCCTTTGACTGAGTCCATTCTACCCGTTTACGCTGCGTCAATGTCAAGTCTGTTTTTCATTTTTTTTCTGCGGTCACGCCCTGTGGCCTTTTTCCCCGGTTTTCGGCAAGGCTGCGGGCGCGAACCCTGTCCACAACTGCAGTGCCCTCTGCCTTGGCAGAGGGCACTGGTCTTTTATATCTTAGCCGCTTTACTGGTCCTGTCTTTCCTTTCTGCTCTCCTTCCGTTTTTTACGCAGTATGCTCCGCCCGATCACCACGCCGGCCGCCGCGATCACGGCCAGCACGACGAGGCCGAACACATGGTAGGAGATCCAGATCAGCATGCCCTGGAAGCCATCCACCAGCCCCTCCAGGCTGGCGGAGAAGCCGGCCGCCATTTTGGCTCCCAGCGAGGAGGTCTCTCCCGGCTCCTCCGTAACCTTCGTCACCTCCTGAAGGGTCAGGTCGATGGTGGAGAAGCTCACAAGGCTGTCATACTGATTCATGGTGGAGCTGTACTGTTCGATCTCATACTCCACGTCGCTCAGGGCGCTCTCCAGGGAGATGATGTCCTCCATCACCTCTGCTTCCGCCAGAAGGGCCTGGAGCCGCTCCTGCTTGGTGCGCAGGGTCTTCAGACGGGCCTCGGTGTCATAGTACTGGGTGCTGATGTTCTCTGTGCTCTCTGTCTTACTGGCCAGGTAGCCCAGCTCCCCTGCATCCTGCAAAAAGCCGGTGTAGGCATCCTCCGGCACACGGATGACATAGGAGCCATACCGGTTTGCGTTCACGTTCCGATAGCTCCCGCCCCTCCACCGCGGCGCTCTCGAAATAGCCCCCGCCTGATTCACCATCTCGTTCAGCTGCTGAGCCGCCTGGTCGAACTCGGTGGTCTCCACATACAGCTCCGCCCGGCGGACCAGCTTGGCGTCCGGGTCCTGGTAGACCGGGCTCTCCTGAGGGACTGGCTTGGGCTCTCCACCTCATAGATCCCGCCAAATTCCGCGGTCTCCCCGCTGGCAGCCCCCGGCGTGCTGGAGGCAGTCTGATCCGCCGGCGCCCCATTCCCGCCGCCGCTTCCGCAGGCGGGCAGCAGCAGGACCAGGGCCAGCATCAGGGGAAAAAGCGCGCGTTTCATGGTTCGCTTCATGGTATCGCTCCTCCCTTTTCATCGTTTCCGCAAGGCAAAGATCAGGTCTCTCTGTCCGATTAGACGCCTCCGCCTGGAAAAAGTTCCGCACCTCCGCCCCCTTTTTTTTCATAGAATGGGAAAAAAATCGGGAGGTAATCGTATGCCTATCATCTATCTCTCCCCCTCCACACAGGAGTGGAACTACTACGTCAACGGCGGGACCGAGGAGGAATACATGAATCTCCTGGCGGACAAGATGGTCCCTATCTGGACGCCTCCGGCATCCGGTATGACCGGAACACCCCAGTATGACGGCGGCCGACTCCATCGCCGCCTCCAACGCGGGAAACTTTGACCTCCACCTGGCCCTCCACTCCAACGCCGCCCCTGAGGGACAGTACGGCACTTCCAGAGGTTCCATTGCTTTCTATTACCCCGGCAGCATCCAGGGCAAGTGGGCCGCCGACATCATCGCCAACAATCTGCGCTCCATCTACCCCCCTGCCGGACAAGGTCCGGGCGGTATCCACCACAACGCTGGGCGAAGTGCGGAAGGTCGGGCCCCTGCCGTCCTCCTGGAGCTGGCCTTCCACGACAACCCGGACGACGCCGCCTGGATCAAAAAATAACTTGGATGAGATCGCCCGCAACCTGGTCCTCTCGGTCACTGAGTTCTTCGGACTGCCCTTCCTGACTCCGATCCCCGCCCGCTCCGGCATGGTGGACGTGAACTGGGGCTCCCTCAATATCCGCAGCCGCCCCTCCCTGGACGCCCCCGTTCTGGCCCAGGCCCCGGACGGTGCGCTCCTCACCATCATCAACCAATGGCAGGACTGGTATCTGGTCAACTATAACGGCACCATTGGCTACGCCAAAGACAGCTTCGTGACGCTGAACTGATGCAAGGAGGTTTCTATGGATATCCATGTTGTCAAACCGGGCGATACCCTGTACTCCATCGCCCTTTCCCACGGCGTGCCCATGTCCCGTCTGCTGGAGGATAATCAGCTTCCTGACCCCTCCCGGCTGGTGGTGGGACAGACCATCGTGATCCAGTACCCGGAGCGCACCTATGTGGTCCGCTCCGGCGATACGCTCTTCTCCATCGCTCAGGCCAACGGCCTGACTGTCACCCTGCTCCGCAACAACCCCCTCTCTGGCGGGGAGGACCGCATCTTTCCAGGGCAGGAGCTGGCCCTCGCCTACCGCCAGGAGAAACAGGGGACCCTCACCGTCAACGGATACGCCTACCCCCCATATCGACCGCGCCCTGCTCCAGCGCACCCTCCCCTATCTCAGCGGCCTGCTCCCTTCTCCTACGAGGCCACCGCCCTGGGGGAGCTCACCCCGCTGGACGACGTGGCCCTGGTGGATGCGGCCAAACAGATGGGGTGGTCCCCATCATGAACATCACCAACCTGACACCGGACGGCATGTTCTCGCCGGAGCTGGCCCATATCATCCTCTCCGATCCCGCCATCCAGGAGAAACTGGCCGCCAACGTGATGGAGGTCATCCGTGCCCGCAGCTATCAGGGGCTGGACGTGGACTTTGAATCCATCTACGCCGAGGATGCCCAGTCTTATGTGTCCTTCATCTCCCGCCTGCGGGAGCTTGCCGCGCCCATGGGCATCCCGGTCCTTGTGGCTGTAGCCCCCAAGTCCTACGCCAACCAGCCGGGTCTGCTCTATGAGGGGGATGGACTACGCCGGGCTGGGCCGGGCCGCTGATCTGATATTCCTCATGACCTATGAGTGGGGCTACTCCTACGGTCCCCCTATGGCCATCTCCCCCATCCGCAGCATGCGCACCGTGATCGAGTACGCCCTGAAGGAGATCCCGGCAGAGAAGCTCCTGCTGGGCATCCCGAATTATGGCTATGACTGGCAGATCCTACTCCCAGTCCAGAAAGGCAGTCTCCATCTCCAACCAGTACGCCGTCTCCCTGGCCGCCCGCTACTATGCTGCCATCCGGTTCGACGAGTCGGTCCAGGCCCCCTGGTTCCGGTACGTGGACGAGCGGGGGCAGGAGCACGAGGTCTGGTTCGAGGATGCCCGCAGCATCAGGGCCAAGCTGAGTCTGGTCCCGGAATACGGCCTGCGTGGGGTGGGGTACTGGAACCTGATGCGTCCCTTCCCCCAGAACTGGGTGATCCTCAACGCCCTATATCACATTCGGGAAGGGCTGTAACATTTTTCTCTCCGCCGCTGGATTTTTGTCCTCCTTTGTAGTAAAATGAGGTATCATTTGTGCAAAGGAGGACATTTTCATGTCTGTTGAAATTGGCCTGAAGGGCCGCGCGGAGGAGACGGTGACCGACGCGAATACCGCTCAGGCCGCCTGCTCTGGCGCTCTGCCCGTCTACGGTACGCCCTTTATGACCGCTCTGATGGAAAAGGCGGCCTGGACCTCCATCGCCCCCCACCTGGCGCCGGGCGAAAGCACGGTGGGCACTGCCATGAACATCACCCACATCTCCGCCTCCCCGTAGGCATCCGGGTCTGGGCGGAGAGCGAGGTCACCCTGGTGGACGGCAAGCGCATCGAGCTGAAGGTGGCCGCCTATGACCAGGCGGGTAAGATCGGTGAGGGCACCCACCAGCGCTTTATCGTCACGGATGACCGCTTTCTGGCCAAGGCGGCCCGGAAACTGGAGGGCTGAGCGGCATGTCCATTGAAAAAAGTCCGGCAAAATTTTCAGCCTTTAGGCCGTGAGCAGGATATCCTGGAATTTGAGACCTCCAGCGCCACGGTGGAGCTGGCCGCCAAGCCGCCGGCGTCATCCCCGCCCGGATCGCCAAGACCCTCTCCTTCCTGGTGGACGAGGGCTGTGTGCTGATCGTGACCGCAGGGGACGCCAAGATCGACAATTCCAAGTTCAAAGCCATGTTCCACGCCAAGGCAAAGATGCTCAGTCCTGAGCAGGTATATTCCTTTACAGGCCATGCGGTGGGCGGCGTCTGCCCTTTTGCCAACCCGGACGGGGTACGTACCTACCTGGATGTGTCCCTCCAGCGCTTCGAGACTGTCTTCCCCGCGGCGGGCAGCAGCAACTCCGCGATCCAGCTCACCTGTGACGAGCTGGCGGAGTACTCCCACAGCCTGGGATGGATCGACGTGTGCAAGGGCTGGCAGGAGACCCCCTGACCCTGTTTTCCCATCAGAAAGGAGCGCCCTGTTTCCATGGAGACAAAAGACTGTATCCTGACCCGCCGCAGCGTGCGGAAATTTACAGACCGGAAGGTGGAGCACCGGCTTTGTGGAGCAGATCATCTCGCTGGCCGCCTATGCCCCCTCCTGGAAGAACACCCAGATCAGCCGGTATATTGCCATTGAGGACCCCAAGGTCCTGGAGGAGATCTGCCGCACTTACGCCCCCTTCAACGCCCGGATCATCGGCAACTGCCCCCTGCTCATTGCCCAGACCTTTGTGAAAGGCCGCTCCGGCTTCGAGCGGGACGGTTCCTTCTCCACTGACCGGGAGGCGGGCTGGCAGTACTACGACTGCGGCATTGCCTGCCAGACCCTATGCCTGGCCGCCCACGACCTGGGGCTGGGCACCGTGGTCATGGGCGTCTTTGACCGGAAAGGCCTGGAGGCGTATCTCCAGATTCCGGAGGATCAGGAGCTGATGGCCCTGATCGCCCTCGGCTATCCCGATGAGTCCCCCGCCGCTCCCAGGCGCAAGGAGACCTCCCTCCTTCTCAGCTATCGATGAACAAAATGGAAAAGAGGACCTGTCTGTGAGACAGGTCCTCTCTTTTCTGTTCAGCGGCGCGCTCAATTCGGGACTTGCCCAAAAAGCGCAGCAGGTACAAAAACAGGTTGATGAAATCCAGGTACAACTGAAGGGCGGAGAAAATAGACGCCTTCTCCAGCATGTCGGGGTAGCCCGCATAGTAGTTGTAGTAGGCTTTGATCTTCTGGGTATCATAGGCAGTATAGCCCAGGAAGATGGCGATGCCCGCCAGGCAGAAGATCCGGTCCAGGGCGGTAAAGCCGGGGATAAACAGGCTGACCAGCGCGAATACGAACAGGAACACCAGTCCAGTGAAAGGATGGGGCGCAGCCGGGTCAGGTCTGCCTTGGTAAAATAGCCGTAGGCAGCCAGCACCGCGAAATAAGCCGCAGTGGCCAGGAATACGAAAATCAGGCTCCCAAACTCAAAGATATACAGGTACATGGACATGGTGAAGCCGAACAGCGCAGAAAAGGCGATAAAATCCCTCTGGCTGTCCCCACTGACATCTTTTTCAATGCGGGAGACCATCGTGATGGACAGTACGATGGTGGCGATCAGTACGATCAGATGGATATAAGGCACATAGGCCAGGGCGTAGAGTGTGGCATTGGTGACCCAGCCCAGCAGGGCGATCCCGAAGGTGACTAGAAGCCCCAGCACCATCCATAAAAAATGTCTTGGCCGTATATTGCCCGATGCTCTCCATCCGGCTGGACTGCCCATAGTCCCGGTCAAACTCATAGGGGTCAAAGCTCATAAAAACAGCTCCTTTCTTTCTGATCGGTCAGGTGTTGTGATCGGCAACATGAAACTGCTTCAGATTCCCGATCTTGTGACTGCGGCGGTCCAGCTCCTCCAGCACAGCTTCCAGAGGATGTTCTGCTGGGCCATCATCACGGTGAGATGGTAGATCAGGTCTGAGATCTCCCCCACCGTCTCCTCCTGCCGCCCATTCTTGGCGGCGATGATGGTCTCCGCGCACTCCTCTCCCACTTTTTTCAGGATTTTATCCAGCCCCTTATCAAAGAGGTAGCAGGTATAGGAGCCCTCCTGGGGGCTGGCCTTCCGGTCCTGGACCACCTGATACAACTGCTTCCATACGTCGTTCACAGACATTCTCCTATCCGCTCCCCAAAACGGGGAGTCAACTCCCCCAGCGGAACTATGGGTATCATAACATAATCTCCTGAAAAAAGCAACTGTCTCGTCCTGTGTGACAGGTAGGGCCGTCGGGCAGGCAGAAGTAGAGCAGGGTGTCGGTATCGCAGTCGGTAAAGATCTGCTCCACATGGAGGAAGTGGCCGGAGGTCTCCCCCTTGTTCCATAGTTTGCCCCGGCTCCGGCTCCAAAACCAGGCAGTCTTTGTCTGGAGGGTCCGCTCCACCGCTTCCCGGTTGGTAAAGCCCAGCATCAGCACGTCCTTGGTCCGGGCATGCTGGATGATCACTGGGATCAGCTCTGATTTTTTGAAACAGCTGGTCCAAATCAAACATATCTATCCTCATTTCTCCCAGGGTGGTTTTTACCTGGTACTCCCACGGGTCCTTTCCAGGCTGAAAAGCGGACTTCTGCTGCCTCCGGCCGCCGTCCGGGACAGACGGCTGGCCCTCTGGCTTGCCCTGCTCCCCCTTCTTTCGGGAGAACAGCAGCTCTCCGCCCACGTCCAGCACCAGCTCCAGCAGATCGTCCAGCATGGCATCCGCTCCTCTCAGCGCACCGGGATCTTCCGCTTCCGCAGATACTCCTTCACCTGGGGCACTGTCAGCTCCCCGAAGTGGAACAGGGGAGGCGGCCAGAGCCGCATCACAGTCTGTCTCTGCGAAGACCTGGGCGAAGTGCTCCAGACTGCCGCAGCCGCCGGAGGCGATCACGGGAATGGAGACCGCCTGGGTCACGGCCCGGGTCATCTCCAGATCAAAGCCCGCCTTGGTGCCGTCTGCGTCCATGGAGGTGAGCAGGATCTCCCCGCTCCCAGCGCCTCGCCCCTCCGGGCCCACTCTACGGCGTCAGGCCGGTGGGGTGCGCCCTCCGGCCACCACCACCTCATAGCTGCCCTCCGGTCGCCGGCGGGCGTCGATGGCCAGCACCACACATTGGGAGCCGAACCGCTCCGCCGCCCGGGAGATCAGCCCCGGGTCCTTCACCGCGGCGGAATTCACGGAGATCTTGTCCGCACCCGCCCGGAGGAGCTGCCGGAAGTCCTCCAGGGTGCGGATGCCGCCGCCCACGGTCAGGGGGACGAACACCTGCTCCGCAGTCCGCTCCACCACGTCCGCCACTGTGGCCCGGCCGTCGCTGGTAGCGGTGATGTCCAGAAAGACGATCTCGTCCGCCCCTGGTCCGAGTAGAACCGGGCCAGCTCCACCGGGTCCCCGGCGTCCCGGATATTCACAAAGTTGACTCCCTTGACCACACGCCCGTCCCGGACGTCCAGACAGGGGATGATGCGCTTTGCCAGCATACGATCACCTCAATCCTGACGGCCGGCGTCCCGCACTGCCTGGGCCAGATCCACCGTCCCCGCGTAGTACGCCTTTCCCACGATGGCCCCGTACAGCCCCCATGCGGGCCAGACGGCGGATATCCTCATTGGACGATACGCCGCCGGAGGCCACAATATTCGGTGTACACCTGTTTTAGGGCCTCCAGCCGGGCAAAGGAGGGACCGGAGAGGGCGCCGTCCGTCTCAATATCTGTAAAGATAATATTCTTTACTCCAACTTCCATCATAAACTTTGCAAACTCCAAGTAGTCCAATCCAGAGTCCTCCACCCAGCCCGCGGTCCTGACTCTGCCGTCCTGGGTGTCGATCCCCACCGCGACGCGCTCCCCATAGCGCTCCGCCGCAGCGCGGACAAAATCAGGGTCGCTCACCGCAGCCGAGCCAATAACGGCCCGCCCCACCCCGGCCTGGAACACCGCCTCCAAGTCCTCCATGCACCGGATGCCGCCCCCAGCTCCACCTGGAGACCGGAGCGGGCGGTGACCTCCGCCACGATCCCGCCGTTGATTCGGGTGCCTCCCCTGGCTCCGTCCAGGTCCACCATATGAATCCAGCGGGCACCGGCCTCAGAAAAGGCACGGGCGGTCTCCAGTGGGTCCTGGGCCACCTGGTGGACCGTGTTGAAATCCCCCTTGTAAAGGCGAACTACTTTTCCGTCTTTTAAGTCAATGGCGGGCAGAATATACATGGCTCTGTCGCTCCCTTTCTGTTCAGATCCTGCCGGTCCTCAGCAGTTCAGCCCTGCGAAATTGCGCAGGATGGTCAGCCCCACCTCGCCGCTCTTCTCCGGGTGGAACTGGGTCCCGTAGAAGTTCCCGCTGGACACCGCCGCTGTCACTGCCGGCCCGTAATCGGTGACAGCGATCACCTGGGCGGGATCGGTGTCTTGGGCGCTGAAGGAGTGGACGAAGTAGACATACGCCCCCTCGTCCAGCCCCCCGGAACAGGGGCGAGTGGTGAAAAACCGCAGGCTGTTCCATCCAATGTGGGGCAGCTTGCTTTGGGTGGGTATCCGGTCCACTGTGCCGCGGATCCCCCCCAGACCGGGACAGGGGCGCACCTCCCGCCCCTGCTCCAGCAGCAGCTGCATCCCCAGGCAGATGCCCAGCACCGGCTTCTTCTGACCCTGGGCCAGCACATGCTGGTCCAGCCCTCCGCTCCGCAGCCGGTCCGCCGCGTCCGGGAAGGCCCCCACTCCAGGCAGGATAATGGCGTCAGCCCGTTCCAGCTCCGCCGGGTCGGCGGTGATGCAGCTGCTGCAGCCGAGATAGCTCAGGGCGTTGGCCACACTCTTCAGATTGCCCACCCCTGTAGTCCACGATGGCAACTGTGCCCATCACAGCACCCCCTTGGTGGAAGTGACGCCGGTACCGGTGACCTGGACGGCCTCACGTACCGCCGCGCCCAGGGACTTGAACAGGGCCTCGGTGATGTGGTGGGCGTTCTTTCCATACAGGCACTTCATATGCAGAGTGAGGCCGCTGTTCACTGCAAGGGCCCGCAGAAACTCTTCGGTGAGGCAGGGATCATAAGTCCCGATCATAGGCTGAGGCATATCAGCGTCAAAGACCAGGAAGGGCCGGTTAGAAAAGTCCAGAACCGTGAAGCACAGGGCCTCGTCCATTGGGATACAGGCGGAGGCGAAGCGGCGGAGCCCCTTCCGATCCCCCAGGGCCCGGTTCAGAGCCTGGCCAAGGACGATGCCCGTGTCCTCCACCGTGTGGTGGCCGTCTACCTCCAGATCTCCTCGGCCTCTATTTTCAGCCCCAGTCCGCCGTAAAAAGCGAAGGCTGTGAGCATGTGGTCAAAAAAAAAGCCTATGCCGGTGGATATGCGGATCTCGCCGCCTTCCAGGCACAGGTCCACGCTGATCCGGGTCTCCTTGGTCCTGCGCTGGATGACATAGGCCCGGCAAGGGCTCTCCTCCGCCTCATATACTGGGATTTCCATTATTTTTCCTCCTCTTCCCGCCCCCCCGTCGGGAGCATTGTCCTCCAAAAAACGGGGTGTACATCATCATCGCGTGGTTCTCCACCACCAGCCGGTCCTCCAGCAGCTCTCCCTCCAGATCAAAGACCTGGAGATACAGCTCATTGTGGCGGCTGCATCCGCCCCACCACTCATGGCGCATCTCATGATGACGCTCCACGATCTGATACCGGAACTGGGGCGGCCGGTCGGAGCGCCACTCCCCCTCCAGGTCCGTCTCTCCCACCCGGAGGCACAGCTGGAAGGGCCGGTCCGTGGGATTATAAATCATCAGGTCTCCGTAGGGATAGAAGCAGGTGGCTCCGCTCCCAAAGGGCTGGGTCCGGTTGGAGTCGGGAAAGACGTCGTAGCCATGGCGGTGACGCTCCTTCACCTCCAGCGGGGGTGCAGGGTCATCCAAAAGATGAGATTGGACAGCTGACACAGCCCCCCGCCGCATCCGTACTGCACGGTCCCGTTTTTCAGCAGCACACCGTCCAGATACCCCTTCCGGTAGGTGGGGCGGCCGATAAGCTTCCAATAGCTCAGCGTCTCCCCCGGCTGGACCACGATCCCGTCCAGCCGAGCCACCGCCAGCTTCAAATTGGTGATCTTATTGTGCTGATACTGCATCTCCACATCCTTCAGCTTTCGGAGCAGAGGGGTGTGGTGGGCCATATGGACGCAGGGCAGCCTGTCCTTCTGCCGCTGGGAGGCGAACCGATACTTGCCGGACATCCACAGCAGGTACCGCTGCGCCGAGTAGTAGGCGGTCCCCAGGCACAGGCGCAGGGCGGAGCGGTGCTTGGACCGCAGGCCGTGGGGATCTGCCCGCTTGGACATTCTCATCCCGATCTCCTTTCCCGTTCCCCCTCCGGGGGCTGTCAGCCGTCCATCCGCACCCGGATGGAGTTGGCGTGGGCAGTCAGATGCTCGGTCTCTGCCAGTGTGATGATCTCCCCGGCAATGGGCGCCAGGGCGGCTCGGTCGAATTCCAGCACGCTCATGGTCTTCAAAAAGCTGTCCACGCTCAGGGGCGAGAAGAAGCGGGCGGTGCCGCTGGTGGGCAGCACATGGTCCGGGCCGGCCAGATAGTCCCCAGGGGTTCCGGGCGTATAGGCCCCCAGGAAGACCGCTCCGGCGTTCTTCACCAGAGGCAGCAGGGCCCTGGGCTCCTCCGTCATGATCTCCAAGGTGCTCCGGGGCGATCTCGTTTGCCAGCTCCACACAGCGCTCCAGGCTGTCACAGACGATGGCGCACCCGAAGTCCCGCAGGGATTCCTCCATGATCTCCGAGCGCTCCAGATACCCGATCTGCCGGACCACCTCCCGGTCCATCGCCTGGGCCAGCTCCCAGCTGTCGGTGAGCAGCACGGCTGAGGCCAGCCGGTCGTGCTCCGCCTGGCTGAGCAGGTCCGCGGCCACGTACTTCGGGTCCGCCGGCCTGTCGGCAATGACCAGCACCTCCGAGGGGCCGGCCACCATGTCGATGTCCAGACTGCCGTAGGCCAGGCGTTTGGCGGCGGCCACAAAGGCGTTGCCTGGCCCCACCAGCTTGTCCACTCGGGGGATGAAGCCCGCGCCGTAGGTCAGCGCGGCCACTGCCTGGGCGCCGCCCACTGCAATGCACCGGTCCACGCCGGCGATGCGGGCCGCCGCCAGCACGGCGGCGTTCAGATTCTCGGTGGGCGGTGTCACCATGACGATCTCCTCCACCCCCGCCACCTTGGCGGGGACGGCGTTCATCAGCACGCTGCTGGGATAGGCGGCGGTCCCGCCTGGGACGTAGATGCCCACCCGGGTCAGCCCCGGACAAACGGCCCACCTTGCCCCCGTCCGGGGAGGTCCACTCCATGGTCCGGGAGAGCAGCTTCTCGTTGTAGTCCCGGATATTGGCCGCGGCGTGCTCCATGGGCGGCGATCAGCTCCGCCGGACAGCTGCGGTAGGCCTCCTCCAGCTGCGCCCTGGTGAGCTCATAGGGCTCCCTATGGTCGAACTGCCGGGAGTAGTCCCGGACAGCCGAAAGGCCATTTTCCTTTATATTCTGCATGACTGCTGAGACAGCCAGCTCGATATCTGCGTTTTTCTGTGCGGCGCGGGCGCGCATGGCCTCCAGCTGCCGCACCTCGGAAGTGCCATCCGCTTTGATGATGGAAATCATATGTCTCTCTCCAATTCCGCCTCACAGCGGTCGATAAAATCGTTGATCTGGCTCTTGTGCAGCTTCATGCTGGCGGTGTTGACGATCAGCCGTGCGGACACCGGGGCCACTGTCTCGATGGGCACCAGGCCGTTGGCCTTCAGGGTAGCCCCGGTCTCCACGATATCCACAATGGCATCCGTCAGAGAGAGGATGGGGGCCAGCTCCACGCTGAGCCCTCGATCTTGATGATGTCCACATCCATCCCCCTTCTCCGCGAAAAAGGCCCGGGTCACCGCCGGATACTTGGAGGCCACTCGCCGGGTCTTATAAGTCCCATAGAAGTCGGTCCCCTCCTTCACTGCCAGGAGCGAAGCGGCAGCGGCCGAAGCCCAGGTCCAGCACCTCGTAGAAGGAGCCCCCTGCTCCAGGATCGTATCCTTGCCCACCACACCCAGATCGCACACACCGTGCTCCACATAGGTAATGACGTCAGGCGCTTTGGCCAGCACCGCGTCCAGCGGATAATTGGGCAGGGCGTGGACCAGCCGCCGCCCCGGGTCCCGGACGGGGGTGCAGTCCAGCCCCATCCTTTCAAACAGCTCCACCGACTTGTCCTGGAGCCGCCCCTTGGTCAGGGCGATACGCAGACGGCCGCTCATACCTTCACCACCCTTTCTCCGGTCACATCAAAGACCAGCACAGTCTTGGCGCCCTTCTCCCTGGCCAGGCTGCAGCTGGATTCCAGCGTGCGGCAGGGGAGAGCTCACAGGTCCCCGCCGGCCGGCTGTCCACCGCCTCCAGCGCCTTGGCCAAGTAGCCGGGGGCGTAGTGGACCACAGTGTCCAGCGCGGATGGGGGCAGCCTCGGGCAGGGTGCGGGCCATAGCGTCCACATCTACGGCAAAGCCGGTGGCCTGGGCCTCCCGGCCGAATACCCCCACCAGCGAGTCGTAGCGTCCGCCAGACAGCACCGCATCCCCTGCCCCTCCACATAGCCCCGGAAGACCACGCCAGTATAGTAGTCGATCTGGTGGACCATCCCCAGGTCAAAGCGGACCAGCGCGCCGTATCCCGCCGCAGACAGTTCCCCGTACAGGGCTCGGAGGTACTCCACCGCCTCCGTCTCCCCGGCCAGCGCCTCCGCCTCATCCAGCACCTCCGGCCCGCCGAACAGCCGGGAGAGGCGCAGCAGGGCCGCGCTGGCGGGGGTTCTCCCGGAAGGGGCGAGCACATCCCGCAGGGCGGCGAAGTTTTTGCCCTCGATCAGGGCCCGCATCCGCTCCATCTCCCCCCTCCTCCAGCTCCATCCGGGCGGCCACATCCCGGAAGAAGCCGGCGTGGCCCAGCTCCACATGGAACCGTGAGGCCCCGCACACCCGCAGGGCGTCCACTGCTGTGGCCACCATCTCCAGATCCGCTTTCATCCCGGCGGCTCCGATCAGCTCCACCCCGCACTGGGGGAGCTCCCGGTTCCGCCGCTGTGGGCCGGCCCGGCCCGGTACCGGTCTGGTCGTAGTACAGCCGCTGGG